>ENA-OPZN01000565-OPZN01000565.1-human-gut-metagenome-genome-assembly--contig:-NODE-565-length-10939-cov-2.902608_pt1 | contig 10939 bp, 11 predicted proteins | sample MGYA00242483_ERZ504503 | MGnify/ENA primary metagenome ERZ504503 (study PRJEB26092, sample SAMD00036285) | human gut metagenome | host: Homo sapiens | study: EMG produced TPA metagenomics assembly of... | reverse complement strand
TGTCGTCTATTATTGTAGCTTCGTTGATAAAGGGGGGCTGTATGGTATGACTCCCGCAACTTCATTAAGACTGAAAAAAACATGCCAAACATATTCTGGATTCCGAACTGACCACTCGTTTGGTTAAAGAGACTTTCCAGAAATTACCGGAAGTGGCATTGGTTCCCGGATTTATCTCTACTGATAAGAACAGTGGTGAAGTGACCAATTTGGGACGTGGCGGTTCAGATTATACCGCTTCTGTCATAGCTGCGGCACTGAATGCGGATAGCTTGGAAATATGGACGGATGTGGATGGTTTCATGACGGCAGACCCGCGTGTAATCAGTACGGCCTATACCATTAATGAGTTGAGCTATGTGGAAGCGATGGAGCTTTGTAACTTTGGAGCGAAGGTGGTTTATCCGCCGACTATTTATCCGGTATGTCATAAGAATATTCCTATTCTGATTAAGAATACATTCAATCCTCAAGGCGAGGGAACTATCATAAAGCAGGAAGTGAATTCCGGTTCTAAAGCCATTAAAGGTATCTCATCCATCAATGATACGAGTTTGATTACGGTTACCGGTCTGGGAATGGTGGGAGTGATCGGAGTGAATTTCCGGATTTTTAAAGCATTGGCACAAAACGGCATCAGCGTGTTTATGGTATCGCAGGCATCTTCCGAGAACAGTACTTCTATCGGTGTGCGTAATCAAGATGCGGCACTGGCTTGTGAAGTGCTGAATGAGGAATTCTCCAAAGAAATAGAAATGGGGGAAATCAGTCCGGTTGTTGCCGAAATGAATTTGGCTACCATTGCCATTGTCGGTGAGAACATGAAACATACACCGGGCATCGCCGGTAAGCTGTTCGGGACTTTAGGCCGTAACGGCATTAGTGTGATTGCTTGTGCGCAAGGTGCTTCGGAAACCAATATCTCTTTCGTGGTAGAATCCAAGTCACTGCGCAAATCATTGAATGTGATTCATGATTCGTTCTTCCTGTCCGAATATCAGGTGCTGAACCTTTTTATCTGCGGTACAGGTACGGTAGGAGGCAGTTTGATAGAGCAAATCCGTTGTCAGCAACAAAAGTTGATGCAGGAACGCGGTTTGAAGCTGAAAGTGGTAGGTATAGCCGATGGACATCATGCGTTGTTTACCCGTGCAGGCGTAGACTTGTCACATTATAAGGAAGAGTTGGCAGAGAAAGGAATGCCTTCGTCCACCCAGGTGTTGCATGACGAGATTATAGGTATGAATATATTCAACTCTGTGTTTGTGGATTGTACAGCCAGTGCAGAAGTTGCATCCTTATATAAAGATTTTCTGATGAATAATATTTCGGTGGTAGCGGCCAACAAAATTGCCGCTTCTTCCGAATACTCCGTTTATAGCGAACTGAAACAAATAGCCCGCCGTCGCGGTGTGAAATTCTTGTTTGAAACCAATGTAGGTGCAGGGCTACCCATTATCAACACAATCAATGACTTGATAAACAGCGGAGACAAGATATTGAAAATAGAGGCGGTATTGAGCGGTACGCTGAATTACATCTTTAACAAAATCAGCGCGGACATTCCTTTCAGCAAGACCATCAAAATGGCACAGGAAGAGCGCTACTCGGAACCCGATCCGCGTATTGACCTGAGTGGCAAGGATGTGATTCGTAAACTGGTTATTCTGGCTCGTGAAGCCGGATATAAATTGGAACAGGAAGATGTGGAAAAACATCTTTTTGTACCGAATGATTTCTTTGAAGGCCCGTTGGAGGAGTTCTGGAAGAAAGTACCTTCCCTGGATGCGGATTTTGAATCACGCCGTCAAAAGCTGGAGGATGAAAACAAACGCTGGCGTTTTGTAGCCAAACTGGAAGATGGGAAAGGCAGTGTGTCTTTGCAGGAAGTGGACAGCAAACATCCATTCTATGGTCTGGAAGGCAGCAACAACATTATTCTGCTTACAACCGAGCGATATAAAGAGTATCCGATGATGATACAAGGATATGGGGCCGGTGCCAGTGTGACTGCCGCCGGAGTATTTGCCGATATCATGAGCATCGCTAATATTTAGGCTTATGAAACATATTATTATTTTAGGCGACGGTATGGCCGACTGGCCTGCCGAATCACTGGGAAACAAAACATTGCTGCAATACTCCAGTACACCTTATATGGATAAGTTGGCCGCTATGGGACGTACCGGGAGGTTGGTTACAGTTGCTCCCGGATTTCATCCGGGTAGTGAAGTGGCGAATATGTCTGTTATGGGCTATAATTTACCGAAGGTGTACGAAGGCCGTGGGCCGTTGGAAGCAGCAAGCATCGGGGTGGAGTTGCAACCGGGCGATATGGCTATGCGTTGTAACATTATCTGCATCGAAGATGAGAGGATAAAAAATCACTCCGCCGGACATATCACTACCGAAGAAGCTGATGTGCTGGTTAGATATTTGGAAGAAAAATTGGGTTCTGACCGGATTCATTTCTATACCGGTGTACAATATCGCCATTTGTTGGTGATAAAAGGGGGAAATAAACAATTGGACTGCACCCCGCCCCATGATGTGCCTTTGCAGCCTTTCCGTCCGCTCATGGTGAAGGCGGAAGTACCGGAGGCGCAGGAAACAGCCGGATTGATAAATAATCTTATCCTGGCTTCCCAGGAATTGTTGGCAGATCATCCGGTTAATCAAAAACGTATAGCCGAAGGCAAAGATCCTGCTAATAGTATCTGGCCTTGGAGTCCGGGGTATCGCCCGCAGATGGAACCTCTCTCCGGGAAGTATCCGGCCATAAAGAAAGGGGCTGTTATTTCAGCGGTGGACTTAATCAATGGCATAGGACATTATGCAGGATTACGCCGTATTGCTGTAGAGGGGGCTACCGGTTTATATAATACGAATTATGAGAATAAGGTGGCTGCGGCATTGGAAGCATTGAAGACGGACGACTTTGTGTATCTGCATATTGAGGCCAGTGATGAGGCCGGTCACGAAGGAGATTTTAAGTTGAAGCAGTTTACTATTGAAAATCTGGACAAACGTGTTGTAGGACCTGTTTATGAAGCAGTGAAGGATTGGGATGAGCCTGTGGCTATCGCCGTGCTTCCGGATCATCCTACGCCTTGCGAACTCCGTACCCATACAGCCGAACCTGTGCCTTTCCTTATCTATTATCCCGGTATAGAACCGGACTGTGTGCAGACCTTTGATGAAGTGGCATGTGTGGAAGGCAGTTATGGAATATTGAAAGAAGATGAGTTTATGAATGAATTTATGAAAAATAATGTGGCAGTTTGCTAATTTGCCCCAATGGCAACCCTCCATGCAAAGCCCTTGGCACATTAGCACATTGACGCATTGAAAAATTGTTTACTATGAAATATTACAGTACGAATCACCAGGCTTCCGATGCTTCTCTGGAAGAAGCTGTAGTGAAGGGGCTGGCTTCTGACAAAGGATTATATATGCCCGATACCATCAAGCCATTGCCGCAAGAGTTTTATGATCAGATTGAGAATCTGTCGTTTCAGGAAATTGCTTATCGCGTGGCCGATGCTTTCTTCGGTGAGGATGTTCCTGCTGAAACACTGAAGCAGATCGTTTATGATACATTGAGTTTTGATGTTCCTGCCGTAAAGGTAAAGGATAATATTTACTCTTTGGAACTGTTTCATGGTCCTACATTGGCATTTAAAGATGTAGGTGGACGTTTCATGGCCCGTTTGTTGGGCTACTTCATTAAAAAAGAAGGGCAAAAGCAGGTGAATGTACTGGTTGCGACTTCGGGGGATACCGGTAGTGCTGTAGCCAATGGCTTCCTCGGAGTGGAAGGTATTCATGTGTATGTGCTTTATCCGAAAGGAAAAGTCAGTGAAATTCAGGAAAAGCAGTTCACTACTCTGGGGCGGAATATCACAGCGTTAGAAGTGGACGGTACTTTTGATGACTGTCAGGCATTGGTTAAGAATGCGTTTATGGATGCTGATTTGAATGCGCACATGAAGTTGACTTCTGCCAACTCCATCAATGTGGCTCGTTTCCTGCCACAGGCATTTTATTACTTCTATGCCTACGCACAGTTAAAGAAAGAAGGAAAAGCAGATCATCTGGTAGTGTGCGTACCTAGCGGAAACTTTGGTAATATCACCGCCGGACTATTTGGTAAACGCATGGGCTTGCCTGTCAAGCGTTTTATTGCAGCCAATAACCGGAATGATATTTTCTACCAATACTTACAGACCGGAAAATACAATCCTCGCCCTTCCATAGCTACTATTGCCAATGCAATGGATGTGGGAGATCCAAGTAATTTTGCCCGTGTACTGGCATTGTACGGTAACAGTCATGCTGCCATAACAGCGGATATCTCTGGTGCGACTTATACGGATGAACAGATTCGTGAAACGGTGGGTGAGGTATATCGGGAAACCGGTTACTTGCTCGACCCGCATGGAGCCTGCGGTTATCGTGCTTTATCCGAAGGATTGTCCCCCAGCGAAACGGGTATTTTCCTGGAAACGGCACATCCGGCTAAATTCCTGGAAACTGTGGAAGGTATCATTGGAGACAAAGTGGAGATTCCCGCCAAACTGCAAGCGTTTATGAAAGGAACCAAACAAAGTGTTCCGATGGAAAAAGACTTTGAAAGTTTCAAAGGCTATTTGATGAAAGAATAGCTTTTAGAAATAGATATCTGATACGAAAAGAGGGGGGCAAAAGTCCAAAGTAACTATCCAATGGTTCACCGTAGGGGCGGATTGAATAGTTACTTTGGGCTTGTTTACATAAAGAACAAAAAAGTTCCGTCACAGCAACGTGTTCATTACTAGTTACTTTCTGTGTAAAAGAATCTCAAACCTCCTTCAATCGGTATGCTTCCGGCTATCGAATCCTGTTACGTATGTAACAAAGTTTGTTCCTACCGTATCTTTCACTCCGTTTCATTTTCACTCCGTTTCATTTGATATTTCACTTGGGTGAAGCAACTGTTTCACTTAGGCGAAAACGGCTGTTCATCTAAGTGAAATCGCCTCTTCACTTGGGTGAAGCAACAAATGCAGATGGGCAAAAATACGCCTTATGACGCTCTCCTGCAAGGAAGTAACCGCAACTATGGCACAGGAATTAGAACAACCGATATACGTCAAGCCGAATTTGATAGCGGAGAATGGAAAACCGTTTTAGGGGAATTTAGAATGTTTTTTCACATTATATTGTTGATTTACAGAGAGATACTGCGCGTGGTCCGGAATGGTTGATGCGTGTCTTTATTTTATTTCTTCCAGCAACTTCCCGAACGAAGTGAATGTCCGTTGTTTCCCGCCCCGGGTGAGGTACAAGGCATCGGGAGCGATGACTTGTAGAGTGGGGCAGACCGGCAGGAACGTTTTGGGTTTGCAGACAAGTATATCCGTGACGGTTCAGTGCGTTGATAGTCCAGTGCAATAAGGTTTCGTCTGTCGCTTCCACCGTTATTTCCTGCTTTCCATTCACGGTTGGATAGTAGATGCCATGATCATAATCGAACCGGATATTACTGTGTGAGAACAGCGTGTCCATCCGATGGTTCAGAATCATATCTTCCGTCACTCCGCATTGCAGTCCTGTTTCTTTGGACAGCAGCCAAAGCTTGTCCGACAGTACCAGGGCTTGTTCTATGTCATGGGTGGATAGCAGGATGGCCTTGTTTTGCTCCACCGCCAGCTGATGCAGCAAAGTCATGATTTCTATGCGGCTCACCACGTCCAGAAAAGCGGTCGGCTCATCCAAGATGATAAGCGGACATTCCTGAACCAATGCTTTGGCTATCATTACCTTTTGCCGTTCTCCGTCCGAAAGTTCGGCGGTGTAGCTTTCGGCTTTGTGGGCAATGCCTACGGCATCCAATGCCTCTTTGATAATGAGATGGTCTTTGGGATGGAGCCGTCCGAAGAAGCCTGTATGCGGCTGGCGTCCCAAAGCTACCAGTTCATACACGGTCAGCCCTCCGGCTTGTGTCTTGTCTGTCAGGACTACACCGATGGTGCGCGAACGTTCCTTTTCCGAATACTGCTGCAAAGGCTTGCCCAGCAATTGCAAATCTCCTGCCAGTGAAGGTTGCGAAGCGGACAGGGTGCGGAGCAAAGTCGACTTTCCGGTCCCGTTTGCTCCAAGCAGACTGGTCAGTTCTCCCGGATAGAGTCCGAAAGAAAGGTGTTCGTGCACTTTCTTTTCTCCTTTGTGGGTACGATAACCTATGCACAGGTCTGTGGCGGTGATGACAGCTTGCTTTTCCATCAGTTTGAAGTACTGGATTTTACGTTGGTTCACAATGACATAAATAATAATGGGCGCACCAATGACCGGAGTGACGGCATTCAGCGGAATGATACCTGCTTCGCCCGGCAGAATGCAGATGAAGTTGCAGAGCAGGGCAATTGGCTCCTCCCGTCAGCATGGTGACAGGTAGCAGGGAATTATGGTTGGAGGTTCCCAGCATGAGGCGGGCAATGTGCGGCACGGCCAGTCCGATAAAGGAAATCGGGCCGCAGAAAGCGGTGGTCGTCGCTGTCAGTAATCCGGTGGCGACAAGCAGCAGGTTACGTGTACGGCGGATGTTGATTCCCAGGTTTTCGGCATAGCGTGTTCCCAGCAGCAGGGCATTCAGAGGCTTTATCAGCAGTATGGTAATCAGCAGTCCCGCCATTGTGACCAAGGAGAAAAAGGGAAGCTGCTGCAAAGATACTCCTCCAAAGTTTCCCATTCCCCAAATCATGTAGGAATGCACCCCTTCTGCCGTGGAGAAAAAGTTGAGCAGGGAGATGGCAGATGAAGTGATATACCCTATCATGATACCTATAATGAGCAGCATGATGCTGTTTTTTATCAAAGTGGAGAAGAACAGGATGATTCCCATCACCAGCATGGAGCCTATGAATGCTCCGATAATGACGGACAGGAATCCGGATAAAGTGAATACTCCGGCAGTAATCGTACCTGCGCCTGCCAGCATGACCAAGGCAACTCCCAAACTGGCTCCCGAACTGATTCCCAGTATGGAAGGGTCGGCCAAAGGGTTATTGAATGTGGTTTGCAACATCAGTCCCGATGCTGCGAGTGCCATTCCGCAAAGGAGGGCGGTAATGGCTTGCGGCAGGCGGGATTCCCAGACTATGAAACTCCAACTCGCCTTTTCTACTTCATTGCCTGTAAGGATATGCCACACCGCCTCGGCAGGGATGTTTACCGAGCCGAACAACAGGTTGGCTCCTGTCAATGCAAGGATGAGGAGGAGCAGTATGATACCGTATTTTGTTCCTTTGTTATTCATTGATACTGTTTGGGGTTACGCCCACTGTAGGGAGTGTGTCAAAACTAACCCGGCCTATCCCATCGTCAGCTGTAGGGGCAGCATTATCCACGTTTTGACATAACCCTACGGTGATTTACTCCGCTAATTTAGTGAAATATTTTAATTCATACCCTTCTAAAAGCGTAGGATGGAATATTTTTATCAAATCTTTCAGTAATCGGTCGGGATGGAAAGGGGAATCTTCGTAAAAGTCTACCTTCCCTGTGTTGCATCCATAAATGTTGCGTTCCTTGAATGCACGGAAACCGGTGTATGGAGCATAGTCCTGCTCCAATTCCTTATAAGTCTTGTCAATGGCCTGATTATATTTGATGAGCCAGAAATCTGCATTCTGACCTTTGTCAAACACGGTTTCGAAGGCTAGGGGAACAGAACCGCTATGCTCGTCATCGGCAAACACATAATTGGCCCCGGCATCCGCATAGATGCGTGCAGAGGTGCTTTTACCTCCCGGAACATACCAAGCCGAACCGTTTTTCAGTTCGCTGATAACGCTCGGTGCAGATGAAAGGGGAGCAACCAATGCTTTCAGCTCATTATAGTTTTTTTCCACCTCGGCAAACAAACTGTCCGCTTTTTGTGCCTCACCGAACAGAAGGCCGTAGAAGCGCATCCATTCGGCACGTCCCAATGCCGAAGTTTCCATGTAGTCTGCACATTCGATAATGGGGATGTTGAGTTTTTCCACCCGTCCGTATCCGCCACTGTTCTCGAAAGGGGAGAGCATAATGGCATCGGGATGCAGGTCGATTATCTTTTCTATATCCGGGTTCATTCCATTCCCTACATCGGCGATGCTTCCTGTGCGGCAGCCATCCTGCACTTCTTGCAGTTTGATATACTTCAAATCGCAGACTCCTCCAATACTTTTCAAAGCACCAATCTGGTTGAGCAATCCGCAATGTACGGATGAGTAAACAACGGCCTTGCTCAATGGCGTGCGGACAAGTGTCCCTTCCGGCAAGTCGGCAGGCAGGGACTTTTCTTTGTCAACCAAGACGTAGGTATGCAGTATCCGGGTCGTATCCCAAGGATTGCGCAGGCGGGCAATGGTATAGTCTTCGGTTGCAGACAGGCTGAGGTTCTCTGCATAACGCAAAGGGATTGTTTTTTCTGCTTCTATTACAGAAGAACTCTTGCTTTTTCCGCCGCAGGCGGAAAAAAGCAAGACTGAAAGCATCAGGTGAATAAAGAGAGAAAATTGTTTCATTGGTTAGTCAATAAATACGGCTGCTCTAGGACTTACACCACCGCTCTCGAATTTTTCAATAAAAGTACCGTCTTTCTTGAAACGATAAATGGTGCCGTTCGTGGTATATTCAGAAGTACCAATATAGAAATCACCGTTATTATCATTTACTTCCAACATATAAATCGTAGAGTTTTCAACTTTTCCGGTATATCCTTCAAGAAAGAAGCTTCATCCATTCTTCAGTTCTTTATATTATAAGTAAAAAAAGAAGCGGTAGGATTGGTGTAATTTGAATAAGTCAAATAGAGAATATCATCAGTAGCACACATACGGGTGGCACTGCCTAATTCCGTCACCTTATTGTTGGCAGCAGGTCTATCATCTGTAATGAATAGCCAATATCAACATAATTACCCCATGAATCAAAAAACCTTATCATCCTCTTCAACCAAAGCATTGGGGTTCAAACCTACCGTCACGTCTCTTTCAACTTGAAAGTACGCAAATCTATCACCTTTACGTCATTGTGATAAGTGCTCCAATCAGCAGTACAGCTATTCGCCACATAAAGCATATCCTCGCAGATTGCCACACCTTCCAGATTGTCACCAAGTCCGGTCAATTTATCCACTACCTCCAACGTTTTTCGCATTGATTTTAGCCACAGCTCCTCCGTAGAAGGAAGCATAGATATATCCATCCTCAGCATCTATATAGCGAATACCAGCACTGAAGTCATTATCACTAACAAACGAAACACGTTTCAACTCCACACCTGCGGCATTCAGTTTGGTCAGATAATTGGAACCGCTTACAGCTATATATATTTCATCTTCATACTTAATCATACTCTGACCAAGGTCACCCAACTTGGCGTTGTTTTGAGTCTGGTAAATATCACTGATGAAATCCGCATCCTTATTGGGTGCATAAAAGGCAAGTCCTGCATTGTTCGCCCTTGAGAGCCTTCGTTCAGAATATAGACACGCGTCTGCGGCAGTGTCACCTTCGACCCGCCGTCATCCAGAGAATCGTCATCGTCGTCACTACAAGATGCCAAAGAGACACCCAAAGCAAGCATGCAGAGCATACCGAATAATAAACTTCTTACTTTCATAATCACAGTTGTTATTGTTTATAATTAGTTTTTGTTGTTCATAAATAGATTATTCAAAACTTGAAAGTACCCGTCAACCGCCACGAACGGCCCGGCATAGGATAATATTTATCACGTCATACTGTTCATCGGTCAGATTTATAATCTCGGCCTGCAACAGAAGCCGGCAACCGCCCAAAGCAAACTCATGAGAGAGGCTCATCGTATGCTCCAGATAGCCCTCAATCTCATTCTCCGGAATGTTCTGCGACAAATAGTAACGCTTCCCACTCCTACCGCCGAGTATCCCACATTCACCCACGGCGTTTCTACAATGGCAGACGCGTTCCGCTATGAAGAGGAGTATAAGGCAATTGGTCCTTATAGTTCTTCGCGTCGGAATCGGTCAGGTCAATGGCCTTTTGCCATGTATATCCGCCCGACACAATCAGTCTTATTTTCTCCGTCAATGAAACGGTTGCCGCCAAAGTGGCATCCACACCTGCGGCATGCACCTTGCCGTAGTTCGCCATCTTCCAACGCATAGGTGGTGGGAAAAAGCCACAATCTTATCCGTTACATCATTATAGTAACCGTCGAGCGTAACGGAGATATAGTCGAACACAGACAATCCGGATTTACTCCATGTGATGCCGACATTATATTCGTCTGCCTTCTCAGGTCGCAGATTACGGTTGCCCAGCCGGTAGTAATAGAGGTCGTGAAAGTGGGCAGACGGAACGTACTCTTATACATCAACCGGAAATACAGCGCCTCGTCCTGCCAAGGTGCATACTGACTGATAAAGAGGGGGCAAAGCGATGGAAGTCATCGGGAACCGTACCTTTCTCGGCATGCTCCGAAGTGGCGGTATGCACCAGCGAGGCCGTGGCCGTGAGCCATCCTTGCCGGTAGCGTGCATTAAAGGCACTGATGGAAGTATATCTTGTAGGGAAAGGACATTCCGGCAAACTGTTGCGCAACTTGTTTATCACCCCATCCTGCGCCAACGAAAGGGTCAAAGCTTCCAAAGGACGGTAGAGAACGGTTGCGGAAATATAATATTCGTCTTGCCGGTGATTTTCCCGATAATATCCATCGGTATATTCCTTGCCTCATCCTTGTATTTGTTCCAGCCATGATTATACTTTGCTTGTGCCTGCAGACTCCACCGGGGCGAGAAATGCTTCCTATAACGTGCTTGCACAAAAGTATTCTCATCCCAAAGCGTTTCATCGGAAAGGGGATTATAGAGCGTAACCGCCCCCGGAAGTCCCCGGCGGGAATAGAAGTAGTAACCCTTCACATCCAG
>ENA-OPZN01000564-OPZN01000564.1-human-gut-metagenome-genome-assembly--contig:-NODE-564-length-10941-cov-4.589144_pt1 | contig 10941 bp, 9 predicted proteins | sample MGYA00242483_ERZ504503 | MGnify/ENA primary metagenome ERZ504503 (study PRJEB26092, sample SAMD00036285) | human gut metagenome | host: Homo sapiens | study: EMG produced TPA metagenomics assembly of... | reverse complement strand
CAGGTATTCTGTACACTCCATGCGAATATAACCTGAACAAAGAGACGGGTCGCGTAGATTATGACCAGATGGAAGAAATCGCCTTGAGAGAGCATCCGAAATTGATTGTAGGCGGTGGTTCTGCTTATTCACGTGAATGGGACTACAAACGCATGCGTGAGATTTCCGACAAGGTGGGTGCCATCCTGATGATTGACATGGCACATCCGGCCGGACTGATTGCTGCCGGTTTGCTTGACAATCCGGTAAAATACGCACATATCGTGACTTCAACTACTCACAAAACGCTTCGTGGTCCGCGTGGTGGTATCATCCTGATGGGTAAAGACTTCCCTAACCCATGGGGAAAGAAAACGCCGAAAGGCGAAATCAAGATGATGTCACAATTGCTGGATTCGGCTGTATTCCCCGGTATTCAGGGTGGTCCGCTGGAACACGTCATCGCAGCTAAAGCCGTAGCATTCTACGAATGTATGCAACCGGAATACAAAGAATACCAGATTCAAGTACAGAAGAACGCCCGTGTGTTGGCTCAAGCCTTGATGGATCGTGGTTTCACCATCGTATCGGGAGGAACAGATAATCACTCTATGCTGGTAGACCTGCGCAGCAAATATCCGGATTTGACAGGAAAGGTAGCTGAAAAAGCATTGGTAGCAGCCGACATCACCGTCAACAAGAACATGGTACCGTTCGACACCCGCTCTGCATTCCAGACATCAGGTATCCGTCTGGGAACTCCGGCTATAACAACTCGTGGTGCCAAAGAAGATTTGATGTACGAAATTGTAGAAATGATTGAAACCGTACTGTCAAATGTTGACAACGAAGAAGTTATTGCTTCCGTACGCCACCGCGTAAATGAAACGATGAAAAACTATCCTATATTTGCATATTAACTAAACGACTAAAAACGAAACAAAATGAAGAAAATGAATTCTATGGCTATCTTACTGAGCGCATGCTTGGTATTTAGCGGATGCGGAATGACAAATACAGCCAAAGGCGGAATGATTGGCGGTGGAAGTGGTGCTGCTTTAGGAGCAATAATCGGAGGTGTCGTTGGCCACGGAAAAGGAGCTGCCATCGGAGCTGCTGTAGGTGCTGCCGTAGGTACAGGTGCCGGTGTACTAATTGGTAAGAAGATGGACAAAGCCGCTGCACAGGCAGAACAGATTGAAGGTGCACAGGTAGAGCAGGTAACCGACAACAACGGCTTGCAGGCAGTAAAAGTAACTTTCGACTCTGGCATCTTGTTTAATACCAGCAGCGCAACATTAAGCACTTCTGCCAAATCTGCATTGAGCAAATTTGCCAACAATGTACTTAACCAGAACAAGGACATGGACGTAGCCATCTACGGATATACTGACAATACAGGTTGGAAAAACAGCACTGCAGAACAGAGCCGCCAGAAGAATCTGGACCTTTCACAAGAACGTGCTCAAAGCGTATCAAGCTATCTGTTAGCTTGTGGTGCTTCTTCCAGTCAGATTAAGTCTGTCACAGGTATGGGTGAAGAAAATCCCGTAGCTGACAACTCAACCGCTGCAGGCCGTCAGGAAAACCGCCGTGTAGAAGTGTATATGTATGCCAGCCAGCAGATGATTCAGCAGGCTGAAGCTGGAACTTTGCAATAAATCGAAATTTCATAACAACAAACATCCTTATGCCGGGTCTTTCAGACTCGGCATAATTTTCATCCCCACATCAAACACTAATGAACAGAAAACGAATTCTAAGATACATACGCAATCTGATTATCTTTTTCTTTGCATCTACCATTTTTTCCGTCGTTGCCTTAAGATTTATTCCGGTCTACATCACTCCCCTGATGGTGATACGAAGCGTAGAACAACTGGCAAAAGGTGAAAAGGTAGTCATGAAGCACAAATGGGTACCTAAAGAGGAAATATCACGTCACCTTCCGATGGCGGTCATTGCCTCTGAAGACAACCGTTTTGCCAGCCACAACGGATTCGACTTCAAGGAAATCAGCAGGGCTATCGAAGAAAATAAAAAGCGTAAAAAAGCCAGAGGAGCAAGTACCATCAGCCAGCAGACAGCCAAGAATGTATTCTTATGGCCCTCCTCTTCCTGGGTCAGAAAAGGATTCGAAGTCTATTTCACGGTACTGATTGAACTGATATGGGATAAAGAAAGAATCATGGAAGTTTACCTGAACTCCATCGAAATGGGGGATGGTATATATGGAGCAGAAGCCGTGGCGAAAGCTCACTTTCACACCACGGCCTCTCAACTCACCCGCAAACAATGTGCGCTTATTGCAGCCAGTCTGCCGAATCCAAGAAAATACAATTCCGGAAAACCCAGCCCTTATATGTACAAGCGTCAGCGGAAAATCATGTATCTGATGAAATGTGTTCCTACATTCCCGGAAAAAGCCGAAAAGTAAGGAGACTTCTCGGAGCTAAGGCTCCGGATCTCCTTTCAAAATCGGAAGCGTAATCTTATATTTTACCGCTAAAATACGGGCTACAAACACGGTTACTCCACCAATAATCTGTGCAAGTACAGATTCCATATCCAGCATCAGGCAAATCCAGTAAACCAGTCCGCCAATCACACAAGCCATGGCGTAAATCTCTTTACGGAATATCAGCGGAATCTCGTTGATGAATATATCACGCAGCACTCCTCCTGCCGCACCGGTAATACTACCCATGATAATGGCAATCCAGAACGGATAACCCAGCGCATACGCCTTACTGAATCCTACAACCGTAAACAGGGCCAGACCAATGGTGTCAAAAATAAAGAAGGTATTATTCAGGCGAATGACATACTTTCCGAACAAGATGACAAAGAACATGGCGAAAGCCGTACAAATGAGGTACATCGGGTCGGTCATCCAGCTGGAGTCACATCCAGCAAAACGCACGGATGGTTCCGCCGCCAATGGCTGTAGCCAACCCCACCACATAAGCGCCAAACCAGTCAAACCGTTTGGCCGAAGCAAGGCGTATACCACTTATGGCAAATGCAAAAGTCCCCACAAAATCCAGTATCGTTAACAAACGAAGGCATCTGAAAAAAACATCCATAGCAAATAATTTTACCAAGTATAACTCAAACCAAACTAAGCAATTCCTGCAACTGGAAATAACTTCTACCCTCTTCACGAGTCACCCCATCGTCAAATCGGCCATGGACGAACAGCTTCGTAGAAAGATACTGATTAATGGTAAAGGTAAAGGTATTTTCCCATTCACCCAGCACTTTTTCGTAATTGGTAGTATAAGAAAAACGAGACTCCCACATCAGGATGGAGAACATTTTCCATTTTAATGTAGATTCCAGACGGGAACCCCATACACTTTCTCGTTTATGACCGGCTTCGATGTTAAACTTTGTCGGGTCTACTCTGTCGCTGGCCACACTGTACAAGGTGTAGTTTATCGGATTTATCAACACAGACAAATTGCACACGCCATCCTTGATAAACTTGTAGTCCATACCGAGACCGACGTTCAATTCAGCCGGTGAGAAGAAAGCAGAAACCAGGTTATCAGAGTTAGTCTCGTAGTTTGAGAAGAACTGCGTCTTGAACTCAGCCGACAAAGTATAGTACCATGTACTGAAAGCCTTGTAACCCAATTTAGAGCTCAAGCGAAGCAAGTCATTATTGGCCTTGTAGCTGTGTACGGTATCCGAAGGTGCCGTAATAAAGCCCAATTTCCATTCAATCTTGTTTTCAAACTGGATACGCTGTCTGTCATCATAGTTCGCCTGCCAGGTGAAGCCGGAAAGCAATGATTTGGTACTTTCACCACCCTTATACCAGTTTTTGGAAATATAGTTTGTGAGAATTGCAATAACCGTTTCCGCCAAAGGTCCAGAAATTAGGTTGATAACCAACAGGTCTTTTCCGTTACCCTATTGGGAAGCTCATCATTCTGCATCATATCCAGCAGATTTTCTTTCCGCGGCTGATCAACAAGCACTTCGCCATAAATCGGTTTCAATCCTTTCAAATTCTCTTCATTTTGCTTCACCAAACTGGGGTAAGAAAGATAAAAAGAAAGCAACTGCCGGTTTACCGCCTTATCCACCTGCACAGAATGGCGACAAATCGGCACCTGAGGCAATTGCGCATCCAGCACATTTCTTCTTTTATAAAAGGTATCTGCGGTTTCCAGTCGGAAATACTGAAGGCCTGTTCTATCGGTGCCTCATAATAAGTAGCCGGCATCGACAATTTATAGTAATCCGGATTCGGACGGATACCCGTTATCAGCAGATAAATATCATCCCAGCGCTCCAGCTGCGCGTTATACTCCCGACGGAAATTCTGCATCAACCGCCAGAAATTCCGCACCTCCAGTGGAGGAAGTTCCACCTTTTTCTTTACAGCCGGAACCACTTTCTTCTGTGCTGCATTCTGCAAGCTGTCTACAGGAGCTGTTACATTCAAAGAATCTACCGCATTTTTTTAGTGTATCCGATTTTATCGCATCCGAAGACACTTCCATTTCTTGTGCGGCCAACCCACCGCACACCATAAGCAATACCAAGAAAAGACTAGTCTTTTTCATTTTGTCATTCTTAAAATCTTGTGCAAAAGTACGATTTATTTCTAAAAGAAGTTAGCTTTCACACCTACTAATTGTACTTAAAAACAATTTTCTACCCGCCTTTGTTTAAATTTTCATTCGTACATCCATCGGAAAACGTAAGGATATTTAAAGTTAAAACGTGGTTTTGCTCTACTTACTTTTGCGGGTTCAGCTTTTTTTTATAATTTTGCAAACTTGAAGAAGTAGTTCTTCCATGCCGGGAGAAATATTGCTCACCGGCATTTTGGCTGTCACTTTCTTAAGAGAAAAGAAAGCAGGCAGCATTAAACTGTTGAATTTAATTTTTAAATATTCATATTGTGGCAGAAACAAGTATATTTTCGTAACAGGTGGTGTAGCCTCTTCATTAGGAAAAGGTATCATCTCATCATCTATCGGTAAGTTGCTGCAGGCCAGAGGCTACAGCGTAACCATCCAGAAGTTCGACCCGTATATCAACATCGACCCGGGAACTCTGAATCCCTATGAACACGGAGAGTGCTACGTAACCGTAGACGGACATGAAGCCGACCTCGACTTGGGACACTACGAACGCTTCTTAGGCATCCAAACTACCAAAGCCAACAACATCACTACCGGACGCATCTACAAGAGTGTAATCGACAAGGAACGCCGTGGTGACTATCTTGGCAAGACCATCCAGATTATTCCTCACATCACTGACGAAATTAAACGCAATGTCAAATTGCTGGGCAACAAATATAAATTCGATTTCGTCATTACAGAAATCGGAGGTACTGTAGGCGACATCGAATCACTTCCTTACCTGGAAAGTATCCGCCAGCTGAAATGGGAATTAGGAAAGAACGCTTTGTGCGTACACTTGACTTATGTACCTTACCTGGCTGCCGCCGGTGAATTGAAGACCAAACCGACCCAGCACTCTGTAAAAGAGCTGCAGTCTGTAGGTATCCAGCCGGATATCCTGGTACTTCGTACAGAACACGAACTCAGCATGGGACTGAGAAAGAAAGTTGCTTTGTTCTGCAACGTAGACGACAACGCCGTTATCCAGTCAATGGACATGCCAACCATCTACGAAGTGCCTTTGCGTATGCAGGAACAGAAACTGGATGTAACTATCCTTGAAAAGATGGGACTTCCGGTAGGCGAAACTCCTACTCTCGGCCCGTGGAGAGACTTCCTGAACCGTCGTCACAATGCCACTGAAAAGGTAAGAATCGGTCTGGTAGGAAAATACGATTTGCAGGATGCCTACAAATCAATCCTGGAAGCCCTTTCACAAGCAGCAACTTATAATGACCGCAAGGCCGACATTCACTTTATCAATAGTGAGAACCTGACCGACGACAACATTGAAGAGCACCTGAAAGACATGGACGGTGTCATCATCTGCCCGGGATTCGGACAGCGTGGTATCGAAGGTAAGTTCGTAGCTATCAAGTACTGCCGTACACACAACGTACCGACATTCGGTATCTGTCTGGGTATGCAGTGCATTGTCATCGAATTCGCACGAAACGTACTGGGATATGCCGATGCCAACAGCCGTGAAATGGACGAAAAGACTCCGCACAATGTAATCGACATCATGGAGGAACAGAAATCCATCACGAACATGGGTGGTACCATGCGTCTGGGAGCTTACGAATGCGTTATCGACCCGAATTCCAAGACTTATGAAGCTTACCAGAGCGAACACATCCAGGAACGTCACCGTCACCGTTACGAATTCAACAACAGCTACAAGGAAGAATTCGAAAAGGCGGGCATGAAGTGCGTAGGTATCAATCCGGAATCAGACCTGGTGGAAATCGTGGAAATCCCGACCTTGAAATGGTTTATCGGTACACAGTTCCATCCGGAATACAGCAGTACGGTATTGAAACCACATCCGTTGTTCCTGTCCTTCATCAAGGCAGCTATCAGCAAATAAACCAAACATAACATTGTAAAGAAATAGAAATGGACAAAAACACGTTAGTGGGCTTTATCCTGATTGGAGCGGTTATCGTGGGATTCGGTATCTACAACCGCCCCAGCCAGGAAGAAAGAGCACGCGCACAGCACTATCAGGACTCTATCCAACAGGTTATCAAGCAACAAGAAGAAGCGCAGGAAAAGCAGGCTGCTGCAGCCATTGAAGCTGCACGCCCTGACAGCACCTCCCTCTTCTTCCAGGCCGCACAGGGTACGGAACAGTTTACCGTACTGGAGAACGAGCTGGTTCAGCTGACTTTCTCCAACAAAGGCGGACGAGTAAGCAAGGCCCTGCTGAAAGAGTATAAAGACCAGAAGAAGCAGCCTCTCGTTCTGTTCGACGGCGAAGATGCTTCCATGAATTTCGGTTTTGAAGGAAAGAACGAGAACATTCTCAGCCAACAGATGTATTTCGAGGCTACCAATGTGACCGATTCTACCGTGACCATGCGACTGAACGCAGCCAACGGCGGACACCTGGACTTCAACTACCGACTGCTGCCCAACTCGTATATGGTAGACCTTACCGTTCAGGCCAGCGGCATGCAGAATTTCTTCTCTCCTTCTACCAAGAGCATGAACATCGAATGGAAACAGCGTGCCCGCCAGATGGAGAAAGGTTACAACTTCGAACAGCGTTACACGTCATTGACCTACAAACCGGTGGACGACAGTTTCGATTACTTGAGCGAAACAAAGGACGAAAAAGAAACCATTCCGGAATCACTCGACTGGGTAGCTTTCAAGAATCAGTATTTCTCCTGTGTGTTCATGGCAGAGCAGAACTTTGACAACGCTACGCTCGAATCAAAGATGGAACAGCAGGGAAGCGGCTACATGAAGAACTATGCAGCCGACATGAAGACAGCTTTCGACCCGACAGGCGCCAAAGCGTCGCACATGCAGTTCTACTTTGGTCCGAACCACTTCAAGACACTGCTGGCCAGCAACGACCTGAGCTTTAAAGATAAAGATCAGGAACTGGAAGACCTGGTTTACCTGGGATGGCCGATTATCCGCCTGATTAACCGCTGGTTTACCATCAACTTGTTCGACTGGTTGTCAGGCTGGGGACTGAGCATGGGTATGGTTATCCTGCTTATGACCATCATCGTCAAGGTACTGGTACTCCCCACCACCTGGAAGTCTTTCATCTCATCTGCCAAGATGCGTGCCCTGAAGCCGTATGTAGATAAGATTAATGCCAAATATCCGAAGCAGGAAGATGCTCTGAAGAAACAGCAGGAAACCATGGCCCTCTATCGCCAGTATAATGTCAGTCCGATGGGCGGCTGTCTGCCGATGTTGTTACAGACTCCGGTGTTCATGGCCCTCTTCTTCTTCGTGCCGAACGCTATCGAATTGCGCCAGCAGGGATTCTTGTGGGCTGATGACCTTTCAGCTTACGACGACCTGATCAGCTGGAGCTACCACATTCCGTTGTTAGGCAACCACCTGAGCTTGTTCTGTCTGCTGTTCAGCATCACTACGGTGCTCAACCAAATTATCATGATGAAACAGCAGGATATGGGCAACAATCCACAGCTGGCTGCCATGAAATGGATGATGTACATCATGCCTGTGATGTTCTTCTTCATCTTCAACGACTATGCATCCGGATTGAGCTACTACTATTTCATCTCCGGTCTGATTGGTATTATTACCATGTGGATTATGCGCCGCATGACCGATGAAAAGAAACTGCTCGCCCAGCTGGAAGCCAACAAGAAAGAACCTTCACAGCAAAAGGCAAGCGGACTGATGGCTAAACTGGAAGCCCTGCAGAAAGAGCAGGAACGTCTCCAGAAAGAACGTCAGGAACGCATGGGAGGTAAGAAAAAATAAAAAAGATTATCTTCATACCGCAGAGCGCCCTCAATGGCATACAGACAAGCCATCGAGGGGCGCTCTTTTTTCTGCTACATTCCTCTTTTTCCATTTATTGTCTTACCTTTGCAGAAAAGAATTGTCACACAGATTAAACCATCAAATAAACACATGAAAAAACAGATTTTATGACTATGACAGCAGCCATGATGCTCGCCACATCGGCCTGTGTAGGTCCTGAAAAAGCCGCACAGACAGATGGCCCCATCATCGGCAAACAGGAGGTTACGGTAAAAGACGGCCGTATGACCCCTGAAACACTCTGGGCCATGGGACGCATCGGAAGTTCCTGTGTATCGCCCGATGGCAAACGCATTGCCTACACGGTGTCTTACTACAGTGTGAAAGAAAACAAGAGCCACCTGGTAATCTACGTAATGAATGCCGACGGTTCAGACAACCAGTTGCTCACCACTACAGCTGCCAGCGAAGGAGAACCTGCATGGATTAAGAACGGCAGCAAGCTTGCTTTCCTGGCACCCGATGCCGACGGTAACAGCCAGATTTGGGAAATGAATCCCGACGGCAGCGAACGCGTACAGCTTTCTTCATTTGCCGGGGGAATCGACGGATTCAAGTTCTCACCCGACGAGAGCAAGGTGCTCTTCATCTCACAGGTGAAATACGGCGAACGCACTGTCGACAAGTATCCTGACCTGGACAAGGCCAGCGGAATGGTGATAGACGACCTGATGTACAAGCACTGGGATGAATGGGTACAGACCGTACCGCATCCGTTCGTGGCTCCGTTTGCCGGGAACAAGGTGGGCGAAGCAACCGACATCCTGGCTGGCGAACCCTACGAATCGCCGATGAAACCTTTTGGTGGTATTGAACAGCTCACGTGGAGTCCTGACTCCAAATGCATTGCGTATACCTGCCGCAAGAAAACTGGACTGGAATATGCTATTTCTACCGATTCGGATATTTATCTGTATAACTTGGAAAGCAAGCAGACCCGCAATCTCTGCAAGGAAGACGCTACCGACAAGAACATGGGTTACGACACGAACCCGCAGTTCTCCCCCGACGGTGGATTCATTGCCTGGCAAAGCATGGAACGCGACGGATACGAAAGCGACCGCAACCGTCTTTGCGTAATGGATTTGAAAAACGGCAAAAAGACTTACGTTACAGAAGCCTTCCAGTCGGGCGTAGACAGCTACTGCTGGGCTCCGGACAACCAGACACTCTATTTCACCGGCGTATGGCATGCCACCAGCATGATTCATCGTACAAACCTGAAGGGTGAAGTGGAACAGCTTACAGAAGGCATGTACGACTATGCTTCTGTAGAAATGCTGGGCGACGGACAGCTTCTCACCAAGCGCCACTCTATCAGCGAAGCCGACGAGCTGTTCACCGTCAACCTGAACAAAGCCAACGAGGTAACCCGCATCACACAGGAAAACGACCACATCTTCAAGCAGCTGAAGTTAGGTAAAGTAGAAGCCCGCTGGACAAAGACCGTCGACGGTAAAGACATGCTCTCGTGGGTAATCTACCCGGTAGACTTCGACCCGAACAAGAAATACCCCACTCTGCTGTTCTGCGAAGGTGGTCCGCAAAGCCCCGTGAGCCAGTTCTGGAGCTACCGCTGGAACTTCCAGATTATGGCTGCCAACGATTACATCATCATCGCTCCCAACCGCCGCGGTCTGCCGGGATTCGGTATGGAATGGCTGGAAGAAATCAGCACCAACTACGGCGGACACTGCATGGACGACTACCTGACTGCCATCGACGACATTGCCAAAGAACCGTACGTAGACAAAGACCGTCTGGGCTGCGTAGGTGCCAGCTTCGGAGGATATTCAGTGTACTGGCTGGCCGGACACCACAACAAGCGTTTCAAGGCCTTCATCGCACACGACGGATTCTTCAACATGGAGCAGCAGTATCTCGAAACCGAAGAACTCTGGTTCACCAACTGGGATTTGGGTGGCCCGTACTGGGACAAGAACAACCCAGCTGTAAAGCGCAGCTATGCCAACTCTCCTCACCTGTTTGTCGACAAATGGGATACTCCTATCCTCTGCATCCACGGCGAGAAAGACTACCGCATCCTGGCCTCACAAGGTATGGCCGCATTCAACGCTGCCAAACTGAGAGGCATTCCTGCCGAACTGCTGATTTTCCCGGACGAAAACCACTGGGTATTGAAACCGCAGAACGGTATTTTGTGGCAACGTACCTTCTTCAACTGGCTTGACCGCTGGCTGAAACCACAGAAATAAGTCACACACATCCGGACGCCCTAAAAAAAGATTTTTCTATTTCCTTGAATTTCAAATGATTTTAAAAATCTTCGAAAAATTCTTACAAAAAAAAGAGCGTCCGGATTTGCATATTAAAATAAAAAGCCATACTTTTGCATCGCTTTTTGAGAAAGACACTTCGGGGGTGTAGCGCAGTCCGGTTAGCGCACCTGCTTTGGGAGCAGGGGGGTCGTGGGTTCGAATCCCGCTACCCCCGACAGAAGTCAAAAAAGTAAAAGTTATTACATTGTCCGGGG
>ENA-OPZN01000563-OPZN01000563.1-human-gut-metagenome-genome-assembly--contig:-NODE-563-length-10943-cov-1.264053_pt1 | contig 10943 bp, 21 predicted proteins | sample MGYA00242483_ERZ504503 | MGnify/ENA primary metagenome ERZ504503 (study PRJEB26092, sample SAMD00036285) | human gut metagenome | host: Homo sapiens | study: EMG produced TPA metagenomics assembly of... | reverse complement strand
CCATGGCGGTCAATTTAAAGTTTGATTAAATTAAATTCTTTTGCCAAAATATCTGCCATTATCAGCCACCACCAACAAAAGTTACGATTTCTAATTTATCATTAGGATTTAAAAATAGTTTGCGCATATTTTGCTTTAGGGACTATTTGACCATTTAACTCTATAGCTATCTTATCTAAAGGATAATTATTTTCTTGCAAATAAGTAACTAAATCCATAGGCAAAGATATTTCTTGATTTTGTCCATTAACTATTATCAAAATAAGACCTCCTTATTTTTTATCTTTTAAAAATTTTTATTAAAAAAGGAGTCCACAAAAGATACACCCGCGGTGGTGCACCCCTTCATGAACTCCTGTTCAATCACATGGTCAACTCTATGTGATTTTAAAAATTAATATATAGATGTGCTAAAATAAAAAAAGAGATGACAAAATGCCATCTCTTCTAATTGCAAATACATCATAATTATTATCCTACGTTGGCATTATCCAAATCAGGTCATAGGTCGAAGTTCACAACTTCCTCTCAGCCAGTTTACTAGCTCCCTGTTATTAATTTATATATACAATATAATTTATAAATTATCATTGTCAATAAGTTTTAATTATTTTTTCTTAAATAACTCACTGACAAGTAAAGAACCTAATATCAAAATTGCTCCAATCCATTGAGAAATACTCATCGGCTCAGCTAAAAGAACTGTGGATAAAATAATTGCAGTTACTGGGTCTAAATAACTAAAAATAGCAACTTTTGTGCTGGTAATTCTTGTAGTGAAGAAAAATATAATAAATATGCTATACCTGTATGTATAATACCTAATATAGCCAAAGATAATAATGAAAAACCACTCATGCTCCATGAATTTCCCTGATAGATTACATAAGGCAATAAAATTATTGAAGCTAATAATAATTGAGCAATACTGCTATCAATGGCAGAAATATCTTTGAAAAATTTATTTGCTAATACTACAATCGCATAAAATAAAGCAGCAGATATGCCATACAATACACCGATAAAATCATTTACACCAGATTGATTGTCATTGAATATACCAGCTACTAATGCCATACCTAATAAAGATAAAATTACACAGATGATTTTAAATAGAGATAAACTTTCTTTTAATATAAATGGAGATAACAATACTACAAAAGTAGGTGCTAAATAATATGTAAGTGTTGCTGTAGCTATCGTTGTATAATTATATGCTTGAAATAAAAAAAATCCAGTTAAAAACCTATAGCTACGCCAGCTATTAATAAATAACGTAAAATTTTTTATCAAAGCATTTCGATTTATTTTTTTGTGCAAACATACCATAGCGATAAATAAAATAAAAGCACCTACAAAACCACGCACTAGGGCTATTTGCGAACTTGCAAGTTCGATATTGCGCACAAATAAACCAATACTACCAAAAATAAGCATAGCCGTAATATTTTTTAAAGTTGCATTCATGAAAATCATTCACATCTCTTTCTATATTTATCTAGTCATAATTATTGTTTATAATATAGCATAAAAACAATATACGTACTAGCTTAAAAATTTGTTATAAATTTGATTTATATTTTATAATTTTAATGAAAGTACGGTGATATGATGATAAAAGCTATTTTCTTTGACATTGATGGTACCTTAGTTAGCTTTAAAACACATAAAATTCCTGAATCTACAATACAAGCTTTACATACTTAAAAGCAAAAGGAATAAAATTATTTATCGCAACTGGTCGTCCGCCATATGACTTGAAATTTTTAATTGATGAATTTGGCGATTTATTCACTGGTTATATTACTTTTAATGGTCAATATTGTTATGATAGTACAGGAAAAATCTTACACGAAGAATATTTAAATCGTGAAGATTTAATCCAATTTACAAATTACATCAAAGATAAAGATATAGCTTGTGGTTTTATGGAAATAGATTATTTTTATTTTAATCTCTATAATGACCGTTTAGCAAAATTAAAAGAAACTTTAGGAGATACTGCACCAGATAGAGCATTTGATGATGTAAGTCGTGTATCCAATCATAAAACATATCAATTGAATATTTTCTTAAATGAAGATGAAGAACAAGAAGTCTTACCATATTTGCCAAATTGCAAAGCTGTTCGTTGGTGCCCTTATTTTACAGATATCATTCCTAAAGATGGCGGTAAAGGCACAGGCATCAAAAAAGTTTTAGCTTACTACGACATAGATATCAATGAAGCCATGGCTTTTGGTGATGGCGGAAACGATGTGGAAATGCTTGAAGCTGTAAAATATGGCATAGCTATGGGAAATGCTAATGATAATTTAAAACAGATAGCAGATTTTATCACTTTAGATGTAGATAATGATGGCGTAGCCTATGCTTTAAAACAATATAACGTATTATAAAAATAAACCTACTATAAATTACCTTATTTAAAAGTAATCTATAGTAGGTTTTCTTTAATTAAAATATTTCTTTAACGACGGTAAATACAAAATGAGAATAATTGACTCTAATAAATACGTTAAATTATATGTCAGCCATATACCATCATTACCTAGATAAGACATCAATATTTTTTGGCAGATATAAAAAAATATCACAGCGACAAACATCATATTTCTGATAGAAGCTGTATTGCCAATACCTGTATACATACCATATAAAAGCAGTCCACACAGGCACATATTGGATGCAAATCAGATAGATACTATAATCGTTAGCATAATTAGCCACAATTGCCAAATCAGTCATCATATTTATAAAATACGATTTAGTGATATACATAATCACTGAAATAAAAATTATAAATACAGATAAGCATCTTAAGCTTATCTTTAATACTGAATTTAATAAATTTATATCTTTATACCCCTTTGCTTTTCCTGAAAATACACTCACACCATTTGCCATACCATCAATAAAGTAAACCACAATAAAAATAAATTTCTAAGATAATAGCATTACTAGCTAGTGTAACAGTTCCCATGCTTGCCCCAGCTATAGCAAATAAATTATTTATCGTCAATAGACAAACAGTGCGAAACATTAAATCCACATTTACCTTCATCATGGCTAAAAAATGGCTGTAAAGTTTTTTAAAACTTTTGAAATGTATTCATTGCGAATGATTAAGTTCCCTCGTTTATAAATAGCGATAAACCCTACAATACAACCATATATTTGAGCAATCAAAGAAGCATAGGCTACACCTTGAATATTCATATCCATGATAAATACAAATACGATAGATAAAATGATATTCAACACATTCATAGATATTTGCATAAACATAGTATAGCGAATTATCATCTGCCCCATGAGCCAGCCTAACGTTACATAATTGATTAAAACAAATGGCGCTCCCCATATAATGATATCACAATAATTTTTCATTAATTCAACAACTTGGCTTTCAGGCTTCATGAGCAATGCATAATATTTGAAAATCCATGGATAAATTATTAAAAATATCAAACTTATTACTATAGCTATAAGTAGTGGTCTAGCTAAAGCTAAAAAATTTATCTTTGGCGGATTCACTGCCTAAAGCTTGAGCGGAAAAAACTTGTAGTAGACACTCTCAAAAAATCCAAATAGCCAATATATATTGTTAAATAAGATTACTCCTAAAAGAAAACAGCAGCTATATAAAAAAGCTTCTGACATATGTCCCATAACAGCAGTATTTACAGCTCCTAGTAGTGGCTGTGTAGCTGTGGATAACATAAAGGGAATAGTTACTTTTAGATATTCTTTATAAGTTAATTGTGATAGCATAAAATCTCCTAATTATATTTTATTTAAAAACGATATTCTACACGACCAAACCAACGTGTTTTTTGTTTTATCATTTTCAATATCATTACCATTAAAATATGAAACTTCACCCATTAAATTTTTAGCAAATATATATCTAGCCCCTAATTCATAACCTTGTTCACCTGTGAAGCTATTAGTATATGTTGGTAAAAATGTAGCTAGTTCTCCAATATTTTTATATGCAACCCATAATCCATACGTATTTGGTATAGTACGTTTTGCTCCTTTATAATTTAATTGAAAAATATAAGCTTGTTCTTGAGCACTATTGCCCAAGTCATATTTATTAGCATCTAAATTAGATAAAGCATATACACCACCTAATTTAAAATTATTATCCAATTTATATTCTCCTGCAACTTCAAGAATTTGCTGAGTATCTTCAAGTTCTCCACTTCTTATATTATGATAAGCAAGTCCTGTCATTAATTTATTTGAGATAGGCATTTCTGCTTGTAATCCTACATAATGCATAGCATCATTTTCTGGATAAGCTTGTTTACCATTATAATGCATTTTCCCATTAACATTGTCGTTATATGGTGAATCAAAATTACCTATCATTGCTGTATAAATATTTTTAGTATCTTTATCTGTATAAGCGTATTTTATACCTTTAATATAATCATCAAAAAATCATACCATAGGCAATATCCATATTAGCAAAATCGGCATAATCTACTTTACCTAAAGAAATTGTTCCGCCAAACGCTGGTCCTTGTAGATAAAGCATACGATTATAAAAAATGGGATTTATCATCTCCCTTAGCTTTATAATTTTGTTCATAGTCTATACGATTTTTTATTTTCCAGCCATTATCAATATTTTATAATTGCTTCTAAACGTGTACGCCATAAAGATTTACGCGTTTCATCTTTTTTACCTGGTCGATTATCATGGCGGATATCATAACGACTTAACCCTTTAATAGTGAGTATATCTTGTTTTTCTTTATTAATAGTAGTTTGTTGTTGCTCTTCTACAATTTTATTATTTGTTTTATCAATATCTTCTGTGTGTGTTTCTGCAAAGCAACTCCTTGTAGATATTGTCATAGATAAATAGTAGCAACTTAATAATTTAGTTATTAACTTTTTTCGCATAATTGTTGAAAACTCCTTTAATAATTATAATCAAAATCAATAAATTTTCAAGAAAAAACACCTATAAAAAATATTTTTCTTATAGGTGTTTTAGGAGGGATATATTATCCTAGAAAATTAAACTAGGTGGCAAGCAACATAATGATTAGCTGAAAGCTCTTTTAATACAGGTTTTTCTTGCGTACAAATATCTTTACAATATTTACAGCGATTTTGAAATGGACAACCTTTTGGCAAATCTAAAGGACTTGGGATATCACCAGAAAGAGTTTCTATATTTTTATTTTGTTCATTATCTAAGGAAAAAACTGCTTTTAATAATGATTTAGTATATGGGTGTTTTGCTTCTGTAAGTTTATTTCCGTCAATTTTTTCAACGATATTACCCAAATACATTACAGCTATACGATGACTAAATAGACTAACCAAAGCTAAATCATGACAAATAAAAATATAGGTGATATTTTTTCTCGCTGTAATTTTACTAGTAGTTCAATAATTTTAGCTTGAACAGATACATCAAGAGCAGATGTTGCTTCATCACAGACAATGATTTCAGGCTCTAAGGCTAAAGCTCTGGCAATAGCTACACGTTGACGTTGACCGCCACTCATATTATTGGGATATCTATCTACAAAATCATCTGGCAGTTCTACTAATCGCAATAATTCTTGAGCTTTCTCTTTTATTTGTGATTTTTTTATTAAATTAAAAATTTAATAGCGGTTCACAAATGATATTACCAATTTTTCATTTTAGGATTTAAACGCTGCTGTAGGGTCTTGAAAAACCATTTGAATATGACGACAATTTTGACGACGTTTTTTTTTCTCCTGTTAATTTAGTAATATCTTGATTATGAAAAATAACTTCACCAGAAGTTGGTGTGTGCATATTCATAATAGTTTTTACCAGTGTAGATTTACCACAACCAGATTCGCCAACAATGCCTATTGTTTCTCCAGCATTAATATTAAGACTAACATCATCACAAGCTGTTAAAAATCTATTATTACTAGCTGGAAATTTTTTAGTTATATTTTTTACCTGCATAATAACTTTAGACATAGCGCTGTCCTCCTATTTGTGGAACTGAAGCAAGTAAAGTTTTAGTATATTCTGCCTGTGGTGAATTAATTATATCTTCGGCTTTACCATATTCTACAACTTTTACCTTGTTTCATTACCATAATTTTATCTGACATATAAGCCGCCACACCGATATTATGAGTTACTACAATCATTGCTGTACCACAAGTGCGAGGAATCTCCATTAATTCTTTAACTATTTGTGCTTGCGTAGTTACATCAAGGGCAGAAGTAGGCTCATCTGCTAATAGTAAAGATGGTTTAAAGCTTATTGCCATAGCAATACCAACACGCTGACGCATACCGCCTGATAATTCAAATGGATAAGATTTCATGATATTTTCAGGATTAGCTAAATTCATACGAGTAAGCATTTCTACAGCAAAAGAATATGCTTCTTTTTTAGTAAGATCATCGTGAATTTGTAGATATTCTATAAATTGTTTACCAATAGTTTGGATAGGATTTAACATATTGCCACTATCTTGGAAAATCATAGCAATATGTTTTCCTCTTAAAGATAGCCAATCTTTATGGTTGTATTTCAATAAATCTTGATTTTCAAAAAGAATTTTTCCATTTATAATCTTTCCGCTATTAGGTAAACAACCTAATATGGCTCTAATCACTGTAGTTTTACCACAGCCAGATTCACCAACTATGGTCAAAATTTCTCCTCTATCTAAAGAAAAATTAATATCTTTAACTGTAGCTTCTATATTTTTGCTATATTGAATAGTTAAATTAGATACATCAAGTAACATTAATTTACCCCTTTTATACTTTAGCTGGTTTTATTTTATTAGTAAGCCAATAATAATCCGATGGATACATAACTACACCATCTAAGCCTTTGGTGCTGATAATATTAGTCTGTGGATAACCTAAGAATAATGCCGCACCATCATCTAACAAAATTTGTTGCGCTTCAATAATTAATTGACGACGTTTTTTCTTTATCAAATTCGACAGATAATTGATTTAAAATCTTATCATATTCACGATTACTATATCCAGAACCATTTTGTGGATTATCTCCATTTACATTAGTTTTCCAATACCAACTTAAATAAATTTCAGGGTCTCCAGTATTAGCAGTTGTAATATTAGAAATGAGTAAATCATAATCGCCATCAATACCCATTTTATCAATAAGGTTATAATCTACACTTTTTATATTTATATTAATTCCTACTTTTTTAGCATCAGCTTGTACTGCTTCAGCGTATAAAGGAAGCTCTGCACGGCTATTATACACGACAAAATCAAGACTTAAGTCCTTGCCATCTTTATCTAAAATACCATCTCCATTACTATCATTCCAACCAGCTTCGGCTAATAATTGCTTAGCTCTTTCTGGATTATATGCATTTGGATCTGTCAATTCATCAAAGCCATAGTCCATAGATGGCGGTATTGGCGCTTTACCTGAAATAAATGTACCTTTCAATAATACATTATTATAATTTTCTCGATCACAAGCAGAAATCAAGGCAGCACGAACTTTTGGGTCACCTAAAATACCTTTTTGATTGATACGGGCAAGTACTGTACGTAATGAAGAAATTTCATCGATATAGAATTTATCATTATTTCTAAATAAATCTATATCTCCAGCTGCGATATTTACAGCAAAATTAACTTCACCAGATTGAAGTGCCATAGCACGAGTGTTAGGATCATCAATAGATGGTATTTCTACACGTTCAAAAGGAACTTCGCCGTCCCAATTAAATATTCATTTCTCACCATTTACAGCCTTTTTTTTCTTTTACAAAAGATTCTACTTTATATGGACCAGTACAAAATTGGACCTTCTTTGGCAAAAATCTCTGCCTTGCTCCTCTGCACTAACATCTACAATAATAAATAATGGGTCAGCCAAAAATCCAGGCATATTAGGTTGAGGTTTGCTTGTTGTGATTATTAAATTTTGACCATCAGCCTTCATTTCTGTGTATTCAAAGAAAGTTTTTGCTCGAGTATTTTTAGTAAAAGCACGTTCAATAGATTTTTTTACAGCTTCAGCTGTTACTAAATTGCCATTAGAAAATTTCACATTTATCACGGATTTTAAAAGTCCATGTTAAACGGTCATCACTAATAGACCAACTTTCCGCAAGCCATGGCTGAAATTTCCATTTTTCATCAAATTTAGTTAAACACTCACCAATAGCATAACGCATTACAACCCAACCAAAATAATTCTGTGTTGGCTCTAAAGTATCTGCAAAATTTGTAACCCCAAATTTTAAAGTAGTTTTATCTACTGTATTTTCAGAGCTACAACCAGCTATTATACCTGCGGTCAATATACCGCATAGACTTAAACTAATAGCCTTCCATAATTTTTTCATTTTAAAACTTTTCATATTCAACCTCTTTTCTTATCAATAAAATCTATCAATCTTGTCTAGGGTCTAAAATATCAACGTAAACTATCTCCCCAAAGATTAAATAATAGCTACTACTATAAAAATAGCTAACCCTGGATAAATCATCAGCCATGGAGCAGTTTGAATATATTGACGACCTTCATTGAGCATTAATCCCCATTCTGGTGTAGGTGGTTGAGCACCAAAACCTAAAAAAAAGATAGACCCGCTATTTCCATCATCATAGTGCCAATATCCATAGCTCCCGTAATCACTATTAATGGTAAAATATTAGGTAATAAATGATGATACATAATTGTAAATGTAGTTGCTCCACTAGTTTTACTAGCTATGATAAAATCATTATTTTTTAATTTAATAACTAAACTTCGTACTAAGCGAGCATATTTTGCCCAACTCACAAACGACTAAAGGCGAAAATCGTATTTATAATACTTCCACCCATGATGCCAGCTATAGCGATAGCTAGAATAATTCCTGGAAAAAGAAAGCATAATATCTGCCAAACGCATTAAAAATAAGTTCTATTTTACCGCCAAAATAACCAGCAATTATACCTATGATTGAACCTATAGTTGCTGTCAAAATCACAATGCAAAATCGTCATAAATAATGATATTTGCATACCATAGATTATGCGTGAAAAAATATCTCTGCCTAATTTATCTGTACCTAAAAAATATTCATTATTTGGCGTTTGCAATGCTTTCAACATATTGGCTTCATAAGGATCATGTGGCACTAAAACTGGTGCTAATACAGCAATGCAGATTATTAAAATGACTGAAAAAGAATATATGGAGAATAATTTATTTTGTTTTATAAAATTAAAAATCATATTGTATTAATTCTCCTTTTTTATTCTTGGATCGAGATAACTATAAGATAAATCCACTAAAAAATTAATTACTGTATATACTGTGGCAATCCATAAAACAATCCCTTCAATTAATGGATAATCACGCATAGTAATCGCTTGAACTGCCATTTTGCCTATACCTGGCCAAGAAAAAAACAGTTTCAATAACAGCAACACCACCTAATAACCAACCAATGGACATACCTAGTAAAGTTATTAAAGGTAAAATGCGTTAGGTAAAATATGTTTCCATAAAATAGCTTTTTCAGACAATCCTCTAGCTCTAGCACCAATTACATAATCTTGATGTAATTCATCTAAAATGACAGTACGCACTTGCCTAGTATATTTTGCTGATTGATATATAGCCAAAGTAAGTGCGGGCAATATCAAACCTGAAAAACTGACCTTTGCTGTAGCAATGGGAACTAAACCTAGTTTAAGTCCAAAAGATATATAATAAAATCAATCCCACCCAAAAACTCGGTATAGACACACCATAAATAAAAGAAAAATTACTCACTAAAAAATCTGGAATTTTATTGCGATGTGTAGCAGAAAAAATTCCCAAAGGAATGGAAATGACCATAATTAAAATAATTGTAGTTAATGCTAATAAAACAGTCCCTGCAAAACCTTCCATTAATTTTTTCCATAACAGGTTTTTTAGTTGAATAAGAAATTCCCATATCGCCTTGCACTACACCTAAAAGCCAATTACCATATTGTACAAGAAATGGATCGTTAAGTCCCATTTCTTCACGAGTTTGCTCAATTACTTCTTGAGAAACAATAGTATCTGATGCTTCTAAGAGCATAGTGGCTGGATCACCAGGTGATAAATAAGTTAAACAAAATGTTAAAAAACTAACTCCAATTAAAGTAATTACTAATTGAATTAAACGATTTATTAATCGTTTCAAAATAAAAAGCCTCCTTTATATTTTGTTTATTTTTTAGTAGATTATCTTTATGCTCCTTTCTTTATTTTCTTGTTTATCCCTAACAAAAAAAGTCTGCTTTAACAAGCAGACTTAAATATGATTATATACAAATATAAAATATAATAAAAAACCTAATTCCATAGAATTAGGCAGTATTATACAAATTTATATTCGTACAAAAATCGCCTTCCCATCGCTCGCAGGTAATAACGGTGATTATTAAATAAGGCAGTTCTCCTGGCTCAGAGTCATAGCTATTCACGCGCCTTCCCAAGAAAATGATTTATTCTCAGTGACATAATTGTGAAATCGCTCGTCTTTACCAGTGGCGGACCGCTTCGGCTTATACCGAATTCCCTATTAAGTCTGCATAGACACCTATTCTATCTATATTTTTATTACTTATGTTTTATGTTATCATTAGTGATAATCTTTGTCAATTATCTTTATAATAAATTTCATTAATTTTATTATTTACTAAAAACTTTATATAAGATATATATTTTTTGTAAAGTTGTTAACTTATTGGCGGATTGATAAAAATATTTAAAAATTATAGACACAAAAAATCTATTTTACAATAGACTTTGTATATTATTTTTCTTCATAGCTTATTGTTTTTATAGATTGATATAATTATGAATATAAAATTTATAAATTTGTTAATCAATATTATAATATAAAGAGAGGGAATTTTCATGTATGAAGATTTAATTGAAGAAAAAGTTTCTTTCA
>ENA-OPZN01000562-OPZN01000562.1-human-gut-metagenome-genome-assembly--contig:-NODE-562-length-10955-cov-2.466845_pt1 | contig 10955 bp, 8 predicted proteins | sample MGYA00242483_ERZ504503 | MGnify/ENA primary metagenome ERZ504503 (study PRJEB26092, sample SAMD00036285) | human gut metagenome | host: Homo sapiens | study: EMG produced TPA metagenomics assembly of... | reverse complement strand
GGCTATTGAGTGGATGCATTCACGTTAAACCATGTAATAGCCTCCATCTCATAAATATAATCCGGAAGCTTATCCATTCTAAGACTATTGCTATTAGCTGCAATGAAACCAGTAAGATGTTCCAATCCCCTTCCAGACATATTATCATCATTCCAACCGTCCTCCTTTCTCCACTTACCCAGTCATCTAAAAAATCAAAATTAGTAATGTTAGGATTTATCTTATCTACCTCGAAAAAGGAGGTATTTATATCAAAATAATTCCACATATCAGAAGGGCCAGGATGTATTTTCAACGAAGTTAATTTAGGAAGATCATTAAACTCCTTTATATACCTATCCAAATAACATGAAGACAATTCAAGGGTTTGAAGATTTTTCATATTCTTTATATTCCTTATCCCGCTAGATTCTATATCCCTAAGATCAAGCATATTAAACATATTTAAATAATATACCTCTGTCTTACTGGTTATAGCCTTAGGAATTACGGTCATTCTTTGCCCTATATTTTGAAGATCGATATAAATTAACTTTTTTGGATCTTGACAACTTGTCTACAGGTATACCGCCATTAACATACTTCGTATGCGATACGACCAAAAACTCAAGTCCTGGTATATCCACAATCGGGAAAGCCGTCATCTTACAAACTTGGATATTGGCATAATAAATATCACAAGTAAAATCTATCGACACAGCCCGTTGTACGTCCCTCCTCCCATCAGCGTAAGCATGATTATCCACAGGTACGTATTGCGATCCATCCTCCTTCCTGAACCACCACGTAGTATTGGGATTTTTCTTGTGTTGTATTGCCAAAGAACGGAATATGATACGATAATTATCCTGCCCTTGTACCTTGGTCATAGGAACTGTTCCTTTATTCCATCCCCCCAATCCACATTAGCCATACCGGGCTTCTGGATCTAAACTCAACAAACGTATTATAAGGATTATCAACCACAGGATCGGGTACATAATTATAATCATCAGTATAATAATTCCTAAGTGCCCTATCCCATGTAGTGAACCACACGAACTTATTTGATGAGGCCTCATATTTATATAATGTCTTAGCCATTACCTATCTTATTAAAATATTCTACAATAACATTCCTGTCCAATCCCATAGATCACATAAATACTCCCCTTCTGGTTGACCCCCAAACGATAATACCTTATCCGTATCATGAGCTAAAACATCTCCATTGCCTACAAAGGTACGCCCATCGTCAAATACGATAAGCCTATATGGCTTATATGACCTCGTGTCAATATCAGAAGATCGTATTGACTTAACACCGAAGCCTCTGGCGCCATACTAAACCTCCATCCATAATTATTCATAAGCACATAAACCATCTCCATAGGAGTCGATGGAGAGCCATTAGACTGACCCTTTATAAAACCAGAAGGTGCCTGTAATACGCCACTAGGCCTTTTATCAGAAGGACTGGAAGCCGATACATAAGTAAATACAATCCATAAAAACTGATTCCTTTCGCCATCAGAAGCAGAGGAGGACATAGTGAGATAATTAAACCCCATTACCTTATCATATAATGTTGATATAAACGTATCACATCGACTTTGGGTTGACAAGCAGAAATGCATATAAAAGCTATTCATAGACCTCATCTCATATATATAATCCGGGAGATTACTTACATCTATATTACTATAACTATGTGAAGCGTCGAGACTCTCAATGTTTTCCACCCCTTACCACTCATATACGGATGCCAACTTACAACAGATCCATACCATCTGTTTATATGACTGAAAATCTTTAAACTAGAATTTATCCTATCCACCTCATCCATAGCCGGGCATGTATTAGGATCAAACGATGGCATAGCTACTCCCGGGGATATATATAATTCTCTTAGCTTGCTAAAAGACAGCCATTCCCTTGGATATACCCTAACCCTTCCACCAGCTAAATGCAATATCTCCAAATTAGGCCACATGGAAGGGAATTTCCTTATATTGGAAGCTTCGGTATCACTGAAGTCAATAGAATTGGACAAATTCAGACCTTTCAATTTAGTTAGTCTATTCCAATCCTCCGGGATGGACGTCAACGTATCCACACCAAACTCACTTAATGTTATACGCTCTATATTTACCGATCTCATTATCCTATCCTTTGGTATATCTGTTATGGTACGATCCCCCAGGAATATTTATAATTATATTGATAAGGCTAGGCATATCAAGTATAGGGAAACCTACCATCATAATCCTATGGGATTCCATCTTCGTAACATCATTGGTAAAAGACATGGATATCACACGCTCCTTATCCATGCCATCATCATAAGTATGATTAGGGACAGGGATATACTCACTCCCGTCATCCTTATAAAACCACCATGGGTGACTGTCGGGATTCTTATGATAACTTATATCCCTTCTCCTGAACATCAACCTATATTGACCATATATAGATCCACTCCTAGCCTTTACAAAAGGGAATTGCTCTTTATTCCCATCTCCCCAATCAACCTCGCACATGCCGGGAGCATTAGAATAAAATCCTATAATCTCATTATAATTATTACCATTCAATATAGGATCAGGCACATCATCAGTAGTATCATTCCTGTTAACTCCCCTAAAAGCGTATTTGCCTTTAGTAAAAAAGGTTATAGACCCTTTATTCGTATCCTTACATATCAACTTCATACCTCTCCCTCCTCTATTCTCCTGAAATACTCGACAACCGGTGAGCTGTCCAATCCTAGATCGTTACAGATATCTATGGCCTCGTATTTGTCGGCGAAATTATACTTACTCATATTATCATCCAATACATCTCCGCTGAACACGGATACATGGCCGTCCTTTACGCCAAGGACGAACGGGGTAATCCTAGCCTTCCCAGCCCGCCTTGCCCTCGTAAGGGCGGCCTTAGAAGCTGGGGCAGGGGCCAAGACCCATGTCTGCCCGTAGTTGTTGGTAAGCACATACACCTTCTCCATAGGCGTCGTAGGATTACCATTACTAACCCCCTTGACAAACCCCTCAGGGGCTTGATAAACGCCAGATGGTCTCTTATTAGTAGGAGCTGCGGCAGTATATAAATCTAAGGTAAGTTTATAAAACTGATTCCTGTTGCCGTCAGAAGCCGTCTGTGACATCGTTATATAACTCCACGACATTATCTTATCATAAAATGTATTTACGAATGTATCAGCCCTCTCCTGCGTATTTATAAATCTACCATTATCACGCAAAGTCCATATCCTAAATTCCCTTACCTCATACAACCAATCTGGAAGATCATCTACCGGCACCACACTTGAATAACAATACGTATTATGGATCTTATTTAATTTCCCTCCTACCAGATCTTGTTTCCATGAGCTACCACCACCCATAAAGGCAACGCCTGTCTTATCATCCCCTACCTTATCCACCTCATCAAATACAGGTATATTATTCCTATCGCTTATAATGCTTATACTCACGGCAGGGATGGAGTTGAAGGCCGGATCATAAGAAGGGATATTGCACCAATTGAAATTAAACTCCGTGAGATCCTTCCATTCCGAGAACCTCCTCCAGTTCGAGTCGGGGTTGTCGGCGAAATTGAACACGTCGTTGCACCCGAAATACTTAAGATCCTTCATGTTAAGGAACCCTCCGGCCAGTTGCTCCACGTTCCCGATGGTAGAAAGATCCCATCTGTATGTTCTTGAGGTTCACGCTCTTGCTGATCCTGTCATATGGTATATCCCCGTTTTTCAAGACAGATCTTACCATATGCAGATAAGATATATCGGGCATGTTCATGAGCGGGAACTCGTACAGGACTATCCCGTCCATCTTGAAATCCCTGTCTATGACATTGGAGAATTTCATCGTCACCTCCCTCCTCTGGATGCTGCCGTACTTATGCGGCGGTATGGGCACGTACTGCGATCCGTCCTCCTTCTTGAACCACCACGTGCTGGCGTCGGGGTTCTTCCTCCACTCGATGTCCAGCGACCTGAATATGATCCTGTACGAGCCTCCGTTCCTCACCAGGGGGTACTGCTCCTTCGTCCCGTCGCCCCAGTCCACGTTCACGAACCCGGGCTTGCTTGACGATATGTCCAGGTTACGGTTGAAATCGCCACCGTCGATAACCGGGTCGGGCACATAGTCGGCCCCCTGCCATTATAGCAAGGGAACCTGTCCTCGTTGACGTAAAACGTGACCGAGGACAACGCTGTGTCATATCCTACAAGAAATCCCATGGCGCTAGCTGATTGAGGTTATGTCGTAAGACACCCATTCCTTGTATCCATTAACCATCTCATATACCTTGTTGATGGTCTTACATACGACAGCGAATCCGATATCCACATTAGGAAACTTCTCGTTAAGCTCATCTATCGTAAGCTCCTTGGTTATGCTCTCATCCCACTTACGCATCTCCTTTACCTCCATGAGGATCGGTTTACCGGTTATGCCTACACTCATGACCCACTCACCCTCACGATTGGCATCCGCCAGATCAGGGAAGATAGTAACGCCAAACAACTCCGTGAGCACGAACTCATCACCGTTCCGGGTAAACGACACCGCCGCTCCTGGGGTCAAGACTACCTCGTTAACCGCCAGCATACTCACCAGCTTCTTGGCTCCCCCTGATACGGTCCCATTCAACACGACAGTCACGTTACCCGTAGCACTATTAACGAACTTGATATCATTCTTCTCGCTATTTATAGCCTGTAACCTAGACCAGATACGATATTCACGATCTCATAGTTCTTGTCATAAGTGCTTGCTAACAGTAACATTACCATATCTTGTATCAATCAACGTAATCCACTTAGCCTTACCACCTACTATCTCTACAAGCTTATAAAAAACGTTATTACCATCAGCGTCAACCCATCTAGCTATAGCTCCATGAGCGAAATTAGTCACCTCCCGATCTTGAGTATAACTTATAGTGCTTTCCGTAGGCTTGTTAGCCAAAGTAACGTAAAGACATTGCTCTACATCGGCCTCCATCTTAACTATCCCAGCACCATCGTAATAATAATCAGGCACGTTTTTCTCTCGTATCAACAGGATGGTACCTTCCTTAAGCTTATCGGCGTTAGTTGGATCATCCACGAAAGACTTCATCTGGATATAAGTATCGAAGATAATAGACGTACTCTTATCCTCTATCTTCTGATTGATATCATTGACAATATTATTAATCTCGTCTTTCGTATAATAAGGGGATAAATCAACCTTCGGACCTTCCTGCTCTAAAGCCTGAGTTCCATCCCACCAATAATCAGGTACCTCCTGCTCCCTGATCCAGAAGCTGTCCCCCACACGGAGCTTAGCCGTGTTCTCCGGAACCGCCAGCCACTCATTCATGGCATCGACCGTATCAAAGATATACGCCGCGTTCTTGCCCTCAGCTATACGTCTTACGACAGCCAACTCGCTCTCGACATCGCTAAGTCTTTCCTTTATATTATTGATCTCCCGCTCCAGCTTATCATAATTATCCTCCTGATCTATAGCATCGCCTATAGACATATAGACCTCATTGGTGAGCTTATTATAAGTAATACGGGCTACTTTCTGATAAGAAGTCTTATATGTACTCGCCCCCTTACTGGTATTGCAGATAAAATCATATGTATTTTGATATACGACAGATCCACCGGTATTGATGAAATTATATCCATCTTGGCTCATCGTACCTCCCTTGTATCCAACAAGTTCAAAAGAACATTTACCCGTACCTTTAGATCCAAACCATGTAGCGTAGGCCATGAAATACGTCTCTTCAGGTAGGATATCATAATATTTAGCCCTTAAATCCTTCACCGACATCCAAACACATTCCTTACCAGAACCGGTATTATCACCACCCCATTTAAGAACTTCTCTAACAGAGCTATCTCCATTTCCGGGGCCAGACCAACCTACAGCAAGATTATCTATGGTGGGAACATTAGAATTAAGGGCTTCCGTCATCGTGTCCAAGTCCCTTCCGGAACTTGATTCCCATAAATATCTGAACGTCACAAAATCAACATCCCCGATCTTAATGCCTCCAGTATTACTAGGATATGTTTTTGTGACTAACTCATAATACCATTTACCATCACGGAAAGTAGCCCTTATCCTCTCTACTTGCTTGGGGGATATAGAGACATATGATCCGCCAACGGAAACGTTATCGCCATCAACCGCACGGGAAGTCCCATCCTTTGGATCCTCAGGGTCCACGGGGGTGTAGATCGTAGCCTGCTTATCTCCGGCATTGATAACAACTATATAATAGCTGTCCCCGTCAAGACCCTCATCATGAGCCATGGTGACAAAGCCCTGCTCGCTATCCGGCCTCCATTCAACGACAACCATATGCTTATCCATAGGTATACCGGAAACGCTGTTAACGTAATTGGTTGACGACATGAAAATGGCATGATCATCATAAGCCTCATCAACACGTTGATGCTTAGTAGCCAATCCGTCAAGACGTGATATCTCAATGGGGTCAGTTACCTCGACCCCATTATAATCATACCACTTATATCCGATCATCGTATTCTCACGACGATATTTCCTTTTCCTTATGACCTCACCGCCGGCTAGGGCGTCAATCATATAATAATCATTACATACCTTAACCATAGCCTTGATATTAACAGGTTTGACATAAACAAGCCACGATAGTAGCGCCATCGGGGATGGAGGTCAGCGTAGTCCCTACCGGGTAGGTCGGGGAGGATGACTCCATCACCATCAACGACGTCCGCTCTACGACCATATTGTTATCAATCAACCGGCTCCCCTCCACATAGAACCGGCCATCGGCCACCTCATAGCACTCTCGCACCGGAACCATATGTCTTTGGCTCTTATCCGCGTAATCGCAGATCGTCACCTTAGCCCCATCCGGTATAGACGTAAGCTCATCACCTACATTATAATCAGGATGACCAGAGTACACGACATACAATATAGACTTAATATCCTGCAATGCCGGATTGACTGTCCTGAATCCCTTCAAATGTATCTTATGACCACCGATCTCATAACAATCATCCACGTCCATGATATTAAGATCACAACTGATAACCGTCCAGCCGTTAATAACCGTCTGCGTAGGGGTAGTATTGATAGGATGATCGGGGTCGGTAGACTCAACGATCTTATAGTCGAAAGTCTTTACATCCAGATTTCCGTTCAACGACTCCTGTCTCCTGATCTTCACCGTACCCTTTCCGGTATCATAACAAGTCTCAGTGGTATCGATAAGTCGATCCATATAATCCGGCTCCTCGCATTCGATACGAGTGAAATTAGATGGCAAAGAGGTATATTGAGTACCAACATTGATATCATTATCTGTAGAACTCAATACATGATGATTATACGACCTAACATGATTTAAAGGGTTGATAACGTAAGTGGATTTAATCCTTACCGATCCTCCCGGTGTCGAGTAACATTCTACCGCATTTCTGGTAATACGATCATCCAACCTTTCTAGAGCACACCTTTCACGGATAAAATCCGCAGGGATATTATTTATCCTATTTCCTAGCCCATACCTATTATCAGACGAGTCCACAATCTCCCAGAACTGGTTTCTTTTCCCAAGATCACCGTCATAAGACACCACATGTCTCATACGCACGCTTCCGGCTGATGTCTTGTAACACTCCTCGATATCAATAGGCATCCTATCTTCCATATCCGTGAAATCACAAGACACCAAAGAGAATCCGTCCGGGAGGGTAGCCAGTTCGGCCCCCGGAACGAAGCCGGCGTCATCCGATTCAAGCACCTCGAAGCGGACGTATCTTGCCTTTATCTTGGAGTCATAAGAAACCAGCCTACGAAGCTTGACATTGCCATTGCCTCCGTCATAACACTCGACATAAGACCGGATGTCACGCTCCTCCATATCGTCGAAATCACAGACAGCCCTTACCCACGTATCTGGCAAGGAACTGAAGCTGGCGCCCTCAGGCTGTGACGGATCGGTAGTCTCCAGGACTTTATAGCTCTTATCCCTAACTCCTATATTCCCGTCCCATGACGTGAGAACCTCCAGCTTCACCTTACCGGCCGGTGTATTATAACATTCTACAGTTACCTCAATATCCCCGATCCTCCATATCCGTGAAGTCGCAAACGACCTCAACCCAGTCATCGCTTATGCTGGTGATAAACTTACCTACCGGATTCTCAGGATCGGTACTTTGCTTGACGCGATACCATTCCTTTCTGGTACCCATCTCGTAATCAAATATCTTATATCCCTCTATCTGCACCCTTCCGGTCCCGGTATCAAAGCATTTAAGCACCGGTATTATCTCCCTTTGGGTCATGTCCGGGAAATCACATACTATACGACTCCATGTATCGGGTATCTTATCATACTCCGTACCGATAGGATTGCTATCGTCAGTCGTATTTACCACCTCATAATGGGATACCTCCGGGTTCAGGCGGGGGTCTACCGACTCAACGCCCTCGATCTGGACCTTGCCCCCTTCCGTGGCGTAACATTTACTTACGAATATCAACTCCCGATCGGTCATCTCCGCTATACCACAATCTATAGCCACCCACTCGGCAGGAATCTTATCCAATTCCGTACCAATAGGCGTATCAACATCTGAAGAGTTGATGATAAATATCTTCTCGGCCAATATCTCACCCTTATTATTCATATAGGTATGGATACGAGCCTCTACCTGACCTCCCGGAGTACGATAACATTGGTTGACGATCGACACACGGGCGTCCTTGATGTTAATGAACTGATAGTCCTTTTTAGGAACCTCGCTTACAAGTCTCTTTACTCCTTTATCATCGAAGTACACGTAACACCCGTCATTCCTCATCATGACCGGATACGTCTTTCCGTCTATGACAACACCTGAGAAGTCATCTGGCGGAACGGAGAAACCCATGCTACCGAAGATGGAAGCCAGTCTCTTTAGATACTCATTAATAGCCGACATAATATCATATTTTAATTCTACTGCCTCAAAGATAACAAAAAAGGGAAGAGAATTGAATCTCTCCCCTTTAGGAAATATATGAACGCAAAAAAGGTCAAATTATTTCGGCTCAGTTACGATGGCCGGGCCAAGACCAGCAGCAGCACCGATCATGTTAATCATCTCCTGAACGCCCTCATGAGCGCCGTAACGTACACGTAAGATCAAGTTGATAGGATCATCAGCGATAACCTTTCCGAATCCCTGAGCGTATCTATGAGGATTGAGCGTAATCTGGAAGTCAACGTACTGAGCCATTTGCTCTACACGACTATATTCGTTCATGAACGTCCGCCCCATGAAATCCTGATGTTTCGGGAAACCGTTGAAATGAGCGTAGCCCTTCAACTCGTCATCCATCATATTACCGCCGACATGAGTACGCGGAGCTTTGCTAGACAGTCTCTCGAAATGAAGTTGATCCCACCAGATAGGAGACCCCTCGTCAAGAGAATCAGGATAACCGCCGCTAGCACCAACGATCTCAACACTATCCTCGATATAAGTCATTTTATCCATCAAGCACTCTGACGGAGATAATAACATTTCCTTACCACGGAAACGGATACCGCACTTGCAGTTAGTGCCAAGTTCCTGAGCCGACTCCAATTTCTTCCACATACGGTTGCGGTAGGACGCCGGAGCCTTGCTGGTGAAGAATCCCTCGAACACCTTGTCGCACTCATCACACAACATGTTAGTATATACCGTTGTCTGGAAGCTATGCTGGCAAGCCGCAGGAGTACCGTAGTCAGTGATCTCCAGTTCCGGGAAAGCCTGTTTGATTTCCTCCAAAGCACTGTTTCCACACTCATCATCCGGGATCGTGATATAATACTTCTCGGTGGATACCTTGCAAGAACCACAAGCTGACCAAGAAGCGGTACGAACCGTAGGATTCTCACACATATCGGATGTCTTAGCCACATAGTAGATAATAGCCGTAGGATTGGGCTCCACGAAAGTAGATATCTCCTCATCCGTCAATTTCTTGGAAGTAGCGGCAATATACAAACCTGATCCCTTGATCTGACTCATCTTATTAACCGTATCGGCTACAACGTTAGGCAATGACTCCACCGTAGTAGACATATCGACACCGTCATCCTCCAAGGAGATAGAATACAGATAACCACCCTTAACCTCGGTATAGTTAGGAGGACAATCCGTACATCCTTTCATGATAGAGATAAGACGTTGAGTATAATCAGCCGGTTTAGTGCCTTTCTTCATCACCTTATAACGTGACATGCTACCCTCGATAGTCTCACGTACGATCTTCAATCCTGGATATTGGGCACGAACCTCAGCCAATGCCAGATCATCACCAGTATCGCATACCTCCATGCAATAGAAATTGACATCCTCCGTATCAGGCTCAGTAGCCTCGTTAGTACATCTTGTGACCGGAGTGATATCAATATAATCGGACACCTTACCACCACCAGCGATAGGCTGGTTCTTCATCCGCTCAATACACTTCAATACGGCGGGCAACAAATCAACCTCCTCGCAAGGATCACACTCCTCGCATTGATTTGGCGTATTATCACAATCATCCAAAAGGATAGCGTCATTGATCTCTACACGACCTTCCTCATAGCCAAGAAGCTCGAAAGCCCTGCCGGCGAGAATCAAGCGGATAACGATACGGTCGCCCTTGGAAACGGAGAAAGCCGTGTCGTCAGAGACACCATTGTATCCTAAGATAACGTCATCGACATAAGCGTGATCCTTCTTCGGCCAAGAAGCGTAAATCTCGGTGATCTCATTCAACGAGAACAGAGGCGTAGGAAAATCCTTGTCATATATAGAACGGGAAGCCGCTTGTTCATTACGACCGATACGGATCTCATAACGCTTGTCATTACGAGGCTTACCGGTAAAATCAATCACGGCCTTACAACCGTTCTCGGAAGTCTCCTTA
>ENA-OPZN01000561-OPZN01000561.1-human-gut-metagenome-genome-assembly--contig:-NODE-561-length-10970-cov-2.293461_pt1 | contig 10970 bp, 11 predicted proteins | sample MGYA00242483_ERZ504503 | MGnify/ENA primary metagenome ERZ504503 (study PRJEB26092, sample SAMD00036285) | human gut metagenome | host: Homo sapiens | study: EMG produced TPA metagenomics assembly of... | reverse complement strand
CCTAAAATTCCACCCAAAAAGACCGTAAGCAGATTCTCTAAAAACAACCTCACCATAATGGAAATACGTGATGCGCCATACGCCTTGCGAACTGCAATTTCTGTCACACGCTCCTGCATTCGGGCATTGGTCATACCTGAGATATTAATAGCAGGAACAATCAGCAAGACCATCAATAACATACTGTAAACCAACGGTGCACTAATATCTTTTCCACGAAAAAAGGTGTATTCCGTATGAGTATAGAGTTCGTTCATCTCGAAAGCATATTCTGCCGTTGAACTATTCAAACGATCCTGCCGATGCTGTACTTCAGTCCGTACCTCTGCAGGACGAGTATCCGGCAGCAGTTTGAGCAATCCCAGACGGATTCCTCCCAAGCCCCCTGTCCAAGTAGCATAATAGTCTTCATTTTCCAATGAGAAAGGAACAAAAGCATCAGCGTATGCTGTCTGGAAAATAGCATTGACATCTTTCACCACGCCTACCACTTTAGTAGGAAAAAAATTACTTTGATATTCTTTTCCTACCACATCCGTCGTGCCGAAAAGCTGCAAGGCCATACGCTCGGTTATCACACTGACCCACCGACGGGCATCATACTCCTCTTGTGTGAAAGGACGTCCCGCTATAAATTCATAATCAAAGAACTTAAACCAGTTATCAGCCACAGGCCGCACATAATAGTTGAATATCTCATTCGAAGCGGACAAGTTACAAGGGGTCTTGGAAACGCCACGATACCAAGTAACCTCTTTTACACCAGGAAGCTCTGAAAACAAATGCTTCAAAAGCCTTGCGTCCCATACCGCTGTTCTGGTTGGTATGATCCAGCTTACGATAGGTCATTCCCGAACCTGTATACATCATATCGCTCCGATCACTTTCCGGAGCCATATCCATTGTACGGAAGTCATAAATCATCACTACTACCATAACAAAAGCGATAGTGACAGCTGTTCCTATAATACTGATTGTAGCATAAAAAGGATTCTGCCGTATCAGATTAAATGCTTGTAATAATAGCTGTTTCATTCGTTTTATCTCTTCATTTTATTTATTCTTCATGTAATGCCTCAGCCGGTTCGATACTCATGGCACGACGGGCAGGGTATCCTATTCCAATGACAATCATTCCAGCAATCAGAATAAAAGTGCCCAGAACCGTAATCGCAAAAACGACCTGCCGTAAAAGGCATACGTGTAACTTCCACCAGTTCGGCATATCCCAAATTCCACGCCACAACCAATGCAGGAATAGCAGATATCAGCAATAACAAGACTCCTTCCCCCATCAGACGACCGCAGATTCCCCAACGTAGATCCTAAAGCCATACGCAACGCTATTTCGGCACGCCGATGCTGTGTCCGGAACCAGAAAGTTCCGATAATGCCTAGAAAGATATTCAGCAATAAGAAAAATATGATACAAAATTGCGTATTCAACTCATTCACCGAATCCGTTTCATAAGCTGTGCGTACATCACTCAAAGGAGTTATATCCAAAAGATATAGATTGCCCACCTGATATTGACGGTCGGCATCCACTATCAAACGGTCTATGAATCCATCATTCTGTCCCTCACGAACACGCAGGCAAACTTCTATATAAACCGTCTCACCTAAGGATTCCAACGCCTCATCTGTCAGGTACACAGCAGCATAACGGGAGCCGTAATCATCCGGAGCTGTAAAATGGTCATAACGGACCGGCTCGGTAAGAGCAGCTATAGAAAGATGCTCCGCCTCCGGCTCATTCCGCCAAACAGGCACCCTACGCCCTAAAAGTTCCTTACCATGCCAAGGTGCATCCTGATAAACATCGGCAATATTCACAGATAAGACCATGCCGGACGGTGTCAGTGCCTCAGCAAGGCTTTCACTACCCGAACCGTCTATATTGCGATAACGGAATACATTAAAATACTCCGGAGTTATCCATCGTTTCAAACTACGTACCGGAACTGTATCCAGATAAAATGAAAAACTGTTTGCACCGTCATTATAAGGTATACAGTTTTGCGAGAGGCTGACTGCTTCCACATCCGGACGATGCGCAAGCCTGTTTACAATTTCATGCAAATCGGCAACATCTTCTTTCATAGTACGGCCAGGCTGATAAGCAGCCGCCTTCGAAGTCATCCGCTCAAAACGAAGAACATACGTATTTTCTATATCAAAGCCCATCGGCAAATTATAGATGCTCAATGTGACATATACCACATCCACAATATACCAATAATATGACAAACACCACAAAAAGTTCCATCCACAGAAACGCACTGCTGCGGCGCTCGTTCCATATCTGTTTCAATAAATTCCTGTTCATGATCTAACGTTGGTTTAAAGCGTCCGTAATATTCATGCGCGATGCCCTCCAGGCAGGGATGCACGCTGACAGCAAATTCAAGAGCAGGCAGAAAATGAATGCGGCCAAGAATATCCAGGGACTGAACAACATATCTGCCGAAAGACTGGTTTCTCCTATTTGGGCACGGTTCTCGCTATTGGAAAATAAGAAATCATTCAATAAAAAAGTACATGCATAACTGAAAAGCATTCCTACTGCTCCGGCTATGAGCGTCAATAATAAATTTTCATAAAACACTTGCCTCAACAAGACATTGGCAGTAGCACCAAATGCCTTCCTCACCCCTATTTCCGACATGCGCTTCCGCATACGGGACAAAGTCATGCTACTCAAATTTATAGCCGGTACCAGCAATAAAATAACAATCACCAACAGGTAGTGCAAATAAGCTTCCTTCGCCTGTAACTCTCTTCCCCAGTGACGAAAGATAAAAGAGAAACGATCATCGGGTTGTCCACGATAAAAAAAATTTCGGAATCCTGCAATCCGTCATTGAATTTCTGACGCAGGCGTTCCGCCTCTTCTCTGATGGCAGGAAAATCTTTCTCCGAATGTGCCAGAATGACCACACGAAAAGTTCCCATCGCATTGTCATACCAGCACTTCCTGGCTATTTCTGTTGAATTGAAAGGTATCCAAATCTGCGCATAAGAAGAAACAGCCAGTTTGGATACATCTTTCACAACACCCACTACCGTATAATCGGCCAAGTTGAGTTGGACCGTACGTCCTACCGCTTCTACCGTACCAAACAAATTCCGGGCCACAGAAGCACTAAGTACAACCTTAGGAAGTCCGCTTTCACTATCGGCAGCCGTAAACGGCTTCCGGCAATAAAATCAAAAGAGAACACTTTCCAAAAGGTATCGTCAGTTTCAAGGTTATCCACTGTCATCATTTTTCCAGCAGGTACAGAAATACGCATCCTGCCTCCTGTAGACACTATAGTTACCGCCTCAGGAACAGTAAGTGCCTTAAAACACTCTTTAGCCACTGTGAGTGACATACAGCCGTTTGATGAATTATCACTGGTATCTCCTTTCTGATGAATAGACATCGCTTTCATATAAAGAGAACGTGAACGGTTCACCTCGGGCACACAATCCGTAATGCGTACTTCCAACACCAGGACAATGACCATGATCATACAAATAGCCAATGCCGTTCCTATGATAGAAACCAAGCTGATGAGCCTATTCTCACGAAGTTGGTAAAAAGCCTGTTTAATATATAGTTTTATCATGTTTGTGCTATGCTCTAAAACCTTTTAACAAAAAAGAGATTACTCATTATGCAATGCTTCCGCCGGCTGAACTTTCATAGCCTTACGTGCGGGAATCCAAATGCCTACTACAATCATCAATGCAATCAAAATAAAGGAAATAAGAACTGTTATTATGAAACGTCCACCTTCAATAGTAGTGCCATTCATCCAAGCATTCAATTCACTATTTGCCAGATTCCAATCAATAAAAATCGCAGGAATTGTGGCCACCGCCAATAATATCAATCCCTCTGCCAACTGACGGACAAAGATACTATGATCTGTTCCACCCAATGATTTCATCAATGCAATCTCCCCACGTCGTTGCTGAGTACGGAACCAGAAAGTACCTAGCAATCCCAAGAATATATTCAACAACAAGAAACCCATTCCGAAAAGGTAACTGTTCCAGGCATTCGTATGTGACTGCTGAAAGTTACGACGGATATCGGTAAAAGAACGCACATCCGCGATAAACACATTGCCCACGCGATACAGTTTCTCACTATCCGCTTTCAAACGGGCTATAAAATCACGATCTTGATCCTCTTTTACGCGTACACAAAGCTCCGTGCCCAAATCATACCATTCTTCCGGCATAGGAGCCACCATGCAGTAACTGTTCCATGCCTCAAAATAATCCCCATAACGCACAACCTGCAAAGAAGCCGCTAAATTATATGTATTTGTTGTATCCCCGAACAAATAAAATTGTTTGTCTACCAATGAAGTCAAATCACATCCATAGCGCCGTTTATAAAGATTATCTGAAGCTAAGAAATTCTTCGGATGTTTCAGCATCTCAGCCAGTTGTTCAGGGGTCTCCCCACGGGTGCCACGATAACGGAACACACGGACAAAATCGGGAGACACCAATCTGCGTATAGTCCATCCCGGCGAACGTAACGTATCATACACCACTGACGCACTGCTGTTACTGCCATTATACGGGTAAGAATTTTGTCCTAATCCGGCTGCCTCTATATCCGGTCTATGCTGAAGACGACTTAGAAGTTCCTTGATATCCTGCCGCTTTTCCTCGTCTGTCTGATTGGGAATAAAGTCTGGACTTTTGTCCGTAAGACGTCCCATTTGCACCAAATAGCAATGAGAAATATCAAATCCCCGTGGTTCATTATAAATTGAGGTCTGCACATACATATAGTCCACAATATACCATAAAACGACACTTACCAACAATAATTCGGTGACAAGCCAAAGATTAGACCGCCATTCATTTTTTATCTGAGTAAATAGTTTCTTATTCATCTTGATTCTTTACTTTTAATTCGTTATCACCTTAGTGAATCCTTCCTCCCAGCGCATTGACAATGCTAGTCCTTGAAGCCCTCCAAGCAGGAATGCCGCTACTCAGCAAATTCAAAACAAAGCAAAACAACAACGCATAAAGGAAAGTGGAAGGGTGCAATAAAATACTGGAATCAACTGTAGGGGCATTCAATGTCGCACTATAAGGCTGTGCAAACAGGATATCGGTACCTAAATAAGCCATAACAATACTGATAAACAAACCTACGGCACCAGCCAACAAAGTCACGACCAGGTTTTCCATGATTATTTGTCCAACCATTTCCATGCGGGTGCTCCCAAAAGCACGGCGTACTCCTATTTCCGCCACACGTTGGCGCAATCGGCTTTGCGTCATACTGCTCAGATTTATAGCAGGTACTAACAACAGAATGATAAAAATGATAGCACGTTCACGACGAGCCGACTTCAAATCCGGCTCCAAGTTAGCTGCAAATGAAATAGACTGAGTTTCCTGATCATATGGTCGGTTACGGTCTATCAACGTATACCCCTGATCGGCAAGAATAGAATTATACTCACTCATACGCCGCTTGGCTTCAGCACGGATTTCTCCAAAATCATCATGGCTTCGAGCCAAAATAGTGACACTCATCATCCCCATGTGCTGGTCACTCCACGTATCATTAGGCAAATCCGTCGAAGTAAGGGAATCCATACTTGGCATAAGAAGCATCGGCAAGAGTAGATACATCTTTCACTACCCCTACCACACGATAGGGAGCATGATTCAACAAAAACTCTTTGCCCGCAGATTCTGTGGAACCAAACAAAGCCCGCGATATGCTCTCAGTAATCACAGCCACAGGAGTGCCCGCATTGAAAGTAGCTTCATCGTATGGTTTTCCATTCACAAAACGAAAATCGAACACTTTAAAAAAAGTATCATCCGTTTCCCGCACATCCGCTCCAATAGCCGGCATAGCGGGTAATGAAACAGGAGTCGATACCGGCATACTGCAATAAATAGTGACAGCTTCAGGGGTTTTCAATGATTTATATACCTCACGCGCCGTCCGCACGCTCATCGGTCCGTTACTTGTTCCGTCCCCCCAATCCTTATGACTTATGCTCATATAATGCACATGCAGAAAACGATTCCGGTTTGACTCGGGAGAAAAAGGAGCGACCTTCACTTGTTGTAGCATCACTACCAACATAATAAGGAAAATGCTAAGAGCAGTTCCTGCAATGCTGATGACACTGATAAGCGGATGCTGGCGAAGTTGCGCCAAAGCTTGCTTAAAATACTGTTTAATCATCTCTGTTATTTCTTAATAAATTCCTTTTCATAGTAATCAGTAGTTATTGCACCTGACGCCCATCAAAGAAACGAATGGTTCTGGAAGTCTGTTTGGCTTGTTCTTCATTATGGGTTACCATCACAATGGTCCGTCCATCCTCTTTATTTAATTTATGCAACAATTCCATGACCTCTGCACCCATCTTTGAGTCCAGATTACCGGTAGGCTCATCCGCAAGAATAATTTCAGGATTACCCACAATAGCACGGGCTATCGCTACACGCTGGCACTGTCCTCCGGAAAGCTGTGTGGGCATGTGCCGCATACGATGACTTAAACCGACACGATCCAACACTTCTTTTGCCAGACGGGTACGCTCCTTGGCAGCCATCTTTCTATAGAGCAAAGGCAACTCCACATTGTCAATCACATTCAGCGAATTAATCAGGTGGAACGACTGGAATACAAAGCCCAAGGTCTTGTTACGGAAAGCAGCCAGTTCCTTGTCCTTCATGCTTTCTACAGACGTGCCGTTTATTTCAATCTTTCCACTGCTGGGAGCGTCCAGCAGCCCCATAATATTCAGCAAGGTAGACTTGCCGCAACCGGAAGGACCCATAATGCTGACAAACTCCCCTTTAGCCACATCCAAATTTACATTTTCCAGCGCTAATGTTTCAATCTCATTCGTACGGTAGATTTTATTGATACCGGTTAATTTAATCATTGCCATAATCGTTTCGTATTTAAATTGTTAATCTTATCTCATACTAGTTATCTCAAAATCCATACACCTATAAACAGACCGGTTTACAGCCGTTTATCATTTTTTTAAATCTTAATCCTACTCATCCCGCAATGCATCCACCGGAGTTATGCGGCTGATGCTGCGTGCAGGAATATAAATGCCTATACTGACCACAATCAGCAAGATAATCCATACAATCAGTGACACTCCTAAAAAATGAAGCGGGAATCTATTCACCCAATAAATGGGAAGTATTTCCTGTTCATTCCACATATTGGTATAAAGCCCTTTCTTTCAAGGCATATTGCAAATAAATAAGACAACCGGTCAAAGTAGCCAGCGTAGAAAGCACTATCCCTTCGCCCAGCAACATACGGATGATATAGACAGACCGGGCACCGAAACTTTTCATGATACCCACTTCCTCCCGACGGTTGCGTGTCTGCATCCAAAAGGTACCGGAAACTCCTAAACATAAACTGATCAGGAAGAATCCTCCCATCAGTAAATTCACACGATAAGTATAATTCACCGTATTCTCTTCATCATTGTCCGCTATTACTTCATGATAACTCTTCACACTACGCATATATAGATTACCCACACGCAACTCTTTCTCCGCCCATGGTCTGAAATGCTGCATAAATTGCGTTTCGTTTATAGCCGGTTTAGTACGGAAAACGATACATACCTCTTCCGGTATTTCGAATTTTTCCAACTGTTGAGGCTCGGCCAATACATTCTGCGGCTGCATGCCATTGCGCATACGTAGTTTACCGATGGTTGCTTTTATAATCCAGTTCAAGGTATCCGTTTTAAAATCAACATAGCGATAGCCCAATGAAACGACTCCCGGTACAGGATCTACGGTCATAACGACTTCTTTATTTTCAAAAGGCATACGGTCCAGTTCTTCGTTAGTCTGCCCTTCCACTTCCTCAAATCCAAATGTGCTGAAAAACTGGCTCTGAGGCTCAAAGAACATCACCATATAGGGATAATAATGTAAAGAGTCCGTATTTAACGAACGGCTCCATGAACTGGAACAAACGGACCGACGTCTCTAACTGCAAGTTGCATACCGCACATCTTCATAGTCGCGAATGCGCGAAAGAATCCGTCGTACATTGGCAGCACGTGCCTCCGGAGTGTCTTCCCCTGCTTCAAAACGCGCTGATTTGGAAGAGACAGCAGCAAGATTCAGTCTGTACATTCCTTCCTCTGTGATACCGGTAGGCAGCCCCCTGTCGTGGGTAGTCACCACAATCGGGTCAGTCAGTACCCATATCACCATAGATACAATGATCAACTCTGCCAACAACCAGCCATTGCGGTATCGGCGTGCCCATAAATTCTTACCTATCAAATGTAGCATCGCATCCCCCTCCTTTTATTTCTTCTGATTCAATGAATAAACGATATCCTTACCCAGTGCCTTCCACGCCGGCCATAATGCAGAGAATAAATTCAGCAAAAGACAAACGATAAAACCTGCACAGAAAATCCATGGAGAGAACAGCATATCAAAACTGACGATTGTATCTACTCCTTCAGGAGCGGAATTTCCGTAACGCTCAAACAAAGTAAACACCCAATTACGTCCGGCTATCAATATCGTCCAGACCCAACATAAGCCCAGCAGCCCCCCAAACCAGGTCAATATCAAACTTCACGATCAATATCTGACGAAGCAAACGTCCGCGGTCGGCACCGAAGGCTTTACAGATACCCATTTCCGGAAGACGGTTTTCCATGCGCGTACTGATCATCGCACATAAATTAAGAGCAGGCACCAATAAGAAAATCAAAACAAGCCCTCCCCAAAGACGTATCAGCTCCCACCAGTCCAAAGGAACATTTCCACGCCGATAGACACTTTTCCAATAAACATCCGGACCTGATAAAACCAATTTATTCTCTTCCTGTGAAGTATTATATTTACGGACCATTTCATGCATGGCCGCCTCCAAAGCCGCTCCCATGGCATCATCCTTCACTTTGAAATAAACCGTATAGGGTCCCAACATACCGGCATCACTTTTAGAATCCTTATCATAGCCTGCCACTGTAGTATAAGGCAGATATAATTGTGCAAAGGAGTCTCTTGTCAGGAAACTTGCATCTTTCACAACTCCCACAATGCGACAGTCCGTATAATTCAAGCTGAAAGTCTTGCCAACCACCTCTGTGGTGCCGAACAGACGACGTGCCAAGTCCTCCCCTACCACTGCATTCATGATACCACTCTCAAAATCGGCCTGCGAGAATGGCTTCCCAGCTAAAAAAGAGAATTGAAAGATACGGAAAAAAGCAGGATCGGTATATTTCACTTTCACATTCAGTTCCGAACCCAAGTTCTCACGTTGAATGTAGTCATCCAATTCCCACGAGTTTATATACAGCAGAAACCTGCTCGGCCTCCTGCATGGGATACCACCAGTCACGTACCAATTGGTGAGAGCTTTGCCAACTGCCACTTCCACGGGTTTTCACCCGTTGCACCGTAACAGACTTCAAAACCCACGTCTCAGCACGGTTTGTCTCCGGATAAACAGGTGCCACTCTTATATAATGTGCCACAAAAACAACCATAGTCATGGCAATAGCCAATCCCGCACCTGTTATATAAAGCACACTGAACAGTTTATGCTGTTTCAGCAGCTCCCAGGCCTGCTTCCAATAATATTTTATCATAATGAGAACGAATTATCATCAGTATCCGGGGCGAGCAGAAGGGAATATGCCTCCCTTCCACCCGGTTTCCCGCTACTTTAATTTAAGAGAGAAAGTTTTATCTTGTTGTTTATGTCATAGCTGCTCTCATTTCAACTTCAACTTATTCTTGTTTTTATAGCTGCTCATATCACTGACAACTACCTTGTCACCCGGCTTCAGCCCCGATACGACTTCCACATATTCAAAGTTGCTGTCGCCCAACTGAACTTTACGCTTCACGATTTCATCCTTACTGTCCTGGACAAATAATTCGTATTCACCCCGGCCCACATAATAAGAAGCATTCGCCAATCTTAAGACTCCTTCCTTCACGGCATTCATGACATACACATCTGTCTTCAAGCCGGAACGCAATCGCTTGTTATTATCTTCATTCAATTGTACAATAAACGAAATCACCCCATTCTTACTCAACGGTGTCACACTACTTACCGTTCCTTCCAGTTTCTCATTGCCAATCTTGACTATGGCACGTCCACCTGCTGCCACACGGTCACCGTATGTATCGGCTATTTCACCTTCCACTTTAAAATGGCTCAAATCAGAAATGATAGCTACCTGGCTGCCTTCCGCTACCTGCGCACCTACCTGATTATTTATATAGGTAAGAATCGCTTTACGCGGTGAACGAATTTGAGCGTCATCCAATGTACGTTTCATTTCAGCAAGACTCTTTGAGAAAATATTGAATTCCAACTCCTTCACTTTCAAATCAGCCTCTTTTACTTTCGATTCATTCGCGTATTGCTGACGGAGCTGTTCCAATTCCAATTTTCCGGTATTAAAGTTCAGTTCAGCCTGACGAACCTTGTCCGTTGTTCCAGAGCCCAAACTATCCAAATAACGTTCGTTACGAAGTTCCACCTCCATACGGTTCAATTTCATGGCGGAAATTTTCACTTGCATCGATAAATCACTCAGATACGTATTATTATTCACTTTCAACTGCTCTAACTGATAACGTTTCATCTGTTCTTCATCCAGTAATTTCTTGTATTCGGTTTCCGTACTCTGCAAATCAAGTTTCAAAATCGGCGTACCTACATCCACACTGTCTCCTCCCTTACGGTAAACTTCCACGATACGAGTATTAATAGGTGAGTTGATAATCTCTTCAAAAGCCGGAACAACCTTACCGGAAGCACTGACACTTACTTCAATAGTTCCATTGTCCACTTCTGAAAACACCAAATCTTTCCTATTGACGCTGCTTCGCATAAACGAAATCAATACAGCTATACATACCACTGCCGCCACACCTATTGCACCATATTTAAT
>ENA-OPZN01000560-OPZN01000560.1-human-gut-metagenome-genome-assembly--contig:-NODE-560-length-10990-cov-2.921753_pt1 | contig 10990 bp, 10 predicted proteins | sample MGYA00242483_ERZ504503 | MGnify/ENA primary metagenome ERZ504503 (study PRJEB26092, sample SAMD00036285) | human gut metagenome | host: Homo sapiens | study: EMG produced TPA metagenomics assembly of... | reverse complement strand
GAAAAAACATAAGATAATCAAACTGTCAATGAGTTAAGTACGCGATTTATCTTTTGAGTCCCGATAATAAAAAGATGATTTGTCCCCATGCGGAGTCAAATCATCTTTAAAATCTCCCCGTTAGGGGAAGACTATAAAATATTATTTGGGTAGATTAAAAGCCACACTCATTTCTTTCATCTGTTCCTGACTCATACCGTCCGGCTCAAATCCCATATTCTTGGCAGCGATGTAAATCAATGCGGATTTATTTAAAACATCGATTTGGTCGAATGCGGCCATTACGTCACGGTCAACGGCAAAAATGCCGTGTTTTTCCCACATAACGACATCATAATCGGCTAGTTCCTTGATGGTTGCATCGGCTAATTCTACAGAACTAGGCAATTGATAAGGAATCATGCCCAGGCCACGCGGACAGAATGCTTTTGTTTCAGGAATCATACTCCATAACAGGTTGGTTGCCACATCTTTTTCCATGAACTTTTTGTTGTGAGACAGGGCAATCAGTTCGATGGGGTGTGTATGCACGGATGCTTTGTAAGGAGAGCCTATGCTGATGAGGTAATTGTGTACGCTCAGGTGGGAGGGAACTTCCGAAGTAGGTTGAACCGGTTTGTCGGCAATGATGACATAGCTGGCACAGTCATCCAAAATACGGATGACAGAACCGTTGTCCATAGGCCAACGCGCCAAATCCCGCATACGCATATTGGTTCCTTTGCAATAAAATAACAGCCTTTCAAGTGAGGCAGTGTTACACCGATTTGTTTTACTTCGCTGATAGCGGGCATCTGACGGATTTCATCGTCTACATATTCGGTGATATTGACGGTGATATTACCTCCGTTACGTTCGGCCCATCCTTTTTGCCACAAATATCCGGCTACTTCGGCTACTTTATTCACCTCTTTGGCCAATTCAGGGCGATTGTCTAAGATTGATTTCATATCTTTTTTATTTGATTGTTCATAGATACTGTTATTCATCTTTTTCATTCTGAATAACAGTATGCTACAAATATAGTAATTCTTTTAAAATAAATTAGGAAATAACGAGAGAAAAGATAAGAACTACCAGTCCGGTTATCAGAACAGTGATAGTCTGGGTAGATACGCCTTTCCATTCTTTTAATAAAATACCCCATACGTTACTGAAAGTAACATTCAAAGCCATCAATATACACCATGAGAAAGCTAGCAGTACAGGACTTCCGGTCAGGAAACTTTTACCCATTTCCAAACCGAAGAATTGCATATACCACAGTACTCCTGCCAAAGCACAGAATATCAAGTTATTTCCCCATACATTGCTTTTGGCATAATCACTCATGGTTTTGTTGGCTATATTTTGTTGCAGACAGTAAACCGCATTAGTCAGGAAACCGCCTAATGTTACCAGGAAGATTACGGGAAGTCCTGCATAAAGCCCTTCTACGCCTCCTGCCAATGCAGCTTCTTTGATGGGCGTTCCGGCATCGAGTCCTAAAGCGAAACAGGCACTCATCACACCTGCCGAGTAGGGCTACCAACAGTCCTTTGGTCAGAGCGAAATCTTTTACTGCCGCGCGTTTTTCTTCTTCGCTCGATGTTTTTGGCGCGAAGACTGCCGGCATATCCTATAATGGCAATACCCGACAAAGTGATACATACTCCCAGTAAAAGAATAAGTCCGTTTCCTTCAAAACAGGTTGGTTCCGGCAAAAAATGGCGGGAAAAAGTGTGCCGAATCCGGCACAGGTGCCCCAGTGCGATACTTTGTCCTAAGGCCACTCCCAGATAACGCATGGAAAGACCGAAGGTGAGACCGCCTACTCCCCATAATATACCATAAAAGATGCTCATCGGAGCACCTCCTGTTCCCCAAAGGTCAAATAAACTGCTTCCTTGAGGGATACCTAGCAACGCACCCAATAACGGGAATACCAGCCAGGCAAATACACCTTGTAGCAGCCAGAAACTTTCCCAACTCCATTCTTTCACTTTTTTTATAGGTACGTATGAACTGGATTGGCAGAAACTTCCTATGGCGATGATGATTAATCCGATAATGATTTCCATTGTTTATATTCTTTAAGGCTACAACTATGTTCCCGGTAGGGGCAGCACTTGAGGCCGCCCCTACGGAAGACAATCTTGTAGTTGGATATTGATTAGCGTTTCGAAGTGACTTCTGCTTCGTATTTCTCTACTTCTGCAATGAACTCTTCGCCTACGGGTACATTGTTCTTCAAGCAGAACATATCCCATACAGCATTCCAAGGCAAAGCTTTTTCTTCTTCGAGCAGAGCCAGACGTTGGAAGCCTTGTCCGTTTGCTTCATATTCGCGCAGTTTGGCAATCGGTTCCAATAAAGCGCGTACCATACATTTTGAGCCGCGCGCTGCCTATAACGTATGCACCAATGCGGTTGATGGAAGCATCGAAGTAGTCAAGTCCATAGTGTACACGATCCAAGGCGTTGCAACGAACGATTTCGCTGAATAAATCCATAGTCGGGTCGTCCATGATGGTTACATGGTCTGAGTCCCAACGTACGGGGCGGCTTACGTGCAGCATCAGTTCGGGGACATACAACAACAAGGAAGAAACTTTGTCGGCAACACTTTCTGTCGGGTGGAAATGGCCGGTATCCAAGGTAATCATTTTGTTGTTCTTGGCACCGTAGCCAATATAGAAATCATTAGAACCTACTGTATAGCTTTCCAGTCCGATACCGAATACTTTTGATTCGATACAGTCTTTCATGTTCTTATATTCTGTTGCGAAAATCTGATCCAGAGAGTCTTTCAACAAAGCACGGTATTTCATGCGGTTTACAGTGATGTCTTTGCTGCCATCGTGTACCCACAGGTTCATGATACAAGGATCGCCCTGGGCTTTACCCATCTCTTCGGCTACGGCACGACAACGTTTGGTGTGCTCAATCCAGAAGTTGCGGATACCTTCATCGGGATTTGATAAAGACAAGTCACCGCTTTTAGGATGAGAGAATGAAGTAGAGTTGAAATCCAGTTTCATGTTGTTTTCCTTACCCCATTCAATCCAGCTTTTGAAGTGTTCGGGTTCTACTTCGTCACGATCTACGACTTTTCCTTGGAAGTCGCCATAAATTTCGTGCAGATTCAAACGGTGAGTACCTGGTATATATGAAGCTGCTTTCAGAATGTCTGCACGTAGTTCATCGATGTTGCGGCTTGCCGGGATAGTTACCTGTAGCCTGGATACCACCGGTCAATGAACCTGCCTGAACTTCGAAGCCGGTTACATCATCTGCTTGCCAGCAATGCAGTGACAGATGGAAATTCTGCATGGTTTCCATTACTTTTTCTGTGTCGACACCTACAGCGGCATAACGTTCTTTTGCGATCTCATACGCTTTATTAATCAATTCTTCTTTCATGATATTATTTGTTTGTTTAATGAATAAATTTCAAGGTGAATATTAAATATCTTCTCTATAATGAGCTAAATACTTCTTATATGCTTCTTCCCATTCTTCTGCTTGCTGGGGCTCAAAAGAAACGGTTTCTATGGAAGTGCTGATTAGTTGGCGCATAGCCGCGATATCGCTTACCAGCCCGTTGGCTTTTGCCTGTAACATAATGTTACCGATAGCTGTCCCTTCACTGGGACCTGCTATAACAGGTACGCCCACTGCATTGCAAGTGAACTGGTTTAACAGATTGTTTCGTGAGCCTCCACCGATAATGTGCAGCTTTTCGATGGGGAACGGGGCCATTTGTTGCAAATAGCCGAATACTTGTTTGTAGCGCAGGGCAAGACTGTCGAATATACAACGGGTGATTTCGCCATAACTCTGTGGTACAGGTTGGTTGGTTTCTTTGCAATAATGTCCGATGGTTTGAATCATAGATGTCGGATTGGAGAAGCAGGGGGCATCGGGATTGATGAGACTGCGGAAAGCGGGAACTGTCAGAGCGGCATCTATCAGTTCTGTGTAAGAATAGTTGTTGGTTGCTTCCCATTCTTTGCGGCAACGCTCCAACAGCCACATGCCACAGATGTTTTTCAGGAACCGGGTAGTTCCTTCCACACCTCCTTCATTGGTGAAGTTCTGTTCAAAGCTTTCCTTATTTATAATGGCATCTTTCACTTCAATTCCCATCAGGCTCCACGTACCGGAACTCAGATAAGCGAATCTTTCGTTTTGTGCTGGTACGGCAGCCACGGCTGAACCTGTGTCATGACCGGCAACGGCAATGACTGGAATAGCTCCCAGACCTGTGATTTTCTGCACTTCTTCTGTCAGTACTCCGATAGGCTCTCCCGGGAAAACGAAACGGCCGAACTGTTCTTCCTTGATATCTGCTACATCCAGCAGTTCCTTTTCGAAGCGTTTGGTGCGCGGATTCAACATCTGGGAAGTAGAAGCGATGGTATATTCTGTTACCATTTTACCGGTCAGCATATAGCTTAAGGCATCCGGCATAAACAGTATTTTATCGGCTGCTTCCAAGGCCGAGCAATGATTGCGGTGGAGTGTTGACAATTGGAACAAGGAATTGAAATTCATAATTTGAATTCCAGTGATGTCATATACTCGTTCACGGGGAATATGGGTAAAATATTCTTCAGGTGCACCTGTTGTGTGAGGGTCGCGGTAGCAATAAGGATTGCGGAGTAACTCTCCGTCTTTGCCCACGAATACGAAATCCACCCCCCAAGTATCGATACCGATGGATCGGATAGGCAGATTGTCTTTGGCTATCACTTTCAGTCCTCTGATAATTTCATTGTATAAGGCGTAAATATCCCAATAACAATGTCCTCCGGTTTCTATAATATGATTAGGGAAACGAGTCAGTTCTTTCAACTCCATTTTGCCTTCTCCCAGGCAACCTAAGATGGTACGTCCACTGGTGGCACCCAGGTCTACCGCAAAGAAATAAGTGTGTTCCATGCCTTTATTTTTGATTTAAGGAATTAATAGTGATGCAAAATAGTTTATTCCCCGAAAGTCGTCCTTGTTTTTTGATATTATAACTGTTGGATTTGGTTGTACCTGCCGTAAAACATAATATTACCGTCTTTTTAAGAAGATCGCATTGAAAAGAAGAATTTGGTGTGATTTTGGTTTACTCTTGGGATGATAGATAAGAGCTTTATTGAAAATATGCATAAAGTCGCAAAAATATTCTCTTTTTTGTATCTATATTCCCGAATATTCTGTAATTTTGCAGCCGAATCAGAATAATTATGCAGTATGAAGAGCAAGAATAGCAGACTTGATGCCATTAAGATTATTATTTCGAGCAAGGAAGTAGGTAGCCAGGAAGAGTTGTTGCAGGAATTGGCGAAAGAAGGATTCCGATTGACCCAAGCTACTTTGTCTCGTGACTTGAAGCAGTTGAAAGTGGCGAAAGCAGCCAGTATGAACGGAAATTATGTATATGTATTGCCAAACAATACCATGTACAAACGTATGACTGAGCAACATTCGGCCAGTGAGATGTTGATGCATAATGGATTTATTTCCATTGAATTTTCGGCTAATCTGGCAGTAATCAAGACTCGTCCCGGATATGCTAGTAGTTTGGCTTATGATATTGATAACCGGAACTTTGATGAAATATTGGGAACTATTGCTGGTGATGATACTATTATGCTTGTCATTCGTGAAGGCTGCACAAGAGCGGGAGTGAAGAATGCGCTTTCATTGATTATACCGAATATACAATAAAATAATATAGATAAAAAAGGAAATGGATGCTAAACAAGTGGATGTGATGGTGGCAGATGCCTCACATGAAGTTTACGTTGATAAAATTTTAGATACTATTAGAGAGGCGGCTAAGGTACGCGGAACAGGCATTGCAGAACGCACACATGAATATGTGACTACAAAGATGAAAGAAGGAAAGGCGATTATTGCTTTATGTGGAGAGGATTTTGCAGGATTTACCTATATTGAGTCATGGGGAAACAAGCAATATGTAGCAACTTCGGGATTGATTGTGCATCCCAATTATCGTGGGATGGGCTTGGCCAAGCGTATAAAGGCGGCTTCGTTCCGATTGGCACGTCTGCGATGGCCTAAAGCGAAGATATTCAGTCTGACCAGTGGTGCGGCGGTAATGAAAATGAATACAGAACTGGGATATGTTCCTGTAACTTTCAATGAACTGACTGATGATGAGGCCTTTTGGAAAGGTTGTGAAGGCTGTATCAATCACGATATATTAGTGGCAAAGAACCGTAAGTTCTGTATTTGTACAGCCATGCTTTACGATCCGGCTTTGCACGAAGAAGACACTATTTAATAAATTAAAAATTAAGAATTAAAAATTAAAAGATGGCTGCGCGTTCATGTACTTATTTCTCAGTTTTCAATTTTTAATTCTCAATTAAAATAATATCATTATGGAAGAAAAGAAGAAAAAAGTAGTAGTAGCATTCAGCGGGGGGCTTGATACCTCTTTCACTGTAATGTATCTGGCTAAGGAAAAAGGGTATGAAGTGTATGCAGCTTGTGCAAACACGGGTGGTTTCAGTGAGGAGCAGCTGAAGCAGAATGAAGAGAACGCTTACAAACTGGGTGCTGTGAAGTATGTGACATTGGATGTGACCCGGGAATACTATGAGAAGAGCTTGAAATATATGGTATTCGGTAATGTGCTCCGTAATGGTACTTATCCTATTTCTGTAAGTTCTGAACGTATCTTCCAAGGGTTGGCCATAGCGCGTTATGCTAATGAAATAGGTGCGGACGCTATCGCACACGGCTCGACTGGTGCGGGTAATGACCAGATTCGCTTCGATATGACTTTTCTGGTATTGGCTCCGGGGGTTGAGATCATCACATTGACCCGTGACATGGCATTAAGCCGTCAGCAGGAAATTGATTATTTGAATGAACATGGTTTTGCCGCTGACTTTACAAAATTGAAATATTCTTATAATGTAGGTCTTTGGGGAACTTCTATCTGCGGTGGGGAAATATTGGACTCTGCGCAGGGTTTGCCCGAAAGTGCTTATTTGAAACAGGTGACCAAGGAAGGAAGCGAACAGCTTCGTCTTACATTTGAAAAAGGTGAGCTGAAGGCTGTTAATGACGAGAAGTTTGATGATCCTATCAAGGCTATTCAGAAAGTGGAAGAGATCGGTGCACCCTACGGTATCGGCCGTGACATGCACGTTGGGGATACCATTATCGGTATCAAAGGGCGTGTAGGATTCGAGGCTGCTGCTCCTATGCTGATTATCGGAGCCCATCGTTTCCTTGAAAAATATACGTTGAGCAAGTGGCAGCAATACTGGAAAGACCAGGTTGCCAACTGGTATGGAATGTTCTTGCATGAAAGTCAGTATCTGGAACCGGTAATGCGCGATATTGAGGCAATGTTGCAGGAATCTCAGCGTAATGTAAACGGTACAGCTATCTTGGAACTCCGTCCGCTTTCATTCTCTACTGTGGGTGTTGAATCGAAAGACGACCTGGTGAAGACCAAATTCGGTGAATATGGTGAAATGCAGAAGGGATGGACAGCAGAAGATGCCAAAGGCTTTATCAAAGTGACTTCTACACCTTTGCGTGTTTATTATAATAACCACAAGGACGAAGAAATTTAATAAGTATGATTAAAGCAGGAATTATCGGTGGGGCAGGTTATACGGCGGGCGAATTGATTCGTCTGCTGATTAATCACCCTGATGTAGACATAAAGTTTATAAACAGCAGCAGTAACGCCGGCAATAAGATTACCGACGTACATGAGGGACTCTATGGTGAAACGGATTTGGTTTTTACCGACGAACTTCCTCTGGATGAGATTGATGTATTGTTCTTCTGTACGGCTCATGGAGATACAAAGAAGTTTATGGATAGTCACAATGTACCCGAGGATTTGAAAATCATAGACCTCAGTATGGACTACCGTATCAAGAGTGATGACCATGACTTCATCTATGGTTTGCCGGAACTGAACCGTCGTGCTATCTGCCATAGCAAGCACGTGGCCAATCCGGGATGTTTTGCCACTTGTATTCAATTGGGTTTATTGCCGTTAGCCAAACATCTGTTACTGAACGAGGATGTAATGGTAAATGCCATTACCGGAAGTACAGGGGCAGGGGTGAAACCGGGTGCTACCAGCCATTTCAGCTGGCGTAATAATAATATGAGCATCTATAAACCGTTTTCTCATCAGCATGTTCCCGAAATCAAGCAATCATTGAAACAGTTGCAAAACAGCTTTAATGCTGAAATAGATTTTATTCCTTACCGGGGTGATTTCCCGCGTGGTATCTTTGCTACTCTGGTAGTCAAATGCAAGGTGGAACTGGAAGAACTGGTGAAGATGTATCAAGACTATTATGCCGAGGATTCTTTCGTTCATATTGTAGACAAAAATATAGATTTGAAGCAGGTGGTGAACACCAACAAGTGTTTGATTCATTTGGAGAAGCATGGCGATAAACTGCTGGTTATCTCTTGCATTGACAATTTGTTGAAGGGGGCAAGCGGACAAGCGGTCCATAATATGAATCTCATGTTCAATCTGGAAGAAACCGTAGGGCTGAGGTTGAAACCGTCTGCTTTTTTAATAAAGAAGAGTTTATGAAATTATTTGATGTATATCCTCTTTTTGACATAAACATTGTCAAGGGAAAAGGTTGTCATGTATGGGATGATCAAGGTACGGAATACCTTGATTTGTATGGTGGTCATGCGGTTATTTCTATCGGTCACGCACATCCGTATTATGTGGAAATGATAAGCAAGCAGGTTGCACAGTTGGGATTTTATTCCAATTCGGTGGTTAACAAGCTACAGCAGGAAGTGGCAGACCGTTTAGGGAAACTTTCGGGTTATGATGATTATCAATTGTTTTTGATAAACAGTGGGGCCGAAGCTAATGAAAATGCGTTGAAACTGGCTTCTTTTTACAATGGTCGCAAACGTGTGCTTTCTTTTTGCAAAGCATTTCATGGACGTACTTCACTGGCAGTGGAGGTAACCCACAATCCGAAAATTATAGCCCCAATCAATGACAATGGGCATGTGACTTATCTGCCTTTGAACGATATAGAAGCAGCTAAAGCGGAATTGGCAAAAGGAGATGTCTGTGCGGTGATTATTGAAGGTATTCAAGGAGTAGGCGGTATTCAGGTTCCGGAAGTGAAATTCTTGAAAGAACTGAGTAAGGCTTGCGAAGAAGTGGATGCAGTACTTGTTTTGGATGAAATACAATCCGGCTACGGGCGTAGCGGTAAATTTTTTGCTCACCAACATGCAGGTATCCGTCCCGATATGATTACGGTTGCAAAGGGGATTGGCAATGGCTTTCCGATGGCTGGTGTCCTGATCAGTCCGAAATTCAAACCCGTATATGGACAATTGGGAACCACTTTTGGTGGTAACCACCTGGCTTGTGCTGCTGCTATCGCGGTGCTGGATGTTATGAAAGGTGAGAACCTGGTAGAGAATGCTGCCAAGGTAGGTGCTCATCTGCTGAAAGAATTGAAACAATTCCCACAGATTAAAGAGGTGCGTGGCGAAGGTTTGATGATCGGTATGGAATTTGACGAACCGATTAAGGAACTGCGTCAGCGTCTGCTGTTCGAACAGAAAGTATTTACCGGAGTCAGTGGTACGAATGTAATCCGTCTGCTCCCGCCTTTGTGTCTGACTATGGCTGAGGCTGATGAATTTATTGAACGCTTTCGTAAAGTGTTGGTATAAGCTGGAGATTCAAGAGGGATAATAATCAGCGAAAAGAAAATAAGGTCTCGTCATGGAAACATTTCGGTTCCGGCGAGACTTTTTGATTTCATCTTCTTCAAAGTAATTTTATTTTTAGCTTTTCATAATACGTTCTTCTCCTTTTTTTCCTTATCTTTGTAGCTATAGACTTAATCTTTAATAATATGAAAGTAGCAATTATTGGTGCGGGAAATATGGGAGGGGCCATTGCTCGCGGCCTTGCCCAAGGCACTATCATTCCAGCGAGTGATGTAACAGTAGCCGATCCGTTCAGCGGAAGTCTGGAAACTCTACAGGCGGATTATCCGGAGATTAATGTGACAACGGAAAATCCGAAAGCGATAAAGGATGCCGATATCGTTATTCTGGCTGTAAAGCCGTGGTTGATAGACCAAGTGTTGAGTGTGGTTCATTTGACTCCCCGGCAAGTATTGGTTTCTATTGCAGGTGGTGTAACTTTCGAACAGCTGGTAAAGAGTGTAGGTCCGGAACAGACCATATTCCGTTTGATTCCCAATACTGCTATTTCTCAGTTGGAAAGTATGACTTTGATATCCAGTCGTAACGCCAGTAAGGAACAAGAACAACTGATGCTGGATATCTTTAATGAATTAGGATTGGCTATGCTTATTCCTGAAAGTCAGATGGCTGCTACTACGGCTTTGACTTCATGTGGTATCGCATATGTCTTGAAATATATTCAGGCAGCTATGCAGGCAGGTATTGAATTGGGGATTTATCCGAAAGATGCACAGAAAATGGTTGCCCAGTCTGTGAAAGGAGCCGCTTCCTTGATATTGAATAATGATACTCATCCCAGTGTGGAAATAGATAAGGTGTGTACGCCCGGTGGTATGACTATCAAGGGGGATTAATGAATTGGATCACGAAGGGTTTGACTCAGCGATCATTAAAGCAATGAAGGCTTGTCTGAAATAGAAACAACCTCATGGAAATGACGTGGATAACACGGTTCTCGTTTTTGTGTATTGTGTTATCTACGTTTTTATAGAAGGTACTTTTGCAGGTTTAGTATAAAAATATGTTCACTTTTTTTGTTCCGTATTTCATTATTTCATTGTTATCTTTTGCTTATACAAGATCAGATCTAAATGTGAAAAGAGAAAATATGATAAAACACAGAATTGTTCAAAGAAAGTGTCACCTTTGTCGGCCAAGGATTGCTTTATTTTGATAGAGCGTCAGAAATCGAATTTAATTTCTATACATATACATCCCGAATATGAACTGAACTATATTGAGA
>ENA-OPZN01000557-OPZN01000557.1-human-gut-metagenome-genome-assembly--contig:-NODE-557-length-11041-cov-2.021898_pt1 | contig 11041 bp, 13 predicted proteins | sample MGYA00242483_ERZ504503 | MGnify/ENA primary metagenome ERZ504503 (study PRJEB26092, sample SAMD00036285) | human gut metagenome | host: Homo sapiens | study: EMG produced TPA metagenomics assembly of... | reverse complement strand
TTGTCTTTTTCTAAATCGGGGAGTGTTGGTGGTGCTGTTACCAAACTCCGTCCATAGTGTACTCGCCAAAACGTTGTACTCCACCATCAATGCCTAATGAAAGATCGGGCAGCAGCGCTCCTTTTCCTACTCGAACTTGTGAACGGGCAATGGATATCCGTTCTATAGTTTGAAGGAATGAATGATTGTTATTTAACGCTTCGGCTATATAACTTTGCAATAACGTATCTGGAAAAAATGTTTTCCATGACATGGAAGAGATAGTAGTGCTGTCCGTTTCCCTATCCATATAGAACTCGGGTAACTCTATCTTTTCTGTCGGAGTAAGGGAAGGGGCTTTGCAACTTACCATAATCAGACAGAAAGCTCCTATTATTAAACCTGTTTTGTTTATATTGTTATTTTTCATCTTCTTCATCATAGCTGACTTTATTACGGTTAAGATGTGCAGACCAACTCTCGAAAACAAGGTAAAGTCCAGGTACAAGGAAGATTCCTACGAATGTACCGATAAACATACCTCCGGCGGCAGCTGTTCCGATGGAACGGTTGCCCAAAGCACCGGCTCCGCTTGCCATTACCAACGGGATTAGTCCGCATATAAATGCAAAGGATGTCATCAGGATGGGGCGCAGACGGCTTACGGAACCTCTAACGGCAGCATCAAAGATGCTCATTCCCTGTTTGCGGTACTGGTTGGCCATTTCCACAATAAGAATGGCATTTTGCCTAGCAGACCAATCAACATTACCAAGGCTACCTGGGCATAAATATTATTTTCCAAGCCTGCCAGTTGCAGGAAAAAATAAGAACCGAAGATACCTGCCGGCAATGAAAGTATGACGGGAAAAGGCAGTAACAGACTCTCGTATTGTGCTGCCAGCAACAAATAAACAAACAGCAGGCAGATACCGAAAATAAGAACGGTTTGTCCACCCGAATCTTTCTCTTCACGAGTAACTCCTGACCATTCTATATCATAACCGCGAGGTAATGTCTCTTTGGCAATTTGTTCCACTGCTTCGATAACCTCTCCTGAACTGACTCCTTCGGCAGGTTCACCTGTAATCAAGGCCGAGGTGAACATATTGTAGCGTGTAATCTGGTTAGGACCGAATATACGGTCCATCGTCATAAAGTTAGAGTAGGGTACCATATTCCCGTCCTTGTTCTTGGCATAGAACTTATACAGATCTTCAGGATTCATACGATACTCTGGAGAAGCCTGTAACATCACCTTATACATTTGTCCGAAACGAATAAAGTTGGATGAGTAGAAACTGCCGATATAGGATTGGAGTGTTTCCATGGATTCATTTAGATTTACTCCTAATTTAGCTGCTTTAGCAATATCCACTTTCAGCAGATATTGTGGAAAATTAGGATTGAATCCTGAGGTTGCTCCCACAATGCGCGGATCTTATTCAGTTTTTCTACTAATGTATTGGCAACATCGGCAAATTCTGCAAAGCTGCCTGCTGTTTTATCTTGTAAACGAAGTTCGAAGCCGCTGGCATTACCGAATCCCGGAACTGTAGGAGGCAGGAAGAACTGAATATCCGCATCTTTGATATGCGAGGTGCGGTCTTTGTATATCTCTATAAGTTCGGCTGCTGTTTGATCGCGTTCACTCCACGGGGTGAGATTAATCATACCCATACCGAAATTGGCACCTTCCGTTTCAGTCATCAAACTATAACCTGCTAATGTGGAGATGCTTTCAATTTCTTTGAAAGGAAGCAATGCAGCTTGTACAGCGTTCAAGGCTTTTTCGCTGCGTTCCAATGTTGCTCCCGGAGGCGCATCTACATTGACATAAATCATACCTTGGTCTTCATTGGGAATAAAGCCTGAAGGAAGTACCTGGCTCATGCCGAAAGTGGCAAGGAAGAAAATAATCAGTGTGGCATAAGTGATTATTTTCCGGCTCAAATACTTGTGTAATCCGATATTGTATTTCTTTTCAAAGCGGTCGTACCGGCGGTTGAAAAAAATAAAGAAACGACGTAGCCATCCTGCTTTTTTCTTCTTTTTCCTATCAGCGGGTTTCAGTAACAAGCACATAGGGCAGGCGAGAGGGTCAATGCGTTTATTCCTGAGATAACAATGGCTACCGCCAGTGTCAATGAGAATTGCCGATAGAAAATACCTACAGTTCCCTGCATGAAGCCCACCGGAACAAAGACTGCGACATGACTAGCGTGATGGCAATAATGGCTCCACCGATTTCATTAATAGCTGCTACAGATGCTTTATAAGGAGAGAGTTTCTCATGATGCATCTTTACATGGACAGCCTCTACGACGACTATTGCGTTGTCTACTACAATACCTATTGCGAGCACAAGGGCGAATAAGGTCAACATATTTATGGAGAAGCCCAGCATTTCCATAAAAAAGAATGTACCGACCAATGAAACTGGTACGGCGATAGCCGGAATTAAGGTGGAACGGAAATCTTGTAAAAATATATACACCACAATAAATACCAGTATGAATGCTTCGAGCAGTGTCTTCAGCACTGACTGTATGGAGGCGTCAAGAAAGCGTGATACGTCATAGGAGATATTGTAATCCATGCCAGGCGCAAAACTGCTTTCTTTGATTTCTGCCATTTTGGTTTTAATATTTTGGATGACTTCCCTTGCATTGGAGCCGGGGCGTTGTTTGATCATAATAGATGCCGATGGCCTTCCGTCGGTCATAGAGGTCATGTTATAATCTTCAGAATCGAATTCAATAGTGGCAACGTCTTTCAGACGTAGCAGTGAACCATCGGGAAGAGCTTTCAATACAATCTCTCCATATTCTTCTGCTGTGCTGAACTTTCCGGTATATTGTAATACATATTGCAGTTGTTGGGGTAATTTGTCTGAACTGATACCTGTCTTGCCGGGTGCTGCTTCTATGTTTTGATTACGGATGGCTTCAGTTACATCTTGAGGTACCATGTTGTAGGCGGCCAGCCGATTAGGATTCAACCATACACGCATGGCATAATCACGGCTACCCATGATTTCTACCAAGCCTACACCGTCAATACGTTTTAATTCGCGCAAAATATTGATATCGGCAAAGTTATAAACAAACTTTTCGGTATGTGCACTGTCCGTACTCATGATGTTCAAGTACATCAACATACTGTTTACTTCTTTTTCTGTAATAACTCCGGCACGGATTACTTCTTCAGGCAATTCGTCTAGTACGGTAGTCACACGGTTCTGTACATTTACGGCAGCTACGTCCGGATCGGTTCCCACTTTAAAATAGATAGTAGTAAGGGACATACCTCGTTGGTACAAACAGTGGTCATGTAGGTCATGCCGGGTACTCCGTTGATGGCACGCTCTAACGGGGTGGCGACTGTTTTAGACATCACATCGGCACTAGCCCCGGTGTATCGGGCGGTTACCGTTACAGATGGGGGTACGATATCGGGAAACTGAGTGATGGGCAGTGTCAAAATAGACAGTACGCCCAAGCAGACGATAATGACGGAGATTACTCCTGAAAGTATCGGTCTTTTTATAAATAGCTTAAACATAAACTGTCCGTTTTATTTTACGATAGGTTGTTTTAATTCAACTTCTTTTCTGATTGCTTCCATATCAATGGTATCAGTCTTGATGGTAATGCCATCTTTCATCATTTGCACTCCCTCGTATACGATGGCAGTGTTAGGAGAGAAGTCTTGTGTCACATAGTAATTATTATAGCGTTCCAGCGGTTGGAAGCTGCGTACTTTTACTACACTGGCACTATCAACGGTATATACATAGGTGAAATCTTGAATTTCGAATGTTGATTTCTGGGGAACTAGGCAGATGTTGTCCATTTGGGTCATCATACGTACTTTTCCAGTCACTCCATGTTTCAGCAGTCCGTCCGGGTTCGGAAAACGGACACGGAAGGCAATGGAGCCGGTTCCTCGTTCAAAGTCACCTTCTACTGTTTCTAATGTGCCTTTGTGGGAGTAGATGGAACCGTCTGACAAAATCAGTTCCACATTATTTTCTTCGTGCTGTTTTTGTCCGCTAAGTTGTTGGCGCTTGTATTCCAGATACTCGCTTTCGTTCACTTTATAGTAAGCAAAGATCTCGGAAATATCACTTACGGTAGTCAGTAAGCTTTGCGGATTTACCAGACTTCCCGTCTTATAAGGAATACGGTCTATGTAGCCGTCAAAAGGGGCAGTGATAGTAGTGTAAGAATAATCCATCTGTGAACGTTGCATTTGTGCTTTTGCCTGTTCCACTTTCATTTGGGCTACTTCTTTTTCTTTATTGGCTTGGTCGAGTCGGATTTTTGATAAGATTTGTTTGTCAACCAGCCGGCCTATTCTTTCGGCTTCATAATTTGCCATTTCATATTGTGCCTGTGCTTGTTTGTAATTGGCTTGCGCCTCTTTTACCGTTTCGCTATATTGGTCGGAACTGAGTTGGATAGGGCTGTCCTTTTGACTTTCTGTCCTTCGTCTACATATATTTGTTGAACAAATCCTTCCACTTTGGGCTTAATTTCTACAAACTGTATAGCTTGCACATCAGCTACATATGAGCGTGGAAACTCAATGGTTGTGGGGTGAAGAATGGTGATGGGAATGAATTCTTTGTGATGTTCCTGCTTGTTGTCCGATTGACCACAAGAGCATAGCAATCCTGTGCATGTACACAGGACCGCAATTTTCTGAAAATTACTCTTCATGAAATTACGAATACAATTTAAAAAGATTAATAATTGAGTTTGAGTAAATAAAAGATCCGGCTTGCATTCAAAATCTTTCAGAATACAAGGCCAATATGTATGAATATGCTTTAATGTGACATATTAAATGCGGTACACACAAAAGATAATGTGATGATGTACACTTTCCCCGGATTTTCACTGACAGGTGTGTAACTTTGTACCGGAACTTGGGGAATAGCAAAAAGATTGACCAGCATGTCGATAGTGCAGGGTAAAAAACGACTGTTTGGCAGTTGTGCACGTCCCGACTGGAAATAATAAGTTTCTTCTCCTCTGTTTTCTTCATTGTTGTCAGAAGGCAGGGTGGGTTGTTCCATCGTTTCTACCATAGCCAGATTGGCATCAATCAGTGGAGCGCATACATCAAATTGTACGAGTAATAACATAATTACGCATACTATTCTTACCACATATTTTTTGATACCGTTGAACATGAAAGATACTTTGTTTGTCAATTCGTTTGCAAATTTAATATAATTGAACACTGTTTTCAAACTAATCATCCAAAATTAGTGAGTTTTAATATATCCTTTCTCTTTTTTGGAACTACTATCCTTTATACTGACTGAAATCTGTTATTTTTGTACTCAGTATTTTAAATAATCAGATAATATTACTTATGTTACAACCCGAATTGAAATTTCGTCGAGATAAAATACGCTATTTGATGGCTCAACAAGGCATTGATGCTGCCCTGATAGCTTGTAATGTAAATTTGCTTTATACGTATGGTGAGATAGTGAACGGCTATCTTTATTTACCGCTTCATTCACCGGCACTTCTCTTTGTAAAACGTCCTAATAATATTGTGGGAGAATTTGTATTCCCTATTCGTAAACCTGAGCAGATAGTGGACTTGTTAAAAGAAAATGGTATACCTGTAGCTTCAAAGATAATGTTGGAAGGCGGGGAACTGCCTTATGCGGACTATATGCGTCTTGCATCTCTTTTTCCTGAATCGGAGGTAGTGGATGGAACTGCTATTATTCGTGAAGCGCGTAGCGTAAAGACTCCGCTGGAGATTGAACTTTTTCGTCGGTCGGCTGCTTTACATGCTCGAGCATATAGTAAGATTCCCGATGTATACCATCCGGGGATGACTGATCGTGAACTATCTGTTGAGGTGGAACGCCTGATGCGACTGGAAGGTTGTCTGGGAATATTCAGAGTATTTGGTCAGAGTATGGAGATATTTATGGGAAGTGTGTTGGCCGGAGATAATGCAGCTACTCCTTCGCCTTATGATTTTGCCTTAGGTGGTAAGGGATTGGACCCGTCTTTGCCCGGAGGAATGAATGGAACTTTGTTGAAAGAGGGGTATAGTGTAATGGTGGATATAGGGGGAAACTTTTACGGATATATGTGCGATATGAGTCGTGTGTTCTCCATTGGAAAATTAAATGATGAGGCTTATGCAGCTCATCAAGTCTGTCTTGAAGTGCAGGATAAGGTTGCCTCTATGACGGCGCCTGGTGTGGTGTGCGAGGATCTTTATAATGCGGCCATTGAGATCGTGACGAAAGCCGGATTTGCCGATCGTTTTATGGGGGTGTCCCAACAGGCACGTTTTATAGGACACGGCATCGGGTTGGAAATCAATGAGGCACCAGTGTTGGCTCCGCGTATCCGGAGGGAGTTGGAAGAGGGAATGGTGTTTGCCCTTGAACCTAAAATCGTATTGCCGGGAGTAGGACCGGTCGGCATTGAAAATTCTTGGGTAGTTACAGAAAACGGAGCCGGCAAACTGACCATTTGTAATGAGGAGATTATAGAGCTTTGATTCCTTGGATGTAAATATTTGAAGCGGAAATATCAAAAAACGAAAAATTTTTATGGTTCTTGTTCTAGTGTCATTGGGGGCAAAGTGAAGAACTTGAATATAAAAAAGATCCCGAAACTTTTAGTTTCGGGATCTTACATGGTTTGAAGTATATTTTTATTCCCACTCAATGGTCGCATTGGGTTTGGGCGACAGGTCATAGCATACGCGGTTCACATTCTTTACTTCTTTTAGAATACGGTCGGTAATTTTCATCAGAATGGACCAGCCTATCGGTTCGATAGTAGCTGTCATAGCATCTACGGTGTTGACAGCTCGGATAATAACAGGCCAGTCAAATGAACGGGCATTGTCACGCACGCCTACTGATTTGAAATCGGGTACTACGGTGAAATATTGCCATACTTTCTTGTCCAAGCCTGCCAGTTGGAATTCTTCACGCAAGATGGCGTCCGATTCGCGAACAGCTTCCAAGCGGTCACGAGTGATAGCCCCCAAACAGCGCACTCCCAAACCAGGACCAGGGAACGGCTGACGGTAGACCATGTCGTATGGTAAACCAAGTTCCACTCCGCAGGCACGGACTTCGTCTTTGAACAACTGGCGTAAAGGTTCTACTAATTCAAACTGTAAATCCTCGGGTAAGCCACCTACATTGTGATGGGATTTAACCATTTTGGCTGTTTTAGTACCACTTTCTACGATATCAGGATAAATTGTACCTTGTCCCAAAAAGTCGATTCCATTTAGCTTACGGGCTTCCTCTTCGAACACACGAATAAATTCACCACCGATAATCTTGCGTTTCTGCTCCGGATCAGTTACATTTTCCAGTTTACTCAGGAAACGGTCTGTAGCATCCACGTAAATCAAATTAGCGTTCAACTGATTTTTGAAAACTTCAATTACTGCTTCCGATTCACCTTTGCGCATTAATCCATGGTTCACATGTACGCAGACCAGATTATTGCCGATGGCTTTCAGCAACAGAGCTGCTACTACAGAACTGTCTACACCTCCGGAAAGTGCCAATAATACTTTCTTGTCGCCTACCTGGCGGCGGATCAATTCAATCTGGTCATTGACAAAGTTTGTCATATTCCAGTTAGCCTCTGCCTTGCAGGTATCAAAAACAAACGATTGTACAGCATTCTTTATTGCTTCCACATCATCCGTCAGTTGGGGAAGCTTCACTTCGCAACATGCTTTGTCATGACCGGCAGCCATTACGGGGATCCCTGCTTTGTAAATCTCGGGAAGCACGTCAATATCCACTCCGTCAATTACATGGTTGGGACCGCCATTGATAATGACACCCTTTACATTGGGCAATGCTGTCAGCTCAGCGGCTGTGATATCGTGCGGGTAAATTTCACTATATACACCCAAAGCACGAATGGCTCTGGCAAGCACGGTGTTTTCGGTGCTTCCCAAATCCAAGATAACAATCATATCTTGTTTCATTCCGTTATGTTGTTTTTAAGTTATTAGTTGGTTGTCTATTATTCCCACTCAATTGTGGCAGGCGGTTTGGACGAGATATCATAGCATACGCGGTTTACACCTTTTACTTTATTGATTATGTCGTTTGAAACCTTAGCCATAAATTCATAGGGAAGATGAGCCCAGTCGGCGGTCATGGCATCCGTACTAGTTACGGCACGTAGGGCAACGGCACGTTCGTATGTACGTTCGTCCCCCATTACTCCCACACTTTGTACGGGTAGCAAGATTACGCCTGCCTGCCATACTTGGTGGTAAAGGGATGTTTCGTTTCCGTCCGAGTCTTTCACTTTCCAGTCTCTCAATCCTTGGATATAGATATCATCGGCGTCTTGCAGAATACGTACTTTCTCAGGAGTGATATCACCCAAAATACGTACCGCAAGTCCTGGTCCGGGGAATGGATGGCGTGTAATCAGATGTTCCGGCATACCCAGTTCACGACCTACGTGGCGTACTTCATCCTTGAATAGCAGACGCAGAGGCTCGCATAGTTTCAAATTCATTTTTCGGCAGTCCACCTACGTTGTGATGACTTTTGATTACAGTGCCGGTGATACTTAATGACTCGATACAGTCAGGATAAATGGTACCTTGTGCCAGCCATTTCACATCTTTAATTTTATGAGCTTCTTCATCGAATACGTCAATAAAACCTTTGCCGATAATCTTACGCTTCTTCTCAGGTTCTTCCACACCTGCCAGTTCACTGAAGAATTTTTGGCTGGCATCCACTCCGATTACATTCAGTCCGAGACATTCATAATCATGGAGTACATTTTTGAATTCGTTCTTACGCAGCATGCCGTGATCTACAAAATGCAGGTAAGATTCTTGCCTATCGCTTTATTTAATAATACGGCTGCCACAGATGAGTCTACTCCGCCACTCAGCCCCAGTACTACTTTGTCATTTCCCAGTTGCGCTTTCAGTTCGGCTACAGTCGTTTCAATGAAAGAGGCAGCACTCCAGTCCTGTTTCCCCCCGCAAATGTCGACTACAAAATTTTTCAGAAGCTGGGTTCCGTCTTCACTGTGGAACACTTCCGGGTGGAACTGTACTCCCCATACTTTCTCTTCCTTTATTTGATAAGCAGCGATGGCTACTTTATCTGTTGAAGCGATAATTTTGAAATTCTCCGGAATGGCGGTGATGGTATCTCCGTGGCTCATCCATACTTGTGAGTGTTCACGGACGTTCTTCAATAGTGGGTTCTCTTGGTCGAAAGTGGAAAGGTGTGCACGTCCGTATTCACGTGTGCCGGCCGGTTCCACTTTCCCACCGTTTGTATAAGACATGAACTGTGCACCATAGCAGATACCCAAAATAGGATACTTTCCGCGAATGTCACTCAAATCGACTTTAAAGGCGCTTTCATCATACACCGAGAAAGGGCTTCCCGAAAGGATAACGCCGATTATGGACGGATCATTGTGTGGAAATTTGTTGTAAGGCACAATCTCGCAATAAGTATTCAGTTCGCGAACGCGACGGGCTATGAGCTGTGTGGTTTGTGAACCGAAGTCGAGAATAATGATCTTTTCTTGCATATATATATTAAGATATGTAAATGATTTCGTGCCGCAAAGATACTCAGAAAAAATAAAAATCCGTCATGCTGTTGAGGCTTTTTATAATTGAATTGGAAAAACTTTGTTCTTCCTGCTTCCTTGTGGAAAAATATGCAAAAAAAGATTGGAATGTTTAGGAAATGTCGGCTGGTATATAAATCACGGGCTGTCCGACAAGCATTGAGGCAGCCCGTTTTTTGTGTGGATAATATTTTATTTTTTGTCCAGCCTGTTCCTTCAACAAGTCACGGATTTTCTGTAAGTAATACCTCTTCCTTGCTAGGGGCAGGTGGGGCGGCGGGAGCAGGAACTTCTTCTTTCTTGCGATTCAGCTTGGCAAGTAATCTTATAAATAAGAATATAGAAAAAGCAATGATGATAAAGTCGAAAGTAGCTTGTAGGAAGTTGCCATAATTCAACGTTACGGCAGCTTTTTCAACTCCATCCACTACTTCGGCCGGCTTTAATTGTAGTTTCAAATCTGTAAAGTTCACGCCACCTACCAGCAATCCGATGGGAGGCATGATGACATCGGCCACAATGGAAGATACTATTTTACCGAAGGCTCCGCCGATGATGACACCGACTGCCATGTCAATGACGTTTCCGCGCATTGCGAACGCCTTAAAATCTTGCAAGAAGCTGCTTTTCCCATTTTTTTATTTTAATATGAATTATGTGCGAATATAAAACAAATTCTTATTTTGCACCGCGTTTAGGAAATAAATACTAAACGTTTAACAACATTCCAACGTAGAGTGTTTAAAAGCTATATTATAAAACCTTTAAAATTTAAACAAAATGATTAAGTAGGTATTAACGGATTTGGTCGTATCGGCCGTTTTGTATTCCGTGCAGCTCAGAAAAGAAACGATATTCAGATCGTAGGTATCAATGACCTTTGCCCGGTTGATTACTTAGCATATATGTTGAAGTATGACACTATGCACGGACAATTTGACGGTACTATCGAAGCTGACGTAGAAAATAGCAAATTGATCGTGAACGGCAATGCAATCCGCGTAACAGCTGAAAGAAATCCGGCTGACTTGAAGTGGGATGCAATCGGTGCTGAATACGTAGTTGAATCTACTGGTTTGTTCTTGACTAAAGAAAAAGCTCAGGCTCATATTGAAGCTGGTGCTAAATATGTAGTTATGTCAGCTCCTTCTAAAGATGATACTCCGATGTTCGTTTGCGGTGTTAACGAAAAAACTTATGTTAAAGGTACTCAGTTCGTTTCTAACGCTTCTTGTACTACTAACTGCTTGGCTCCTATCGCTAAGGTATTGAATGACAAATGGGGTATCACTGATGGTTTGATGACTACAGTTCACTCTACAACAGCTACTCAGAAAACAGTTGACGGTCCTTCTATGAAAGACTGGAGAGGTGGTCGTGCTGCTTCTGGTAACATTATCCCTTCATCTACTGGTGCTGCT
>ENA-OPZN01000556-OPZN01000556.1-human-gut-metagenome-genome-assembly--contig:-NODE-556-length-11045-cov-4.066770_pt1 | contig 11045 bp, 12 predicted proteins | sample MGYA00242483_ERZ504503 | MGnify/ENA primary metagenome ERZ504503 (study PRJEB26092, sample SAMD00036285) | human gut metagenome | host: Homo sapiens | study: EMG produced TPA metagenomics assembly of... | reverse complement strand
CGACCGTGGCCTCATCACCTGCGTGGTGCAGCAGCACGATACGGGCGGAGGTGCTCATGGTCGCTTGGATGAGCCGAGAGTCGGTGCGCCTCACGCTCGAGACGGGCACCACCTGGTTTTGGAGCCGCAGCCGGCAGGAGCTCTGGAACAAGGGCGCTACCAGCGGCAACATGCAGCTTGTAATCGAGCTGCGAGCCGATTGCGACGCCGATACGCTGCTCGCGCTCGTCGACTCGCCCGGCCCCGCGTGCCATACCGGCAACCGCACCTGTTTCTTCAACACGGTCGGGGCGGAATAACGCCGTCGCCGCCCCGCGCCGTCGGCGCCCCGCGTTCGCACCGGCACATCATCGAACAGGAGACCAACATGGGAGTTAGAACCGCCAACGTGCAACCCGGTAACATCGGCGAGACCCTCGAGGGGTTGGCCGCCACCATCCACGCGCGCCGCGACGCCTCTCCTCAGGAGAGCTATACGGCGCGTCTACTCACGGATGTCGAGGACGAGCTGCTCAAAAAGCTCGCCGAGGAGGCCAGCGAAATCATCATGGCCTGCAAGGATCGCGATCACGATCACATCCGCTATGAGGCGGGTGACCTGGTATATCACCTGCTCGTGACCCTCGAACGCTACGGCATCTCGCTCGACGAACTCGCCGGCGAGCTCAATGCCCGGATGAAGTAGCCCCGTCATTCGCCCGCAGGCGTTCAGGCGTCAGCACAGTCAAAAAAAGGGCCTCGGCGCGCAGCCGAGGCCCAAGGGCAATGCAGCGAAGATTACTTGCAGAGCGACAGGGCCGCGTCGTCGGCGATGACCACGCAGTTGGGGTGCAGCTGCAGGATAGAAGCCGGGCAGGAAGGCTGGATGGGGCCAAAGCACATGTCGTGCACGGCCTGGGCCTTCTTCTCGCCATTGGCGATTACGAGCACCATGTAGGCGTTCATGATGGTGTGGATGCCCATGGTGTACGCCTGACGAGGAACGTCCTCGATGTTGTCGAACAGGCGGCTGTTGGCCTCGATGGTGTTCTCGGTGAGGTCGACGCAGTGCGTGCCCTTGGAGAAGCAGGTGTCGGGCTCATTGAAACCAATGTGGCCATTGTTGCCAATGCCCAGGAGCTGCAGGTCGGGATAGCCGGCCTCCTCGACGATACGGTCGTACTCGGCGCACGTGGCCTCGGCATCGGGGTTGGAGCCGTCCGGCACATGGGTGTTGGCCTGATCGATGTTGATGTGATCGAACAGGTTCTCCTTCATGAAATAATGGTAGCTCTGGGGATCGTCGTGGGACAAACCGCGATACTCGTCCAGGTTGTAGGTGCTCACCTGGGAAAAGTCCAGATCGCCCGCCTCATAGGCCTTGATGAGGTTCTGATAGGTGCCGATGGGCGTGGAACCGGTGGCAAGACCCAAGACGCAGCAGGGATCCATGACAACCTGAGCGGCGATGAGATTTGCCGCCTTTCGGCTCATATCCTCATAGTCGGCGGCGTGAACGATACGCATGACGCGCTCCTTTCCTCCGGGACATCCAGTCCCGGCACATGCGGCCCCGTCGGCCGCAACCAACGTGAGACGCGCACCGTCCAGGGCGAGGGCGCGTATGTCAAAATCCCCACCGTGTCGAGGCCCCTGCCCGTCCACGGCGACTCGGACGCGTTCGCCCCAGCACTTCTATTGTGAAGGTTGCGCGAGGAAATGCAAGTATGGCCTCGCAAGCCCTCAAGCTAAGGGAAACCCGCCAAGAGAAACTCCTGGCGGGTTTGTCATTCCAATTGCCCCATCGGGCCCCGTTACCCGCGAACGAACGGTGATGAGCTGGTCGAGCTCCTCGACATCCGCTCCTTCCGATCCCTTAATGCTGGCATATTCCGCAGAATTGCAGATAAGGATCGGCACCGTGACGTCATAGCCCTCGGCTGCGATGGCCTCTCCGTCAAACTCTATGAGCACGTCACCGCGATGCACTGCATCTCCCACGGACGCGTTCACCTTGAAATGCTTGCCATCGAGCCTAACCGTCTCCAGGCCAACGTGGATGAGTACGTCGAGGCCTTCTGCGGTATGGATCGCCACCGCATGCCCCGTGGGGAAGATCGCCTCGATCTTACCATCGGACGGGGCCACCACGCGATTGCCCGTGGGCCGGATGGCCACGCCCTGACCAAGCAAGCCCTTGGCGAACATCTGGTCAGAGACTTCCGAAAGCGGGATAACATGGCCCGCCAGGGGCGAGGTCAGTACGCTCGTGCGAGCGTTCACGTTAAGCGACTTGAGAAATCTGTCGAACATCTAACTCCTTTGAGGTCCCCCATGTCTCTCCATTCTACCGAACTGTGAGACCGAAAACCAATCCCGGAAACCAGGGTTCGCTTAGGGGAGCTCGCGCTGGACCACGGCAACGATCGAGTCGACGGCGGCCTGTGCCGCCTCCTGCGTCTCTGCCTCGGCCATCACGCGCACAAGCGGCTCGGTACCGGAGGTGCGAACGAGGATGCGACCACGCTCGCCCAGCTCCTCCTCTGCCGCGCGAACGGCGTCCCACACGGGCTTGCACTCATCGAGCTCGGCCTTGCGCTCGCTGCGCACGTTGACGAGCACCTGCGGGAAGATCTTGACCGGGGCGCACAGCTCGGAGAGCTTCATGCGCTCGGCTCGGATGACCTCCATGATGCGCAGGGACGTCATGATGCCGTCTCCCGTAGTCTCGATATCGCCAAAGATGACATGGCCCGACTGCTCGCCGCCAAGGCTATAGCCCTTTTCGCGCATACAGGCGGTGACGTACTTGTCGCCCACCGGCGTAGTCTCGTACTTGAGGTTGGCACGGTCGAGCGCGCGGAACAGACCGAGATTGCTCATGACCGTGGGAACACGGTGCCGGCGGTGAGACGGCCGTGCTTGTGCAGGTAAGTGCCGCACACATACAGGATCAGGTCACCGTCGACCACGTTACCGCGATCATCGACCGCCAGGCAGCGGTCGGCATCGCCATCATAGGCAAAGCCACATCAAGGCCCTGCTCGACCACATGACGGCGCAGACGCTCAATATGCGTGGAGCCGCAGTCGACGTTGATGTTGAAGCCGTCGGGCGCATTGTTGATGATACGGACATCGGCGCCAAGGGCGTCGAACACGGGTTTTGCCACCGAGGAGGCGGAGCCATTCGCGCAGTCCAGGCCGACCTTCACGCCCTGCAGAGAGAAATTCGCGCTGGCGATCAGATGCGCGATGTAGCGGTTGCGGCCCTGCATGTAATCGACCGTGCAGCCAATCTCATCGCCCGAGGCGAACGGGATCTCGCTCTTGCCGTCGATGTAGTCCTCGATGAGCTCAAGGACTTCCTCGTCCATCTTGCAGCCTTCGCTGTTCATGAGCTTGATGCCGTTATCGGTATAGGGGTTGTGGCTCGCCGAGATCATGATGCCGCAGTCGAAGCAGCCGTCGATGGTTTCGTACGCAACGCCCGGCGTGGGGATGACGTGGAGCATGTACGCATCGGCACCGGAAGCGACCAATCCAGAAACGAGACCGGACTCGAACATGTAGCTCGAGCGGCGCGTATCCTTGCCCACAATGACGCGGGCCTTGCGGTTCTGGCGCGCGCCGTAGTACCAACCTACGTAGCGACCAATCTTATACGCGTGCTCGACCGTGAGGGTCGTGCCCGCCTCGCCGCGGAAGCCGTCGGTTCCGAAGTACTTCATTCGCATTCCTTCCATACGCCCAGCGCCCATACGACGCCGGTCTGATGTGGGGCGGACATTGTTGAGAACGAAAATTCCGCACCGTCGTAATGGTACAAAAAAGGGCCCACCGAAAACTCGGTAGGCCCATTTCCATACGGGAAACGTCTTCGCAAACGCCTTAGCGCTTGGAGAACTGGGGAGCGCGGCGGGCCTTCTTGAGGCCGTACTTCTTGCGCTCGACGACGCGGGCGTCACGGGTGAGGAAGCCGGCGCGCTTGAGGTCGGCACGATAGTCGCCCGCCTCGAGAAGGGCGCGGGCGATGCCCAGGCGCAGGGCGCCGGACTGACCGGTGATGCCACCGCCATCGCACAGGGCGATGACGTCAAAGGAACCGAGGGTGTCGGTCACCTTGAAGGGGGCGAGGGCGTCCTCAACGAGCTGGTGACGGCCGAAGTACTCCTCGGCATCGCGCTTGTTGATGGTCACCTTACCGGTGCCAGGGACGATACGGACACGAGCAACGGCGTTCTTGCGACGGCCGGTGCCGTAGTAAACAACGGTGTTCTCAGCCATCTTTTAGCCCTCCAGCTCGATCTTGACGGGGTTCTGAGCAGCGTGCGGATGCTCGGCGCCAGCGTAGACCTTGAGCTTGGTCAGCTGCTTGCGGCCGAGAGTGGTCTTGGGGAGCATGCCGCGGACAGCGCGCTCGATGACCTTCTCCGGGTGCTTCTCCATAGCCTGACGGAAGGACTCCGCCTTGAGGCCGCCATTGTAGCCGGAGTGACGGTAGTAGGTCTTGTGGTCGGCCTTGTTGCCGGTAAGCTGGACCTTATCGGCGTTGATGACAACCACGAAGTCACCACAGTCGGAGTTGGGCGTGAACTGGGGCTTGTTCTTGCCGCGCAGGATCTTGGCAACCTGGGCAGCAAGACGGCCCAGCGTGGCGCCCTCGGCGTCGATGAGGACCCAGTTACGGGCAACCTCACCCTGCTTGGCGTAGTGAGTCGACTTAAGAATCACTTTTCCTCCATGTACAGTACGTGTGTCTTAACAGAGTTTCACGGGGCTCTGGAAAGTAACTTGTCAATAATACCGCCCTGTGCTGCGAAGTCAACGTATTTCCGCCATACGTGCAGAACTTCTGCACAGGCGGGTAAGTATGGGGATAGGCATATGACGAGGCCCTGGATGTTCCTCCGGTGCTTGGCAAGAAGGAACCCGGGGGCCTTACGCCCGCCCGGTTCCCGACCTCTCCGCCCTCTGATGGGGCTTCTCTGAGTATCTCAGTGGAGAGGACCCTTTGTTCGCTCTTCTTATACCACGAAGTGCCAGCAGGTAGTCTTACTGGTATGAGAAATCGAGACCAACCGGTAAGCGGTCGATATTCAGCCGCCAACGGAATGCGCGGTATCGACGTCACGCCTCCGTCCAGCCCCTATTTGCCCACGAACTCCCGTATCTCATCAATATGGGCAACCGCCTCTTGGCGGCCCTGAATATACAGATCGAGCAACTTCGCCGCATCGTGTTCGACATGCCCCACCTCAACGGGGCGCGGCGGCGCCAGCACAAATGCCCGGCCCTCACGCTCATATTCCCAAATGTGCTCGCGCTGCTCGTTGTAGCGCACGTGACGATTCTCCATTGCCTCCAGCAAATACGGATATGCGGCGTATGCGCGCTGAGCAGCCGGCATGAGCCATAAGTGCCCTTGACGTAATCGCGATCCTGCGTGAGCACCACAATCGCCCGGTCAAAACCCGCATCTTCGAGCGCATGCTCAACCGGTACGGAATCGGCGGTGCCACCGTCCAGATACAGGTGCCCATCGATCTCGACAGGCTGCGTAACCAGCGGCAAGGACGTGGAGGCGCGCACGGCGTCGATGTCGAGCGTTGCATTGCGAACCGGCAGGTACGCGGCAGTTCCGAACATCACATCCGTGGCGCATGCATACATTTCCATGGGATTCGCCAAATAGGCGTCATTATCGAAGGGGTCAAGGCGATCCTGTACGTCGTTGAGCATGAAATCGTAGCCGACCATGCTGCCGGTGGTAATGAGCGACTGAGCGCCCATGTAGCGCGGATCATTGCAAAATGCCAGGTTCACGCGGTTTGCACGACCGATCTGACGGCTCTTGTAATTCAGGCCGTTGAGCGCACCCGCAGAGGTTCCGTAACACGCCGCGACCTCAACGCGGTGCTCCATGAGAACGTCGAGCACGCCCGCGGTGAACTGGCCACGAAAGCTGCCGCCCTCCAAAACAATCGCAACCTTACCCGCGTTTTTCGCCTTGTCTTCCATCTGAGCTCCTCTCGTCTGTATGACTTGTACCCCAATGAGTCGTGAAGATGAACAGATGTCCGCAAATCATGGGGCTTCTTCTCCCGCTGTGCGTCACATGAGTGCCCTGAAGACGCTCGAGACGCGAACGTGGTACACTGTTCGCTTACGGATTGCGGCACGTTCGCAGTTCGGGTACTTTGACAGGTCGTCGCCGCTCATGCGGCACCACGACCCTCACATGAGGGGCCGACTGGTTTCGACACGATAGTTCTGAGAGAGGAAGCAGGCCGTGGTCTCCTCGCCCACGTTAAACAGGGGTACCGTCAAAATGAATTGACAAGAATTCTTCTTTTGAGCCCCAGCTGGCTCTCGCTGCTTAATTTATAGCGGCGCGTCAACCCGGTGATTTCCCCGACACCGGCGCGACGTCATTTGAGGGGAATGCTCCCGCGCACGTAATCGGTATGGCGCGGGCTAAGACCGAACCGGTTGGGACGCCGAGAGCGTGTCGCTCCGCGCGAGGCGTCCGAGACTAAATGAGTGACTGAGCCTGGAGATGCCGATCAGGGAGCTGTCGTGGACCGGAGTTCGATTCTCCGCGGCTCCACCATAAGAGAATTACGCGAACTGTCAACCACGGTTGACAGTTCGCCTTTTTGCTATCTTCGCCACCATCCACCATCCACCAGCCGCGATGCCGCTCGGCGGACATAAGTCGCCGGAGGTTTTTCCTTGGCTTGCCATCATCTCTTCTCGGCGCGGGCCACGGCGCGTTTGACGCCCAGCAGGATGAGTACAATGCTCACACCCAAAACGATATGGCCCAACCCGGCGATGCCGGAGATCGCCGCGTCCATGCCGCGGGAAAGATCGATACCCAGAACCTGGGGCACGCCGCGAGCCACGAGCATGAGGGCGGTAACGTTGAGACCTACGTGGTAGGCAACCACCGCACGGGACACGGAGCGGTCGGCGATGTGCAGGGTCTTCTCAAGCACGAGGAGCAGCAAGAACATGATCATGCCCAGGGCAAAGTAATGCGTGTGCACGAACGCCAGGGTGGTCGCGCCGTCAAACGAAAAGAACTTGGTGAACTCGCGGAAGAACACGCCGCCGATCATGGCCAGGATCGCATAGAACAGAGCGCTGTTCGCATATTTCTTCATGAGGCACGTTCCTTTCCCACGCCTTGCGCCTCCTGGCGCCTCGGCTCATATCTTGCCCATGGCCTTAGGGTACCCTCGCAAGCGTTCTATTGCTAGATTTTTTGCACCATTAACCCCTCCCCTCGATGAACGCTCTACGCCGATGTTCAGCGGAGTCATCGCGCTCATCCAGGGCGACGTCGCGCTCCTCCCCCGCCGCATTGGCCACCTCGTCGGCGGCATCTTGAGCGTCCAGTCCCGCACGCTCATGATCAGGAGCCAGAGGGCATCGGCCTTCCTAAGCCCGCGCAAGCGATAGATTGTCCGCTCCTCTTTTGGGTTAGCGATGATCGATCGCACCAACTATTCGTCTGGTAGAAACCCGCACGCTGGTCTTCCCGGACAGATACCAATGCTCCACCTTTAGCCGTCTGAAACTCATAAACCTACCGTTCATGTTCCAAATTAATACGCCTGCCGATTCCACGAGGGGGGGGTTGGGCACCCAGGCAAACTTGTTCCGATTGAGTGCATCCTGCATCGATCGTAGCCGGATGCACCACCAGTACCTGCCAGCACCGGCTGGCAGCACGTGATGGGAGGAATATGCAGCGTAAAAACCTCGCGCGGTTTGCCATCGTGGCCGGTTTGTGCTCATCGCTCGCACTGCCCACGGCGGTGTTCGCGGATCAATGGATCACCGATGAGAGCCTCAACGGCGTTGCCACCGCACAGCCCCAAAAGGACGACATCGTCCCCAACAAGGGTCAATACAAATACGCCAAGGAGGAGCTCGCGGCGTTCTGCCACTTTGGCCCAACACCTTCTCGGGCGTCGAGTGGGGCACCGACTACGGCACCAAGATGCCCTCGGCGATCACCTATATGAACAACCTCGAGACCTTCGATGCCGAGGGCTACGTCAAGATGATCAAGGAGGCCGGCTTCAAGCGCCTGGTCGTCACCGCCAAGCACCATGACGGCTTCTGCATCTGGAACAGCGAGTCGACCGACTACGACATGGGCAGCACCACGAGCCAGATCGACATCCTGGCGGAGCTTTCCAAGGCGTGCTCCACATATGACCTCGACATGGGCCTGTACCTCTCCCCCTGGGACATCCATGAGCCGAGCTACGGCAACAAGGACGGAAATCCCGACAACTACAACGACTTCTACGACGGGCAGTTGCGCGAGATCCTCGGCGATCCCAAGTACGGCAACAAAGGCAAGTTCGTCGAGGTGTGGATGGACGGCGCAAAGGGCACCGGCGCCGATGCGCAGAACTACAACTTCGAGCGCTTTGCCACGACCATCAAGGAGCTCGAGGGCGACGAGTGTGCCCTCTTCCAGTGCGGCCTGCAGTCCGAGGTCCGTTGGGTGGGCAACGAGAACGGCCTTGCCGGAGACACCGCCTGGAACCGCGTCGAGATGAACCCCAACTGGGATTCGAGCTCCGCCGAGGTCCCCTGGAACAAGAACATCCAAAACGACCCCACGGTGGGCGCGGAGGTCAGCGTTGGCTCCCCAACAGGAGGCAAGTGGATCATGCCCGAGGCGGACGCCCGCATCACCGCCGGCTGGTTCTGGCACAACAACATGAAGACTCCCAAGACCCTCACCGAGCTCAGCAACATGTACTTCAACTCGGTCGGTCACGGCGCCCCGTTGCTGCTCAACGTGCCGCCCAACGATACGGGCACGGTCGACCCCGAGATCAAGCAGCGCACGCTCGATTTTGGCGACAACGTTGAGAAGACCTTCACCCAGGACCTCACGCGCGAGGGCGAGGGACGTACGGCGGCGACCGCCAAGGCCAGCAGCGCCTGGGAGAACGACCCCGCGTACGGCCCCGGCAAGGTGCTCGACGGCAAGGACGAGACCTACTGGAGCGCCAAGGACGCCACGGGCACCCAGTCGCTCCTCATCGAGTTTCCCGAGGAGCGCACCTTCAACGTGGTCTCCTTTGAGGAGGCCATCCAGAACGGCCAGCACATCAAGAACTTCGCCGTCTCGTACCGCGACGCCGGCGGCCAATGGGTGGAGTACGGCAAGGGCGGCACCGTGGGCGCCAAGCGCCTCGTGCGTGGCTCGAACGTGACCGCCAGCGCCATCAAGATCGACCTCAGCACCCTTGACGGCAAGGTCGCCCAGATCTCCGAGGTCGGCGTCTTCAAGAGCACCAAAGCCTTCGAGAAGCCCATGCCCGTCCCCGAGGGCATGGAAATCCTCGACAACGCCAAATGCAGACCAGCAGCGGGTGGAACCAGGAGAAAAACGCCAGCTTCATCGACGGCACCAGCATGTGGACCGGCCAGGCCGGCGCAACCGCGACCTTCCAGTTCGATGGCACCAAGTTCATGCTCATGGGCACGGTCGACCCCAACCACGGCCACGCCAAGATCACGATCGACGGCAAAGAGCCGATCGAGATCAACACCCGTGCCAGCAAGCGCGCCACGAGCGTCCCGCTCTTCACCTCCGACACCCTCGAGGCGGGCACCCACACCGTCAAAATCGAGGTCGTGGGCGGTGACAAGGGAGCCGTTGGCATCGACGCCGCCGCCTATCTGAACAACAACGGCGCGGGCATGATCGACTTCGACGTGACCGAGATCACCATGGACGAGAATTCCGTTTACGAGCTCGGCGTCACGCGCAGCGGCGGCTCCACCGGCCGCGCCGAGGTGGTCGTGAACTTTGAGCCCGGCTCCGCCGTTCAGGGCGACTTCGACACCGATTCCAAACACGTAGTCTTCAACGAGGGCGAGACACACAAGACCGTCCAGGTCCGCACCAAGCGCGTCGTGAGCTCCAGCACCATCGGCAACGGCCAGTTCTACGTGACCATGGCTCCGGTCTCCCCCGAGGGCCTCGTGATCGGCTCCAACGACGACGTGACGGTGACCATCATCGACCGCGAGTCCAACTACACCCTTGAGAAGCTCAAGGAGGCCATCCAGAACGCCGAGGCGGCGGCCAACGCCGGACAGTACACGGCCGAGAGCGTCCGAGCCCTCGACAAGGCGCTCGTCACCGCACACGCCGTGGCAGCCAAGGACAGTCCTTCCGCCGATGCCATCTTCGAGGCCATGAAGGCCCTCCAGGCTGCACAGTCGGGTCTCGAGATCCGCAAGGCCTACTCCGAGGATGAGCCATTCGCGTTCCCGAGCATCGTTGGCACCACCTCGACCATCGAGTTCGAGCTCGGCGTGCTGTATAACGACACCACGGGTGACAACAACTGGCCCATGGCGATCAAGGATCGCGACGGCGCGAGCCTGGGCAAGCTCGTCGACTCCGTGGGCGAGAACGACACGATCGCCATTCCGTTCACCGTCGAGCGCGCAGGCACCTACAACGTCAAGCTGCGCTACATGAGCGGCTCTAGCAACAACAAGGTCGTGTGGACCGACGCCACGCCGATGACCCCATCATCGCGAAGGGTGAGCATGCGGCCGGGCACACCAATGCCGATGCATATCAGACCGTCGACTTTACCTTCACGGTGAACAAGCCCGGCACCTCTCAGCTCGTGTTCAAGGGGCCCAAGGAAAAAGTCCCCACGCCTGGACAAGCTTGACATCACCCTCGCCGCGGACAGCCTCACCAGCTTTGGCGCCGTGGGCCGCGCTGGCGTGGGCGGCACCGTGCGCCCGAGGGATTTGTCGCCCTCAAGGACGGCAAGACGACCTTCACCGTGACCCCCGACGAGGCTACCGCATCGCATCCGTCACCAAGAACGGGACGCCGGTCGATGTTGCAGGCCCCACCTCCACGACGTCCGTCGAGGTCACCGAAGGTCGACACCGAGAGCGGCGATGCCGTTGTCGAGGCCGTCTTCGAGAAGATCCCCGCGCCTTCCCCCGAGCCTGAGCCGGAACCCGGCCCGCAGCCGCAGCCCGACCCGCAGCCGGAAC
>ENA-OPZN01000554-OPZN01000554.1-human-gut-metagenome-genome-assembly--contig:-NODE-554-length-11068-cov-2.036834_pt1 | contig 11068 bp, 19 predicted proteins | sample MGYA00242483_ERZ504503 | MGnify/ENA primary metagenome ERZ504503 (study PRJEB26092, sample SAMD00036285) | human gut metagenome | host: Homo sapiens | study: EMG produced TPA metagenomics assembly of... | reverse complement strand
AAATAATCACATAATTTGATACCAGGGTCAAAAGGTCTGAAATCCGACGCAAGCTTGCTTGCAGGAGGATTTTTGAACTTGGGACCCGCAACAAACATGAGTAAGTAGCCATTTTTTGAAGAAAAATGAGCGAATTACGAATGTTTTTTAGAATTGCGAGAGTGCAAAGCACGTAGCAATTCGGTATCAGAGGGGTCAAAATACCTTTTGACCCCAACATCATAATTTACAGCTAGTATAGCCGAACAACCGCCCTGATGCAAGTGTGACACCGGTATCACAAATGTACTGCAAAGTTTCCTGCAAACTGCAAAAAATCCCCTCTCTGTAACAGAACCGCCACAGAAAGGGGATAAATTTTTATGTGAAATTATGCAAATTGGATTTTCTGTCTTGTACAGCATTCCAGCCGGCTGGTTAAAGCCGATCTCCTCTACATCTACACCGATGTACTTAAATACCTCATACAGGCTCTTTCCAAAGTGACCGAAAGCAACAGCTCCGTGATGTGGGAAGCCCTTTTCGATCAGCACATGACGGTAGAAAACGTCCCATCTGTGGAATTGCAAAGATGCCGATGGAACCAAATGACCGGGTTGCCACTGGCAGTACCTCGCCCTGTGCTACATAAGCGCGCAGAATGTTGTCAGCTGTACTCTGTAAACGATAAAACGTAATATCACCAGGCATGATATCGCCTTCCAGAGTTCCCTGTGTAACTTCTTCCGGCAGAGAACGTGCATGATGAACTGATACTTCATTTCACAGAATGCCAGCTTCTTGGAATTGGTATTTCCGCAGTGGAAGCCCATGAAGGTTTCCTTTAAGTCATAGTTAAACTTGCCCTTAATGTCCTCATTGTACAGATCTTCCGGTACAGAGTTGTTGATATCCAGAAGGGTTACTGCATCCTGGCTGATGCAGGTTCCGATAAATTCACTTAATGCACCGTAAATATCTACTTCACAGGATACCGGGATGCCACGGCCAGTCAGACGGCTGTTTACATAGCATGGAACAAAGCCAAACTGGGTCTGGAATGCAGGCCAGCATTTCCTGCGATCGCAACATACTTGCGGTAGCCTCTGTGGTCACGGATCCAGTCTAACAGAGTAATCTCATACTGAGCCAGCTTTGCAAGGATTTCCGGCTTCTTATTGCCTGCTCCTAACTCTGCTTCCATGTCTGCTGCTACTTCTGCAATTCTTGGATCACCTGCATGCTTATTAAATGCCTCAAACAGGTCCAACTCAGAGTTTTCTTCAATCTCTACACCCAGGTTGTACAGCTGCTTGATAGGAGCGTTGCATGCTAAGAAGTTTAATGGTCTTGGGCCAAAGCTGATGATCTTCAGATCAGACAAACCGATCACAGTTCTTGCGATTGGCAGGAAATCATGGATCATATCTGCACACTCTGCAGCGGTTCCTACCGGATATTCCGGGATATAAGCCTTGATATTTCTCAGCTGTAAGTTTATAGCTTGCATTTAACATACCGCAGTATGCATCGCCCCCTGCCGGATACCAGGTTGTTTCCGGTCTCTTCAGCTGCTGCAACAAACATTTTTCGGTCCGTCAAAGTGCTTTGCAAGAAGGGTCTCAGAAATTTCAGGTCCGAAGTTTCCAAGGTAAACAACTAAAGCGTTGCATCCCTCTTTCTTAATATCTTCTAAGGCCTGTACCATGTGGATCTCGCTCTCTACGATACAGACTGGGCACTCATAAATATCCTCTGGATCATATTTTGCCTTGTAAGCGTCTACCAGGGCTTTTCTGCGGTTTACAGATAAAGACTCCGGGAAACAGTCACGGCTGACTGCAACGATACCAACTTTTACTTTCGGGATATTCTCAAACATGTTTTTTCCTCCATATTTACAGGGCTGTTCCACCACAGCCCTTATTTATACTTTTTTATGCTCTAAACTTCTGTATTTTCACCTTTCAGTCCAATAAAGCTGCCTTCCGGAAGTCCGCCTTCTGCATGACCGATCAGCCACTTATTGACAGCTGCCAAAAGCTTCTCTTCGCCGCTCTTATTTTCCGGCTTGTGGCTTAACTCCCCGTTAGTTCCCTCTGGAAGGACAACTACACAGCGGAAACCTTTATCAGAGGTCTGGCATGGCGCATAGTGAAGAGTCGTTGCATACACTTCGATCATGGTGCCTGCAGGAACGAAAAATGCTTTTACCTTAGAGGTATCTAATGTATAGTCATCCTCTACTTCCTCTTCTTTTGCTAAAAGCAGTACCATATCGCTGACTGCAATATTGATCTCAGAGTCTCTGTGATACTCTAACGCATTTAATTTACGGTTGTGTCCGTTGCAGTAACCGATCTGGATCGGCATCTGTCCGTAAACACCGTCTGCCAGTTCTTCTGCGATCTTTAAATCTTCCAGTTCCTTTACAGAAGCCACATATACTACATCATCCGGGCATGGAGTTTCTTCCATTTTCTGTAAAATTTCTTTCAGGTCATAACCTCCGATGACCTTGCCGTACTTTTTTAAAATTCCGGCTCCATTACACTTATCTGTTTGATCATGATAATTCTGCCAGCTCCTTATAATCATTTTTCAGGCTTGTATACAATTTCTGATACAGTCTGTGATATTTTTCATAAACAGCCACATCTTCTGCCTTTGGCTCTGTGCTGTCCCTGCGTGTGATCAGCTGGTCACATGCTTTTTCCACACTTTCATAAAGACCGCAGGCAACTCCTGCTAAAATGGCAACGCCAAGTGCCGGACCTTCATCCTGTACCACACGCTCTACGGAGCAGTTGTACAGATCCGCTAACATCTGACGCCATACAGGGCTCTTTCCGCCGCCTCCGCAGGCTTTCATACAGTCAACCTTAACGCCCATTTCCTGAAGGATCTCATTGCAGTCGCAGAGAGAATAAGCAACGCCTTCCATTACAGCCCGCAGCAGATGCTTTCTTGTGTGGATCGCAGACAGACCGAAAAATACGCCTCTGCAGTCCGGATCCAGATGCGGGGTCCTTTCTCCCATTAAATAAGGAAGATACAGCAGACGGTCACTTCCAGGTGCCACAGACGCAACATCCTGATTGATCTGGTCGTATACATCTACTCCCTTGGCCTCTGCCTCTTTTACATAATCCTGGCAGAACTGGTCTTTAAACCATTTTAAGGAAAGTCCTGCAGCCTGGGTCACACCCATCATATGCCATGCACCCGGTACTGCGCAGCAGCAGGTATGGATCCTTCCCTTCGGATCAATGGCAGGCTTGCTGGTATGTGCAAATACAACACCGGAAGTACCAATGGTAGTAAAGGCAGTTCCGTCTTTTACAACACCGGTTCCCACTGCAGCTGCAGCATTATCACCGGCACCGCCGGCTACGATACATTTTTCAGAAAGGCCTAATTCCTTTGCTACATCCGGAAGCAGTGTTCCTGTTGCTTCGCAGGACTCATGTACCTTTCCTAAAAGGTTCTTGTCAATATTTAATGCTTTCAGCACTTCATCAGACCAGCAGCGGCCCGGAACGTCTAAAAGCTGCATACCGCTTGCATCAGAAACTTCAGTTGCAAATACACCGGTAAGTATGTAGCGGATGTAATCCTTAGGCAGTAGATATGACGGCAGCGGTATAATTTTCCGGCTCATTTTTCCGTACCCAGAGGATCTTTGCTGCAGTCCAGCCTGTCAGTGGCGGGTTAGCTGTGATACGGATCCATTCTTCCCTTGGCATGATCTTTAACATGTCCTCTACTTCTGCGCCTGTTCTCTGGTCGCACCAGATAATAGAAGGACGGATCACCTCTCCGGCCTCATCTAACATGACCAGGCCATGCATCTGTCCGGAAATACCAATTCCCTTTACTGCGTCTTTGTCTACACCTGACTGTGAAACAACTTCCTTTATGGTCTTAAGAACTGCATCTCTCCAGTCCTCGGGCTTCTGCTCTGCCCAGCCATTTTCCGGCTGATACAGTGGATATTCCTGTGAAGCAGAAGCGATCACGGTTCCCTTTTCATCAAACAGGACCGTCTTTGTTGCGGAAGTTCCCACATCTATTCCCAAGAGATAATTCATGATATTCTCCCTTCTCCTCTTATGACAGCCATTCCTGCCAAACATATTCTAAAATGATTATAACTTATCCTAAACCGTCATTCCAGAGCAGTTCTTATCTTTATAATAGCACTTTCTTATCCTTTTACATCATTCTTATCATATGGTATACTTTATTGCAGGATCTGCGTGTTCTGACCGGCTGTTTAAGCCTTATGTACACCTGGAATTTTTACGGAAAGGAAGCTACAGGATGGATTTTAAATATGAAATGGTCGTTCCAAACGAAGACCTGCCCTGTAAATTTTTCATTTTTGAAGGAAAAAACGGCAATTACCGCCGCGCCAACCACTGGCACCAGTCTGTGGAGATCTTCCTGGTGCTGGAAGGGGAACTGAAATTTTACATTAACAACCAGTCCCAGCCCTTAAGTGCCGGAGAACTGATCATTGTCAATTCCAATGAGATCCACTCCATTGAAACGCCAAAACCCAATCTGACCCTGGTGCTCCAGATCCCGGTTTCTTATTTTACCCCTTATATGGGAAAAGAGGACTATGCCATATTTGTAAGCCAGTCCCAGGAGAAAAACCGCGCGCTGGCTGTTCTTATTGAAAAAATGTATCATGTATATACAAAAAAAGAAAAGGCCTAATCTTTTAAAAATGTCAAAAGCCTCTTCTATGAACTTTTATACCAGATGGCAACAGAATTTATGAAAACAGAGGCAGATGAGGGAAATCTGCGGCAGAAACGGCACTTAGACCGTCTCTCCCAGATCACTTCTTATATGAAGAAACACTATGATCAGCCGATCACTTTGGAAAGTGTAGCTGAAACATTCGGCTTCTCACCCAACTATTTATCCCGCATGTTCCGCCTCTATGCAGGGATCAGTTACAAAACCTATCTTTTAAACCTGCGCACCGAATATGCATTCCGTGAAATGCTACACACAGACCGCAGTTTAAATGACATTGCCATTAATAATGGTTTTCCCAACAGCCGTGCCTTTGCAAAATCCTTTTTAAAGCGCTACGACTGTCTTCCCGGGGAATACAGGAAAAAATACAGCTTACTGCTTCTGAGACTTAAGGATCATCAGAGACAGATAGGGAACCGGCTCCTCTTTTAAGGTCTGATACTCCCGGATCAGACGCTGCTCTTTGGTTCCCGCCTTTTCTACCAGTACAAAGGAATTTTCCCTTCCACTTGCCTGAATAGCTGAAACCAGGGCTTCACTGTCTGTGGAAGGCTTCATAAGCACTACATTCTCATGTTCTGTAAGAAGTTTTTCCAGATCCGCTGCATTATTTTTCCGGACCGGTGCGATCACCAGATCTTCATCCCAGGCAGTAAGAGGGATTTTTGAAATAGCCGCTGCTGCACAGAAGGATGGAATTCCCGGAACTACCTCTGTCTCTGTGCCAAAAGCTTCTATATAAGGAAGGGTATACATAAAGGTACTGTATACAGAGGGATCGCCTAAAGTAATAAAAGCTCCTGTTTTATCTCCTTTTAAATATTCAGAGATCAGGCGTCCGTTTTCTTCCCACATTTTTTTCAGCTCGTCCCCTTTATAATGCATAGGATACTCCAGATTTACGATCTGGGCTTTACTGTCTTTATATGTTCCTTTATAATATCAAAGGCAAAACTACCTGCTCCTTTTTTCTTTTCCGGACAGAAGATCACATCTGCCTGGTTAAGGATCTTATATGCTTTTAATGTAAGCAGTTCCGGATCTCCCGGTCCTACTCCAATTCCGTATAATTTTCCCATAATTTACCTTTCTTCTATCTATTTTTCTCAACAAATCCATTTTAACAGCACTTAACCACCACAGCAAGGAATTTTTATGGTAAGATAGGTCTATTACTATATTATTTAGGGAGGAATAATTTATTATGAAAAAAACAATGAAACTGCTGGCGGCTGCTCTTGCAGGCACTTTAGTGTTAGGCGGCTGTGCAGGAAATAAGGAAACCACTGCTGCTTCTGCTGAAAGCGAGACTGTAAAAGAAACAGAAGCACAGAGCACAGAGGCTGAAAGCTCACAGGCAGAAGCTGAAACTGAAAAGGAAGAAACTGAGACTTCTGACGCAGCCGGTTCAGGTACTGCGATCCGCGTTGGCTCTTTAAAAGGACCTACCTCTATGGGACTGGCTGAACTGATGGATCGCGCTGAAAAAGGCGAGACAGAAAATGACTATACCTTTACCATGGCAGGAAAGCAGATGAACTGGTAGGTTCCATTGCAAGTGGAGATCTGGGATATTGTTTTAGTCCCTGCCAATGTTGCAAGTATCCTGTATACAAAGACCCAGGGTAATGTAAATGTGATCGACATCAATACCTTGGGCGTTCTCTATGTAGTTGCCTCTGATGATTCCATTTCTTCTATGGAAGACCTGAAAGGAAAGACCGTTTACATGACCGGAAAAGGAACTACCCCGGAATATGTAATGAATTATCTCCTTTCTGAAAATGGCCTTGCTGACGGGGATGTTACTCTGGAATTTAAGTCTGAGGCCACAGAGGTTGCTTCCGTATTAAAAGAAGATTCTTCTGCAGTAGGCGTTCTTCCTCAGCCTTTTGCAACTGCTGCCTGCATCCAGAACGAAGCTTTAAAGCCGGTTCTTGACCTGACCGAACAGTGGAACCTTTTAAATAAGGAAAATGGAAGCCAGTTAGTTACAGGTGTTACCATTGTGCGCAGCGACTTCTTAAAGGAAAATGAAGAGGCAGTGAAACTGTTCATCGAAGACACAAGGCATCTGCTGCCTATACAAGCGAACATCTAGATGAAGCTGCTGAAATGGTAGCTGCACTGGGCATCGTTGAAAAGGCACCCATTGCGAAAAAGCTATGCCTGCCTGCAACATTGTATGCATCACAGGTGAGGAAATGAAGTCTGCTCTCTCAGGCTATTTATCTGTTCTGGAAGCTGCTGATGCAAAATCTGTAGGCGGACAGTTACCGGCTGATGACTTCTACTATCTTCCATAAATCACTTACAGGATCCTTTTCTTATTGCTTCAATGAAAAATCTGATGAAAAATATGGAAAAACTGGGTCTGCTGGCTGATCTGGATCGGGATCTGGCAGCTGGCGGACCTTTTTCATCCACAACAATATTATTTTTGCCGGGCCTTTTGACATGGCACTGACGCTGGCAGGACTGTTAAAAGACGGGGATTTCTGGCTGAGCCTGTTTCACTCTTCCCTTCGCATCTGCCTGGGATTTTAAGTGCTTTTTGCCTTGGGATCCTTCTTGGAAGCCTTGGTTGGGCCTTTCCCCTGGTGAAAGAATTTTTAAAACCGCCTATGTTGATGATCCGATCTGTACCGGTGGCTTCCTTTGTCATTCTGGCACTGATCTGGATCGGGTCAGAAAATCTGTTCTGTTTTTATCTCTTTTCTGGTGGTAGTTCCCATGATCTATGGCGCTACGCTGGCAGGACTTGAAAATATGGATCAAAAGCTTTTGGAAATGTCCCAGGTCTTTTCCATGCCATTCTTAAAAAAAGTGCGCTACCTCTTCATCCCGGCTGTCCACCCTTATCTGGTAAGCAGCTGCAGGACTGCCCTGGGAATGAGCTGGAAATCAGGAGTTGCTGCAGAAGTGATCGGTATCCCGAAAACTTCTATTGGCGAGCAACTATATTACACAAAACTGTATCTGGATACTTCCGGGCTTTTGCCTGGACCTTTTCCATTATCCTTATAAGCGCAGTTTTGAGTTTGTTTTCTTACATTATTAAAGAAGGTACGTCACTGATATGGAACAGATCATAATTAAAAACCTGTCAAAATCTTATGGTACACTGACCGTCTTAAAAAATGTGGACCTGACTTTAGACCGGTATAAGACCTACTGCCTGATGAGTCCTTCCGGAACAGGAAAAACCACTTTATTCCGTATTCTTATGGGACTGGAAAAGGCAGATGCAGGGGATATTATCTGGAATGTGGGGTCCGGAGCCGGGGCTGACACTGATACAGATGCTTCCCGTTCTCTGCGCATTTCCGCTGTTTTCCAGGAAGACCGGCTCTGTCCTTCTTTTTCCCCTTTGGAAAATGTGATGATGGTGCAGAAAAAACATGCTTCTGAAATTTCCGGGATTTCCGGGGGATGAGATCCGCACAGCTATGTGCCGTCTTCTGCCGGAAGAATGTTTAAACCGGCCAGTATCTACCTTAAGCGGCGGTATGAAACGAAGGACTGCCATCCTGCGGGCCCTTCTTACCAGGTCGGATCTGCTTTTAATGGATGAACCCTTTACAGGTCTGGATGAGGGAACAAAAGATGAGGTCATAAAATTTTTAAAGGAATACAGGCAGGATCGTTTCCTTCTGATCTCCACCCATCAGAAGGAAGATGTGGAGAAACTTGGTGGAATATTGCTTACTCTGTAATATTTTTCTGTTTAAAAGCCCGGTTTTGCCGGGCTTTTTATATACCGTTGGATTTTACTGCGGGATTTTTGTGATTCCCTTAATTTCTCGGCTGGATCACACTTTTCCATTGTCAAAAGACGGATTAAACGCATAGAAATTCTTGCTGTCTAACTTCTCCTGGGTGATGCGCAGGGCTTCACCGAACCTCTGATAATGAACGATCTCCCGCTCTCTTAATATTTGATAGGCTCACATACGTCATAATCTGTGACTACACGGAGTATATTGTCGTATGTGGAGCGGGCTTTCTGTTCCGCAGCCATATCTTCATGAAGATCGGTGATAATATCTCCCTTGCTCTGGAATTCACAGGCATTAAATGGTACACCACCTGCAGCCTGAGGCCAGATCCCGGTAGTATGGTCAATATAATAAGGACCAAAGCCCTGTTCTACCAGCTGTTCGGCTGTTAAATTCCGGGTAAGCTGGTGGACGATGGCCGCCACGATCTCCAAGTGGGCCAACTCTTCCGTGCCAATGTCTGTAAGGACTGCCTTGCACTCCTTGTATGGCATGGAATAGCGCTGGGAAAGATAACGCATGGAAGCACCCATTTCCCCGTCGGGACCTCCATACTGTAAAAACTCATGATAAAAATATTTATTTTATCCTTGACATACTTACACAAGTATGCTATACTAAAGACAGTTAAGGAAGAATAAATAGCGGAGGGCAAAAACATGATGAACAGAGTACAGGAATTAGTAGCAGAGATCAGAAACAACAGTGAGTGGGATATGAATCAGCTCCAGGAACTTTGTGAGCTGGCAGGCATGGCAGAAGAATGGGACGCAGCTGACGGTGAAACCTTTGAGAAGGTCGCATTTGCAGCGGCTGAAAAGTTGGGAGTTGAGATTTTATAATGGAAAACTATATAGGGAGAAAATTCGGTAAGCTCACAGTGATTTCATATTGCCCCAGAAAGCCTCGGGAACTGCAAAGGGTAGTTGCTAAGTGCGATTGTGGAACGGTTAAAGAGTACCGTTTGAGTTCTCTGACTTGTGGCAACACCACATCATGCGGTTGCATTAGGCGGCTAAAGTTAGAGGTAAGCGTTTTGGTAAGTTGACCGTAATAGCATACGCCGGCATGGATAAAAAGCAAAAATGTTCCATGTGGGAATGCCGGTGCGATTGCGGAAAAGTCTGCACAGTACGAGGGAGTTCGTTAACAGATGGAAACACAAAAAAGTTGCGGATGTGAATTTTCTAAATTTGCCCCGAGCGCAATCACTGATCAGACTGACGGCACGCGGATCAATTCTTTGCTTTATACCAAACATGCTAATAATACGTCCGGTCATGTTGGTGTGTCATTCAATAAAAGAAGGCAGAAGTGGGAGGCGTATATACAATTTCGTGGGTATAAATATCACCTTGGAATGTACGAAGATATTCAAGACGCCATAAGGATGCGGGAGCGAGCAGAGAAAGAAAAGCACGGTGCTTTTTTAGAGTGGTTTAAGGAAGCTTATCCAGAAGAGTGGGCTCAAATATTAAAAACGAAGAAAAAGGAGAAAATATGAGTAAAACATCTGCCGAAGTAAAAAATAGATACAATCAAAAAGCTTACGATCGTATTAGCTATGTCGTAAAGAAAGGGGAAAAAGATCAGCTCAAGCAAAAAGCAGAGTCTTTGGGCTATCCATCTATAAATAGTTTTATATCTGCTGCGATACAGAGCTTTATTGAACTCTCGCAATAATGTAATTAGCTTCTGGAACGGTGTTATGCCGTTCCTTTTTTGTTCGCATTATCCTTCATTCTATATATTTCAAAAAATATTTATTTTATTCTTGACATACTTACACAAGTATGCTATACTAAAGACAGTTAAGGAAGAACAAATAACGGAGGGCAAAGATATGATGAACAGAGTACAGGAATTAGCAGCAGAGATCAGAAGCAACAGCGAGTGGGATATGGATCAGCTTACAGAGTTATGCGAACTGGCTGGCATGGCTGACGAATGGAAAGAAGCTGATGGCGAAAGCTTTGAGCAGGTTGCATTTGCAGCGGCTGAAAGCTGGGGTTGAGATTTTATGACTAGTACCAAAGAACTGCGTGAAAGCCTAGGACTTTCACAAACCAGTTCGCAAAAATTACCGGTATCCCGCAAGGACGATCAGCGCGATTGAGTCTGGAAGGCGTTCACTGTCTCACAAAAAACAATTGAAAAATTTGTTCCACTTGCGGCGTGAGTTGTGAACGATTTTTAAAAGATCCCCCAGTCTCCAAATCCCCTCGCCTTTTTATCAAGGTAGGGGAACAACATGGAAGTATTTTTGTGGATAAGGAATATCAAAAGGGGAAAACGGGAAAAATACAAGCATTATGATTGCCACTGTGTAAATTGCGGTAAAAATTTTTGCATGAGCGGCGGATCAATAATGCAAATGGCGAAGATAGGGTGTTCAAATTGCAATAAAAACAACACCCGAGCAAGCCTACGCGCCAAGTATGTGGGCAAAAATTTGGTAGCATAGAGGTTACCGATGTAATGGAGCCCAAAAAATACACGGAAGGTACCAACTTTTTAGTTGAAGGAAAATGCCTTTT
>ENA-OPZN01000553-OPZN01000553.1-human-gut-metagenome-genome-assembly--contig:-NODE-553-length-11105-cov-4.130807_pt1 | contig 11105 bp, 12 predicted proteins | sample MGYA00242483_ERZ504503 | MGnify/ENA primary metagenome ERZ504503 (study PRJEB26092, sample SAMD00036285) | human gut metagenome | host: Homo sapiens | study: EMG produced TPA metagenomics assembly of... | reverse complement strand
GAAAAATTTGGGGCTTATTGGGCAACCAGTACTTCCGGTTTTGTTTGTTGTTTTTCAGAATATGCCATACCTCTTCTTCCGTTCCGGAGAAAGGACCGGATTTCTCCAGCTTGATAGTAGACATGGCAGCTGCAAAACATCCTGCTTCTTCGTATGAAGCTCCTTTGTTTCGCATGTAGAGATAACCGAGTACGTAAGTGTCACCGCATCCGGTGGCATCTACGACCTCTTTAGGAGCGTATGCCGGAATCTTATAGAACTTTCCTTCTGCATAAATAAGTGAACCGAGGCTTCCTAAAGTCAGCAGAACTTCTTTCACACCCCATTGAGCCAGTTGTTTTGCTGCTTTTCAGGGTCTTTGAATCCCGTCAGCACTTCAGCCTCATGTTCATTGACTTTCAGAATATCAATGTATTTCAGGGCTTTCTTCTTTTCATGCCAGTCTACAGGGAATACGTGTTCACCTTCTACCTTCCGGAGATAGCCTTGTGCATCGACTGCCAACGTACCTTTCTGAGCCAACTCCTTTACAACTTCAAGTGGAAAGTCATCCGCCAGCAAACTTCCTAAATGGAAGATATGTGCATTTTCATCTTTTAAAGCATCTGCAGTGAAAGGGTCGGCTTTAGCCAATACACGCTGGGAACGGTTGTCCTGATTCTCTTCGTATGTATTTTCGAAATATACGGTGTGACGGCTTGGCAGGACTTCTACCTGAAGCCCTTCTTTTCTCATTTCTTCAATAATGCCATATTCACTTGGAGCCACAGCAGTAACCAGCTTGTAGTTTTTGAAATCTTTCAGTCTGCGTATACCGTGTGAAAAATAGTAAGAAGTGCCTCCCGGCATGTAAGTCGTTTGTTTTGGAGTTACAATTTTGTCTAATGTAATGTGTCCAATGCAACAAATATCATTCATGTAGTTGAGTATTTCTTTAAATGCGTCTGCAAAGATACGCATTATTTTACTCTCTGATAAGTCGGTTAATGGCTTTTTCTTCTGAATTTATGGCTTATTTTTACTTATTAGCAAATAAAAAAGCTCATAAAAGCTTTATCTAATCAAACAAAGTCTTAACTTTGAGCAATTTGTTACCTGCACTTTGGGATATATTCTTGAAAAAGACTTGATTTCGAAGGCAAGGATAAATGTAAAGTTATTAGGAAAAAAGGAATTAGAATGGAAAAAATGAATGTAAAGCCCGCAGAAGGTAAGCTGGGCGTATTGTGTGTTGGTCTGGGAGCTGTGGCTACCACGTTTATGACAGGGGTTTTAATGACTCGTAAAGGATTGGCAAAGCCGGTGGGCTCAATGACGCAGTATGATAAGATTCGTGTAGGACGTGGGGAAGCAAAGAAATATTTGCATTACAATGAAATTGTTCCCATGGCTAAGCTGGACGACATTGTTTTCGGTGCATGGGATGTGTATCCGGCCAATGCGTATGAGTCGGCTATCAATTGCGAAGTGTTGCGTGAGAAGGATATTAATCCGGTGAAAGATGAACTGGAAAAGATTGTGCCGATGAAGGCTGCCTTTGACCGTAACTATGCCAAACGCCTGGATGGAAACAATGTGAAAGATTGTGCTACCCGCTGGGATATGGTGGAACAGCTGAGAGAGGACATTCGTAAATTCAAGGCAGACAACAATTGTGCACGTATCGTCGTGCTTTGGGCTGCTTCTACTGAAATTTACGTACCGGTTTGTGAAAGCGTACATGGCACCTTGGCTGCGTTGGAGAACGCAATGAAGCAGGATGACCGCGAGCACATTGCTCCTTCTATGTGTTATGCATACGCTGCTTTGGCCGAAGGAGCTCCTTTCATCATGGGTGCGCCGAATACTACAGTGGATATTCCGGCTATGTGGGAAATGGCTGAACAGACTAAGATGCCGATTGCCGGTAAGGACTTTAAGACTGGTCAGACATTGGTGAAGTCAGGTTTTGCTCCGATTATCGGTACACGTTGTCTGGGGCTGTCAGGCTGGTTCTCTACCAATATTTTAGGAAACCGCGACGGACTTGTGCTGGATGAACCGGCTAACTTCCATACAAAAGAAGTGAGCAAGCTTTCTACACTAGAATCTATTCTGGTACCGGAAGACCAGCCGGATTTGTATTCTGATTATTATCACAAGGTACGTATCAACTATTATCCGCCTCGCAATGACAACAAGGAAGGCTGGGATAATATTGATATTTTCGGCTGGATGGGCTATCCGATGCAGATTAAGATCAATTTCTTGTGCAGGGATTCTATTCTGGCCGCTCCGTTGTGTCTGGATTTGGTATTGTTGAGCGACTTGGCTGCACGTGCCGGACGTTACGGAACACAACGCTTCTTGAGCTTCTTCCTGAAGAGCCCGATGCATGATTATACAGAGGGTGAAGTTCCGGTAAATCATTTGTTCCAGCAATATGTCATGCTGAAGAATGCTTTGCGCGAGATGGGAGGCTATGAAGCTGACGAAGAAATAGATTAAGGCTTAATGTCTTTTTTGTAAAAAATAAAACCGGCAATGGAGAGCGCTTCATTGCCGGTTTTTTCGTAGGTGACAGAAGAAATTATATTCTATTATTCATAAAAAAAGGTAAGAATATCGTTTTTCAGGGAGTGAAATTTGTAAGAGATTATTTCACTCTGTATTTTACAAACTTGATAAGCTGGACTATTAAGGTGTTAATGAGATATATGATAAAAAGATTGCTTTTTTTAATCGTGTTGTGTCTGGGAGTTGTGAAACTTTCTGCACAAATCAGTGGAGTCGTTACAGACTCTGAAACGGGTGACCCCATACCTTATTTAAATGTATATTATGATGGAAAAGGGGTGGGAGCTATTACAGATATAGATGGTAAATATTCAATAGCTGCTCATACCGGATGGAATAAATTGACTTTTTCCATGGTGGGTTATGGTACGGAGGTACGTGATGTGTCTGCCAAGACGAAGACACTGAATGTGAAAATGAAGCCCGACTTGGTGCTGGACGAGGTCGTGGTGAAGCCTAAAAAGGAAAAATATTCTCGAAAGAACAATCCGGCAGTGGAAATGATGAAGAAAGTTATTGCAGCCAAGAAACTGAATGATTTGGGTGTGAATGACTTCTATCATTATAATAAGTATCAGAAGATTACATTTTCTTTAAATAATATTACAACCGACTCGTTGCGTGAATCGAACCTGTTTAAGAAGTATCCTTTCTTCCGTGACCAGGTGGAGCAGTGTAGCGTGACGGGTAAGAATATTCTGCCTATTTCCGTGGACGAGACGGTGACGGAAAAACTGTACCGGAAAAATCCCCACGATGAAAAGACGATTGTAAAAGGTATTAACTCTACGGGAGTCAATGAATTGTTTAATACGGGCGATATGCTGTCGACCGTATTGAAAGATGTGTTCCAGGATATTAATATTTATCAGGACCGCTTCCGTTTCCTTCAGTACCCGTTCGATAGTCCGATTTCGAATGCGGGTATCAATTTCTATAAGTATTACATCATGGATACGGTGATGGTGGATAAGGAAAAATGTTTCCACTTGACTTTCGTACCCAACAACTCGCAGGATTTTGGTTTCACCGGTCATTTGTATATTCTGGCGGATTCAACTTTCCGTGTGAATAAATGTATCATGAATCTTCCGAAGAAGACCGATATCAACTTTGTGGATAACATGATTATTGAACAGAAGTTCGGTCAGTTGTCTACGGGAGAATGGGTGCTGATGGAAGATGACATGCTGTGTGAACTGTCCTATTTGAAGAAGATATTGGGTTCTTTCCAGGTAAGGCGTACCACACGATATTCTGATTTTGGATTTGACGAGATTCCAGCCAAGATATTCAAGAAGAAGGGAGATGAAATAAAGGATGTCAATGCCATGATGCGTGACGACTCTTTCTGGAAAGAATATCGTCCAACGGAGCTGACAAAGTCGGAGGATAATATGGGACAGTTCGTGGACAATCTGGCAAAGATCAAGGGATTCAAGTACATCATATTTGTGGCCAAGGCCTTTATCGAAAACTTTGTCGAAACAGGAGTGAAAGGAAGACCCAGTAAGGTGGATATTGGCCCGATTAATACGATGATTTCAAGCAACTACATTGACGGGTTGCGTTTGAGAGCTTCTGCACAAACCACTGCGAACCTGAATCCTCATCTCTTCTTACGCGGATATTATGCGTATGGTTTTAAGGACGAGAAGTCGAAATATAAAGCTGAGGTGGAATATTCTTTCAACAAGAAGGAATACCTTCCCCGTGAGTATCCGATTAATTCGTTGACATTGTCGTATTCGTACGATAACATGTTGCCGTCCGACAAGTTTATGGGAACCGACAAGGACAATGTGTTTACTTCATTCAAGGTGACATCGGTCGACCAGTATAACTACGAGCGTACGGCCAGCGTGAAGTATGAATTGGAGAAGGAAAGTGGTTTGAAAACGACCTTTATGCTGAAGCATACCAATCTGGAGGCATGTGGAAAATTGTTTTATCGTACCATGGCACAGGAAAATCAGTTGCAGCAGGATTTGGCATCGGGTGCACTGACGGGTACGGAATGGGTACATTCTCCTTATAATACGAAGGATTTTTCACTGGCTGAGGCTACGCTGGCTTTTCGTTATGCACCGGGAGAAACATTCATCAATACCAAGCAGCGCCGTTTGCCGGTCAATCTCGATGCACCGGTTTTTACGTTGCAGCATACGCTGGGGTTGAAAGGTGTCTTAGGTAGTGATTATACCTATAACATGACGGAAATGAGTCTCTACAAGCGCTTTTGGCTGAGTTCATGGGGAAATATTGATGCCTGTGTAAAAGGAGGTATTCAATGGAATAAGGTGCCTTTCCCCTTGCTGATTATGCCGGCGGCTAACTTGTCTTATATTCTTCAGGACGAGACTTTCAGCCTGATCAATAATATGGAGTTCCTGAACGACCGTTATGCATCGCTGGATGTATCATGGAATCTGCAGGGAAAAATCTTCAACCGTATTCCTCTTCTGAAGAAGCTGAAATGGCGTGAGTTTATTGGCGTGAAATGTTTGTGGGGAACACTTACCGACAAGAATAATCCGTTGCTCCCGCAGAATGCCAATGATACGGAGCTGATGTTATTCCCGGGACATTATGATGCTGCGGGCAATTATCATACCTCGAGCTATGTCATGGACCCCAAGAAACCTTATGTGGAGGTAAGTGCGGGTATTCATAACATCTTCAAGTTGCTCCATGTGGAATATGTGCGTCGTTTGAATTACAATGAACTGCCTACTGCCAGCAAATGGGGTATACGCTTCATGATTCGTACCGTATTCTAAATTATACTTTTTGGTGTAAATGCATGTACGGGTTTCAAACTTTTTGTAAATTTGCCATATAATCGAAGACTATATGGTGAAATCAGAGATACAGAATGTAAAACTTCGTTTTGGCATCATAGGCAATTGTGAAGGACTGAACCGTGCCATTGATGTGGCTATTCAGGTGGCTCCTACAGACTTGTCCGTACTGGTGACGGGAGAAAGTGGAGTCGGTAAGGAAAGCTTTCCTCAGATAGTCCATCAGTTTAGCCGGAGGAAGCACGGACCGTATATTGCGGTAAACTGTGGAGCGATTCCGGAGGGTACGATTGATTCCGAACTGTTTGGTCATGAGAAAGGGGCATTTACGGGTGCCATCAGCGACCGTAACGGGTATTTTGCCGAGGCTAATGGCGGTACCATCTTTCTGGATGAGGTGGGTGAACTTCCTCTTTCTACTCAGGCCCGCTTGCTCCGTGTGCTTGAAAGCGGAGAATATATAAAGGTCGGCTCTTCCAAAGTGCAGAAAACGGATGTCCGGATTGTGGCAGCCACGAATGTGGATTTTACGGAAGCCATAGCAAACGGACGTTTCCGTGAAGACTTGTACTATCGTCTGAATACGGTGCCTATTAAAGTACCGGCACTGCGTGAACGTCCGGATGATATTCCTCTTTTGTTCCGTAAGTTTGCCGCAGATTTTGCCGAAAAATACCGTATGCCGGGCATTCAGTTGATGGAGGATGCCAAGCAGTTGCTCGTATCGTATACCTGGCCGGGTAATATCCGTCAGTTGAAAAATATCACAGAACAAATCTCCATTATCGAAACCAACCGTGAGATAACTGCCGAGATTCTTCGGAGCTATTTGCCTGCTCAACCCGTGTCAAAATTTCCGGCATTGCTGGGTGGGGTGAAGCCGCAAGGTGAAAAGAGTTTCCAGAGTGAGAGAGAGATACTTTATCAGGTGTTGTTCGATATGCGGAGGGATGTGACCGAATTGAAGAAACTGGTGCATGACATCATGGCCGAACGTGCGGCTGGTGGAACGGTCACTACTCCGTCGTCTATGCCGGTACATTATATTCCTGAAACTCCGTCCAGCCTGATACAGCCTTCTGCAGTGGTGCTAAATCCTGCCGAAGAAGTGGGTAAGGTATCCAGTGTGACTCCGGTAACAAATGTGTCACAAGTAAATCCGAATGTGAAGGTTACGCATGCAGATGTGTCGGATGATGTGCAGGATACGGAAGAATACATTGAAGAGAATCTTTCACTGGATGAAGTGGAGAAGGAAATGATTCGGAAGGCATTGGAACGTCATCATGGAAAAAGAAAAAATGCAGCGAATGATTTGAAAATATCAGAACGTACCCTTTATAGAAAAATCAAAGAATATGGACTTGAATAAAAAATATAGCAGACTGAGTAAATATTTTCTGGCCGTTTGTTTGTGTATCCTTACGGCATGTACGGTTTCGTATAAATTTAATGGGTCTTCCATTAACTATGATAAGGTGAAGACAATTAGTTTTCAGAATTTCCCGAACCGTTCGGCTGCCTTTGTATGGGGACCGATGGAGTCAATGTTCAACACGGCTTTGCAGGATAAATATATGCAGCAGACTCGTCTGAAACAGGTTCGTCAGGGAGGTGATTTGGAATTGTCTGGTGAAATTACGAACTACGATGCTTACAATAAAGGAGTAGGTTCCGACGGTTATTCTACGATGGCTGAGTTGAGAATGACGGTAAATGTGAGATTTGTCAATAACACCAATCATGCGGAAGATATTTCTGACCAGCAGTTTACTGCCAGCCGTGAATACAATGCCAGCCAGCAGTTGTCGTCCGTGCAAGAAGAGCTTGTACAGCAGATGATTGACGAAATCGTGGAGCAGATATTTAATGCAACTGTAGCCAACTGGTAAGAGCAGGAATGATGGTACAGCAACGACTACAGCATTGGATTGAACACCCGGAAGAGCTGGGCACTGAAAGCTTATATGAATTAAGACAGCTTCTGGTGCAGTATCCTTTTTTCCAGACAGCCCGTATTTTGTATTTGAAGAATCTGTATCTGTTGCGTGACTCTTCTTTTAAAGATGAGTTGCGCAAGGGGGGCTTTGTTTGTAGCCGATTTGAGCATCCTGTTTTTATGCTATTGAAGGGGATAAGTTTGTCATTAACCGGCATGTAGCCGAAAAAGAAAACGTATCGTCAGAAACATCTGACAGAACGCTGGACCTGATTGACCGTTTTCTGGCTGATGATAAGGATCTTTCTGTGGAGAAACTCTTTCCTTTGCCGGTAGAAGCAGTGGATTATACTTCTGTGCTGATGGAAAAGGAGGAAAATACAGAAACCGCTTCTGTAAATCCCCTGCGCGGACAGGATTTAATCGACCACTTTATAGAACAGGCGGCCCGTGAAGAAGCCGAAGGAGTGGAGCCGATAAAGGAGACTGCTTTGTTGGAGGAGGAATCCTCTTCAGAGACTGTAGAAACGGAGGAGGTTGTGCCTGATACAGAAAAAGAAGAGTCTGATACGGAAGAAGGGGAAGATTATTTTACGGAAACTTTGGCTAAAATTTATGTTAAACAGCAACGCTATGATAAAGCGCTGGAAATTATTAAAAAATTAAATTTGAAATATCCGAAAAAAATACTTACTTTGCAGACCAAATCAGGTTTTTGGAAAAATTGATTATTAACGCTAAATCAAAATAAAAGAAAATGTATTTATTATTTGTTGTATTAATGGTGCTTGCTGCTGTATTGATGTGCTTCGTGGTACTGATACAGAATTCAAAAGGAGGAGGACTCTCTTCTAGCTTTGCTTCGTCTAATCAGATTATGGGAGTTCGTAAGACAACTGACTTTATTGAAAAACTGACTTGGGGTTTGGCTGCTTTCATGGTAGTAATCAGTGTAGCTACTTCTTACGTAGTTCCTTCTCAGGTAGAAGGTTCTTCAGTAATCATGGAACAGGCTGTAAAAGAGCAGAAAACAAATCCGTTGAATGCTCCTGCAGGTTTTGCTGCTCCTCAGAAGACTGATGCTGCGGCTACTACTGCTCCGGCTGCCGTAAATGATTCTGCAAAGAACTAAGATAATAATATGAGATAAGGCACATTCTCTTTTGTGGGAGATGGCGTGCCATAATTGTAGAAACGGGAAGCCTGCTTTTTAAAAACAGGTTTCCCGTTTTTTTATTGTTAATTTTACAGACGATGGAAAACATTCAAAAGAAAGAGCGAATCCTGGCTATTGATGCGTTACGAGGATTCGCGGTAATGGGGATTATCCTGCTTCATAACATTGAACATTTTAATTTTTATTCTTTTCCGGAAACGACTTCTCCGGTGCTTGGCGCTTTAGACAAAAGTCTTGTGGGACATGCTGTTCTTCATGTTCTCGGGTAAGGCATACGCTATTTTTGCCTTGTTGTTTGGTTTTACGTTCTATTTGCAGAGCCGGGGTTCGGAAAAAAGAGGGGAAGATTTTAGAACCGCTATATGTGGCGCTTGCTGCTATTGCTAGGTTTCGGCTTTGTCAATTCTTTGTTTTTCCCGGGTGAAATCTTGGTGCTATATGCCATTTTAGGTTTTATCCTTGTGCCTGTACGTCATTGGAGCAACAAGGGATTGCTGATACTGGCACTGATATTGATGCTGCAGCCCGTGGAATGGGTGAAAGTGCTGTGTGGTTTTGTCAATCCTGAATACGCACCGAAACAAATGATTTTCTCGTTGGGTGATGTATATCCTCAGTTAGGAGGTGAATCCTGGTGGGAGATGGTGAAGGTAAATTTCACAATCGGTCAGTTGGCCAGCCTGAACTGGGCCTGGTGCTACGGACGAGTTTTCCAGACCTGCTCTTTGTTTATCCTTGGTTTGTGGATAGGACGTGTGGGATATTTTGATTCTTCTTCTGAAGCTGCTCTGACAAAGGCACGTACATTCTGGACTTATGTGTTATGCTTTTCACTTCCTTTGGCGGTGATTTTCTATTTCCTTAAAGGTTTTATTTTCTCAATTGCTTCACAGCCTTTGATGCTTGACAGTTTGAAGACCATTTTCAATTCCTGGTATAACTTCTGCTTTATGCTGGCCATTGTATCTGCATTCCTCTTGTTGTATTGGATGGGGAAGGGACGGATACTGAAGATACTTGTTCCCTACGGAAGAATGAGTCTGACTGACTATATCATGCAATCAGTGATAGGAAGTTTCCTGTATTTCGGTTACGGACTGGCCTTACATAAATCCTGTGGCACTACGTTGAGTTTATTGGTTGGAATTGTATTCTTCCTGGCCCAACTTGCTTTTGCTCACTGGTGGTTCCGCCATTTCAAACGTGGCCCGTTGGAAACTATCTGGCATCGACTGACCTGGTTAGGAAAGACAAACCGTTAATCATTTGGGTAGATATATAAACAAGACAGGGCTGTTCCAGGAGAATTGGGGCAGCCTTTCTTATATGTAAAAAATATGTTTTCCCAGTACTTTCAGGGAAATACTTCAGTACTGCAAAGGAAGTACTGAAGTACTGCCGAAGAAGTACTCCGGTACTGTCTAAGGAGTACTGGCTTTGATTAAAGAACTGTGAATTCAGCTTTTATGGTCCTCAAAAAGAAAAAATAGAGGCCATCCTCGTGATTGAGGTGGCCTCCGTTAGTGATGAAAGCTATACTTTCAATTATTTCTTGAAGTATCTGTTGTACAAGCCTTCGAAACCTTTTCCGTGACGAGCTTCGTCCTTAGCCATTTCGTGAACAGTATCGTGGATAGCATCCAGGTTCAGCTGTTTAGCACGAGTAGCGATACGTTTCTTGTCTTCGCAAGCACCGCATTCAGCTTCATACGTTTTTCAAGGTTTGTCTTAGTATCCCATACACAGTCACCCAACAGTTCTGCGAATTTAGCAGCGTGTTCAGCTTCTTCCCAAGCATAAACGTTTGAAAGCTTCTGCTACTTCAGGATAGCCTTCGCGGTCAGCCTGACGGCTCATAGCCAGGTACATACCAACCTCAGTACATTCGCCCATGAAGTGGTTGTTCAGGTCTTTGATCATTTCGTCGTCGCAACCTTTAGCTACGCCGATTACGTGTTCGTCTACAAACTGCAAACCACCTTCAGCTTCTTCCATTTCTTTGAATTTAGAAGCAGGAGCTTTACACAACGGACACTTTTCAGGAGCTGTTTCACCTTCGTAAATGTAACCACAAACTGTACAGATAAACTTTTTCATAAGTCAAAAATTTTAAGTAGTTAGTTATTATATTAATAAGTTAGTTCTTAGTTATTCATCAATCCTTTTTCAGCACATTCGGGGCAAATTCCCTTATAATACTGATGCACTTCTTCTACGATAAAACCTTTTTTACGGAAGGGTTCGGCCTCACTGAGGTTCTGTGGAATCTCCACATCGTAGATTTTATTGCAGACCTTGCATTGAAAATGCGCATGCGGATGCACATCTCCGTCAAAGCAGGCATTTTTTTCATCTATGGTCAGCATTTTGGCCGCGCCGTGTTCTACAAACAACTTCAGCGTATTATATACCGTTGTTTTAGAGAGCGTGGGGATTTCCTTGCACAAAGCTGTATGTATTTCATCGATACATGGATGTGTCTTATGGTTCAACAGATAATCCATGATGGCAATGCGTTGTACAGACGGCTTGATGTGGTAACTGAGCAAGTATTCGTATGCTGTCATATTTATTTTCAATTATGTAATTGTTACAATTCTAATTCGAAGGCAAATATACAAAAGATTTTTTT
>ENA-OPZN01000552-OPZN01000552.1-human-gut-metagenome-genome-assembly--contig:-NODE-552-length-11111-cov-2.313001_pt1 | contig 11111 bp, 16 predicted proteins | sample MGYA00242483_ERZ504503 | MGnify/ENA primary metagenome ERZ504503 (study PRJEB26092, sample SAMD00036285) | human gut metagenome | host: Homo sapiens | study: EMG produced TPA metagenomics assembly of... | reverse complement strand
AATAAACAAAAAAAAAAGCTAAATTTTCAAATCAAAATTAAAAGAAGCAATTAAGTAAAAAAATTAGCTTCTTGTTCCAATTTTTTTTGAAGCTAATACTACTATATTGCTCAAAGATGATAAATTCTCTCAAGAAGAGCAAAATATCTTAGCTGATATCTTAAAACAATATCAATTAAATTTAAAAATTGTAGCTGTTGATAAGACAGCTACAAACCAACATTGTTCAGCACAAAATCCGCCATTAATCATCAAACGCACTGTACGTGGAGGCGAAGAAATTTTTTCCAAAGGACTCTATCGTCATTGAAGGAAATGTCAATCCTGGTGCTAAAATCATAGCTGGTGGAAATATTGATATTCATGGTCATTGTCGTGGCATTGTCTATGCTGGAGCCTATGGCGATATTAATTCTTATATAATTGCTGATAAATTATCGCCACTACAAATACGCATAGCACATTTAATTGCTAGAGCACCAGATAATAGTGAAAATATTACTGATAATAAAAATCATCAACTCCTGAAAAAGCTATTATCTGTGATAATACCATTATCCTAGAGCCATTCAATCGAGAAAATTAATTTGCACAAAGTATATAATTGTAAAGAGAGGTGCTTTTTCTGTTTGTCTTGTAGTGCAAAAAGGCAACAGTAATCTTATATGACCCAAACTAATACAAATTGTAAAATCATTGTTATTACTTCTGGTAAAGGTGGTGTAGGCAAAACTACTACTACAGCCAATATAGGTGCTGGTCTTGCCATGAAAGGATATAAAGTCGCACTTATTGATACAGATACAGGCTTCGCAATCTTGACTTATTATTAGGTTTAGAAAATCGCATTATGTATGATTTAGTAGATGTAACATCTGGTAAAATTCCTTACAAAAAAGCCCTTGTTCGTCATAAAAAATATGAGACATTATTTTTATTGCCTACATCTCAGACAAAAGATAAACTCGCCGTATCTCCTGAACAAGTTGTCGCTTTATGTTCAGAAATGAGTGCAGATTTTGATTTCATCTTGATTGACTGCCCTGCTGGTATTGAACAAGGTTTCAAAACAGCTGTAGCCGCTGCTGATATCGCTTTAGTTGTTACTATGCCTGAAATCTCTGCTGTTCGTGATGCCGATAAAATTATTGGTGAATTGAACCGCGCTGATAAAGAAAATATCTTATTAATCGTCAACAGAATTCGTCCTGATATGGTAGCTAAAGGTGAAATGCTAGACCTTGATGATATCAACGATATCTTAGCTATAAAATGTATCGGTCAAATTCCAGATGATGAAATGGTCGTATCTTCTACTAACCGTGGTGAACCTGTAATCGCTAATACAAAATCTCAAGCTGGTATAGCTTATCAAAATATCACTAGACGTCTTTGTGGTGAAGACGTTCCATTTATGACTTTCCGCACTAAAGAGTCTTTCTTTGCTAGATTAAAAAAATTAATTTTTAATTAAGGAGAGCATAATATTATGTTTGAGGTTGTAATGAAATTATTAAATAGAAATCAAAAAACATCTAAAGAAATTGCTAAAGATAGATTAAAAGTCGTATTAATTCATGACCGTGCTAATATTTCTCCTGAAGTTATGCAAGCTTTAAAAAACGATATAATTGAGGTAATTTCTCATTACATGGATATAAATAAAAATGAAATGGAAATTTCGCTAGAAAATGATGATAATTCCGTTGCATTATTAGCTAATATCCCTGTAAATCGCATCAAAAATCAAGCTAAAAGATAAATTATAGGCAAGCATTATTTTAATAAGTGCTTGTCCTTTATTTTTACTCAATATTTACCATCTATTTATTAGATTAGTATTTATTGCTTGCTTTACACTTCATCTAAAAATGGTACAATATAACATAATGATTATCAAATTATCCCATATTAATGAGGTTTATATTAATGAACAAATTCCATAAAAAACTTTGTGTCTTAATTTTTTTCGTATCTGTGATTTCTGCTGGAGTCATTTATTTCACAGTGGATATTAATACTTTATCTAGTTTGACACAGTTCAATCCTCTAGCAATAATCGCAGCTTTGATTTCCATTAGCTTTGGTTTATTTTTAGATGGTTTAAGACTTGTCCAGTTAGTTAATATCTCCAACGAAAAAATCTCATTTTCACAAGCATTACATGTAGTATTTGGCAATTATTTCTTAGCACTGCTAACACCTGGTTTCAGCGGTGGTGCAATTGCTCAAGTACTCTTTTTACGTCATGCTGAAATACCTGTCGGAAAAGCCACTATAATTGTCATTGTCCGCACAATTTTATCCATCATGTTTTTAATCATGTGCATGCCATTCATCTTTATGCATGATGCAGGCATAATTCCATGGATTTCTGATGAAACTTTAATGATTATCTCTAGTTTAGCTTTTTTAGTCATTTTGATGTTGATTTGGTGTTTCAAGCATAATTACTTAGATTATCTAGTAATTAAATTTGTTCGTCGACTTTCTTACAAAAAAGCAAAAGCATTTCTTTCTTTTTATCGAGATAATAAATTAGCTATAAAACTTTTATTAGCTTCACCTTTAAAAATGCTTAAAGTCTATATTACGTCGGGCTTAAGTTTACTTTTTTATCTATGCTATCGTACCAATTTTAATGTTTAGTTTAACTGATGATTTTGATGGTGTCTTAGCCATGGGACGTATGATAATTTTAAATATCTTACTTTACTTTTCTCCAACGCCAGGAGGTTCTGGTATCGCCGAAGGTGGCTTTATATTATTGTTTAACTCTATGTTACCAGAAGGTACTGTCGGTATTGTAGCTGTTACATGGCGCTTAATCGCTGAATATATACCTTTCCTCATTGGTTTTTACTATACAATTAAAGTCTTTGGTCGAGATTTTTTAAATAAACCACTTATAAAATAATCTTTTAAAATTTTATTTATGGAGGCAAATTTTATTTAATGGAAGACTTTAATGAACGCATAGTTTCTGGTGGCGAGATGGATATTGATAATTGGCAGTATTCTCTACGTCCTAAGAAATTACAAGAATATATAGGACAAGATAAAGTCAAAGATAATTTATCTATTTTCATTCAAGCAGCTTTTAAATCGCAATGAAGCTCTTGACCATGTACTTTTATACGGACCTCCTGGACTTGGTAAAACTACACTTGCCAATATTATCGCTAATGAAATGGGAGTAAACTTCCGTGTAACTTCTGGGCCAGCTATTGAGCGCTCTGGAGATTTAGCAGCACTACTTACGAATCTCACCGAAAAAGATGTATTATTTATTGATGAAATTCACCGTCTTTCTCATAGCGTAGAAGAAGTTTTATATTCCGCTATGGAAGATTTTGTCTTGGATATCATCATCGGTAAAGGGCCAAGCGCTCGCTCTATTCGTCTTGACATTGCACCATTTACACTCATTGGAGCGACTACTAAGGCTGGTGCCTTAGCCTCTCCACTACGTGATCGCTTTGGGGTTATTTCTCGTCTAGAATATTACACGCCTGAATCATTAGTTTTTATTATCAAGCGCTCCGCTGAAATCTTAAATATACCTATCGAAGATAGAGGAGCTTTGGAAATCGCGCGTCGCTCTCGTGGAACACCTCGAGTAGCTAATCGCCTTTTAAAACGAGTTCGTGATTTCGCTCAAATAAAAGGCGACGGTATCATCACTGATGAAATCGCAGATACGGCTCTAGCTATGCTTGAAATTGACAAGATGGGACTTGACCATATCGACCGCAATATTTTACTCACTATGATTAATAAATTCGGCGGTGGTCCTGTCGGTCTTGAAACATTAGCTGCAGCAGTAAGCGAAGAAACAGACACTATCGGTGATGTTTATGAGCCTTATTTACTTCAATTAGGCTTTATCAATCGCACTCCTAGAGGGCGAGTTGTTACCAAGCTTGGTTATGAACATCTTGGTTTGACAAAAACGGAATAATTTATATTTATTTAGGGAGTTTATAAATGAATATATTACTTCATATGTGTTGTGGTCCATGCGCTTGTTATCCAGTGCCAAAACTTCGCTCAGAAGGTCATGATATTACAGGATATTTTTTCAATCCTAATATTCACCCTTATAAAGAATTTAAGCACCGTTTAACAACTGCACAAGAATATGCACAAAAAGTTGATTTAAAACTTATCGTAGATACAAATTATCAATTACGAGATTTTTTACAACGTGCTTTAACTATCGAAAAAATACAGATGGTCTTAATTTAGATAATCGACGCTGCCGTATGTGTTATGCTTGGCGACTTCATCAAACAGCAATCTATGCTAAAGAAAATAATTTTGATGCATTCTCATCAACTTTATTTGTCAGTCCTTATCAAAACCATGAAATGATGAAAGATGTCGCTCAAAAAATTTCTCAAGCGGTAGGTATTCCTTTCTTCTATGAAGATTTTCGACCAGGATTTGCTGAAGGAACACAAACAAGCATTGATTTAGAATTATATCGTCAACCTTATTGTGGTTGTATCTTCAGTGAAGAAGAACGTTATTCCAATTCTTTCAAAGAAAAACGCAAAAAAAATTAAAAGCTCTCTTTAATGAGCAAAATAATAAATGATGTGATGGGGTTTTTATGATATCTATTACTACTGCAACAGCTGATGATTTAATAACTCTTGCAGATATTGAGCAAATATGTTTTTCATCCCAAGAAAGTGCTAGTTTAAATACTTTAAAATCCAGATTTGATGTATTTCCTAATCATTTCTTAGTAGCCAAAATTCATAAACATGATGACAATGAAATTATAGGTTTTGTCAATGGTATGGTAACTGATGAAGAAACTATTACTGATGAAATGTATACAAATGCTAAACTTCATCAACCACAAGGAAAGTATCAAACAATCTTTGGTATTGATGTATTGCCATCTTATCAACATTTAGGCATTGCAACTAAATTAATGAAAAATCTTATTGAAAAGGCTCAAAAGAAAACGCACTGGAATTATTTTATGTTGTAAACATCAACTTATTCCATTTTATGAACAATTTGGATTTCAAAATTTAGGTATTTCTAAATCTACACATGGTGGCGTTGTCTGGTATGACATGCTCCTAAATATATAAAAATCTCTATAGTTAGTGATGAATAATTCATTTAACTATAGAGGATTTTTTATACTGCTTTATTTACTTTTAACATTTTTCCTTTGGTGATTTTTTAATTCCCGCAAAGAAGAAACCTATACTTAATACAGTGAATAAAATACCACCTAAAACTACATTATTTATACCAAATTCATCAATGAAAATACCACATACAAAAGCTGCTATACAAGTACCTACATTTGTAGCTACTAAAAATAAAGCATTAGCAAAATCAGGCACATTAGATGCCACTCTTGTTATCCAATACTGATTAATATTAGCAGCACAACCCACGAGTATTCCCCAGATTAAAACTATACCCATGATTACAAACCCCATATTGCCTAAAAATAGCATTACTAAAAATAATACTGTCAATAAAAATGGATATATCCCTACAAATGAAAGTGGTCTTTGGCTTAATAATCTACCAGCAATAACATTGCCTAAAATATTTGCTAAACCAAAAATCAAAAGTGTAATGCTCACAAATTCTGTGGATAATAGCGATACTCTTTCTAAATAATCGGCTAAATAACTATATACACCAAAATTTGCACCATTTAATAAAATTACAGCTATCAAAGCCCACCATAAATTAATATCTTTTAAAATTTTGAGCTGAGAACCATAAGACATTTTTTCTTTAACTGGCATAGATGGCACATATATTATTGTCAATGCTAAAGCGATTAAATTCACCAAAGCAAAAGCCAGCATAGCTATTTCTAAAGAAAATAAATTGGCAATATAGCTCATAACTGGTACACCAAGCACCATACCAGCTGAAACACCAACCATTACCTTTGCTACCGCCTTAGGTGCATCTTGTTTGGCTACAGATGAAGAAGCTATAGCAAAGGATAATGAAACATATACAGGATGTAAAAATGCAGGCACTACTCTTGCCACTAATACAAGCCAAAAACTTCCTGCAAAAGCAGATATCACATTACAGATAAAAAAGGTTCCCAAAGATATTATCATAATCGTTTTGCGATTATATTTAGATAATAATAAAGGTAATATCGGGCCAGACACGGCTACTGCTAAAGCAAATAAACTAACTAATAAACCCGCCACAGATATTTCTATATTATAAGTACTTGCAACTATTGGCAATATACCAATGACACCCATCTCCGTATTTAAGATACTAAATACGCCTATAGTCAAAATAAATACGATTAAATTATTTTTAGTCATAATTTCGCTCCTAAATACATCTTGAAAATATCAATAAATTATTTTATTTATTCAAAGCTTTATTTAAAACTTTTACATATTCATTGACTACATCTTTGCATATTGTGTATCAGGTGCAATCACTTCAAAAGCATGATACGCTCCTGGATAAACATGTAATTCTGCTGGCACACCTGCTTGAGCTAATCTTGCCATATAATTTATCGTATCATCTCTAAATGGGTCTAAATTACCTACACAAGAATATGCTGGTGGCAAACCTGTCAAATCTTTTGCTCTAGCTGGAGCCATATAATAAGACACTTCATCTGTTCCTGCTAAATCACCAATATAAGCATGCCATGCGTATTTATTAGCTACATTATTCCAAACTCGCAAATCTATATTTTCTTGACTTGCTGGTGTCTGAAATCTATCGTCAATCATTGGATAAAGAGGCATTTGAAAAGCTAATTTATATTCGCCTTTATCCCTAGCCATTAAAGCAGTAGCTGCACATAATCCGCCACCTGCACTAGCACCAGCTACAGCAATTCTATCCTTATCTACACCTAATCTATCTGCATTTTTAAATAAATAACCTAAGGCTGTATAACAGTCATTTAAACTGGCTGGATATTTATTTTCAGGCGCTAATCTATAATCTACAGCTACAACTACTGCGTCTACTTCATTAGCAAAGCGAATACTTTGCATTTCATCTTGTTCAGGCACACCAAATAAATATCCACCACCATGTATCCATAAAATACCAGCTAAATTATCTTGTTTATTCACTGGCTTATAAATACGCAAACGTAAATCCTTATCACTATCAGGATTTTCTACATATACATCATATACATTCACATTTTCATCTTTTGGCAACTCCTTAGAACCAACTAAATTATTGAATAAATCCTTATATCCTTGCACACCAGTTTTAGCAAAATCCATCTCGCTACTTTGTTTTAATGCTGGTAATAATTCTTTATCTGTTCTTGCTTCTGTATCTGATATGTCTTTTGCCAATGCACTAACAGACATCATCAAAATTAAATAACAGCATAATATTATTTTCATACATAGTTTCATCTTTTATCGCTCCCTTTTATTTATATTATTTTTGATTAAAAATTACTTCCAATTTCACTTTACCAATAAAAAAAGAGAAGTAACATTACTTCTCTTTCTCACTAACAAATACTTAAATTTACTTTAAAATTCTTTTAAGTAAATTTTTTATTTCTTATAAATTATCTTTAAAGAACTCTGTTAATTTTGCAAATGGAATTACATCTGTTCTATCATATAAATCCACATGACCTGCATTCGGCACAATATATAATTCTTTTGGCTCTGCTGCTAATTTATAAGCATCTTCACTAAATTCTTTAGAATGAGCATCTTCGCCAGCAATAAATAACAATGGTCTTGTAGAAATTGTTTCGATATCATTAAATGGATAGAAATTCATAAATTTCACATTACTTGTAAGTGTTGGGTGTGTTGTTGTATTTGCACTATATCCTCTTGTAGTACGATAAAAATCATAAAATTCTTTTTCAATATCAGAAGGATTTTCACTCAATTTATCAGCTGTACCACTTGTATATTTGCGTTCTTGCCCTAAAAACTCACTATAACGCTGATTAGACGCTTCTTTGATAATTTCTTTTCTCTGCTCTACGCTTTGGCTATGACCTAAAGCACTTCTAGTAGCAGTACCCATATCATACATACTAACTGTAGCTATAGCTTTTAAACGAGAATCAATTTTTGCTTCGCTGATAGCAAAACTACCACTACCACAGATACCGATAACACCAATTCTATCTTTATCCACAAAATCACGTGTACCTAAATAATCAACTGCTGCACTGAAATCTTCTGCATAAATATCAGGAGATACGCTATTTCTTGGTAGACCTTCACTTTCTCCCCAGAAAGATAAATCCATAGCTAAAGTTACAAAACCTTGTTCTGCTATTTTTGTAGCATATAAATTTGCCGATTGTTCTTTCACCGCTCCCATAGGGTGTCCTACGATAATAGCTGGAGCTTTTTCATTCTGCGCTAAATTTTTAGGTACGAATAAATTGCCCACAACTGTCATATTATATTGATTTTTAAATTCAACTTTTTGCATATTTACTTTATCACTTTGATAAAAATTATCTGCACCTCTTGACATATCTGGTTTATAATTCTTATCGAAGGCACTTTTTGGTGCTTGCAAATTATCACTTGCTGATACCATATTCATATTTATGCACCCCATTGTCCCTAGTGCCAAACACATGGTAATTGCTCTAACTATTTTTTAAATTTTTCTTAAAGTTTCATCACTAACCCACCTTTATATTTACTCTCTTTTTTTAGATTAATAAATAATTTTTTCTTTGCTTTCATTATAATTTACCATTTCTACTATATCAAATACTTATATTTAATAGTCAACTATACTTTTTAAGCATAATAAAATATAATATAATTCATCTATATTTTTTAATACTAAAATCTGGAGGTTTTTATGGATTATACGTGTTTTAAATAATTTTGTAACTGTAGTTGAAGAAGAAAATATTTTAAAAGCTTCTCAAGTTTTGCATATAACACAGCCCACTTATCTCGCCAATTAATGGATTTAGAAAAAGAACTAAATTGTAAATTATTTATCCGCTCCAATCGCAAAATTACTTTGACTTCCGAAGGTCTATTTTTATATAACAAAGCCAAAGAAATAATTTTATTACAAGCAAAAACGATTAATGCTCTGAAAAATTCTCATGAAATCGTCAGTGGTGATATATATATCGGCTGTGCAGAAACAAATGCTTTTAAATTTCTAGCCAAAACTATGACTAAAATAAAAAAACACATAAAGATATACATTATCATATCTTTAGTGGCAATGCTGATACTGTAATCGAACAACTAGATAAAGGTATCTTAGATTTTGGCTTATTGATTGATGCCCATGATAAACAAAAATATAATTTTATCACTTTGCCTGTAAAAGACATTTGGGGACTATTACTGTTAAAAAATTCTCCTCTTGCTGATAAAGAATATATAACATCTTCCGATATTTTAAATATCCCCTTAATATGTTCAGGTCAAACGATGGTCAGCAATAAAATAGCAGGCTGGCTCAATCAAAATTTCACTCAATTAAATATAGTTGCTAACTATAACTTAATCTATAACGCCTCTATCATGGTTCAAGAAAATCTAGGCTCTGCCCTTTGTCTTGCTAATCTAGTAAATACAAACGGCACTAATTTATGCTTCAAACCACTATATCCACCACTTGAAGCACAAATTGATTTAGTCTGGAAAAAAACATCAAATACTCACCAAACCAGCTCAATTATTTTTACAAAATCTCCAAGAATATCTACCCCACAATAAATAATACGTTACTTTTTCCGCATTTTAAAATTTTAATGATAATGTCAGTTATTGAAAATCTTTAATAACACCAAACATTTCCCGCATTTTAGCATCTTTTTACGGTAGCTTTAGCTATTGGCAAAGATAAAAATATAGCTACGTTTTTAGTTCTACTGTTTGAGCCTTGCGAGTTTAGAACGTTGTTGATATATTTTATCTTTGTCAAAGTAAAAAGTGCGTGAGCGGGTGATTTCTTTGGTTCGTTTCTTTATCACTAAAGAAATGAACAAATATGTATGAAATGATAATGTTTTTCAAAACTAAAATTTTATCTGCGGTGGCTTTCTTTTGGTTCGTTTCTTTGCCACCAAAGAAATGAACAAACACCCCTAATACGAATAAAAGGCTATTTCATTATGAAATAGCCTTTTTATTTTTCATCTTTGAATTTTATTATAAAAATTAAAACCCAAATAACAAATTATTATAATTATAGGTAAACATATTAACGACCAATTTAAAATATCTACCACTATAACTGGTATTTGTGCAATGTATCCTCTAAACACTATAGCTAAAGATTTTAAAATCACACAACCAAGCAACAAAAGTCTAAACATAATATGGATATCAAAATAAAATTTATCCAATATACATAAGGTAACCTATATTGTATTTTTTTATAAGCAAAACAATTTTCATTACATATACCAGTTAAACAATCATTATTTGATTTTGAACACCTAGAAAAAATATTTTTATTAATCATTTTACTAATAATATAAATCAAGCAAAAAATAGTATTAAATATTACTATACCACATATTGATGATATAAATATTACTTTATATGCTGATGCTTCATTTATACTAGTTAATGTACTACTAGTAAAAGTCATACCGCCAATAAAAGCTAAAGTAATAGCTGAAAAAATACCTATAATACTTATGATTTCTGGTTTCAAACTTTCAACATCTTTTAAGTCTTTATTTAATTTTTCTGTTGTTTCATCAAATAATCTTCTTTGATCCATAACTTTATTTATTAAATCACTTTGTTTACCAACAACCTGATCTAAATAATTAAATCTAGTTATTTCTAAAGTAATATGGTCATATAATTTATTTATTTTAACTAATCTACTATCATATTCCAAATTTTCATCTACAATTTCTTTTACTACTTGTAAATTTTCTGATAAACAAGTAAATACTTCTGTTTTATCATTGCTACTAATTTTTATTTCTACTAGTATACCAGCAATCATAGCATATGAATGACGATACTCTCCATTATAAACTTCTTCAAGCAATAAATTAATTCTTTGTTTATGTCATTCTTAGATAATATATCTTGATTTAAATCTCTTATAAATTAGATATTTAAATCATTATCTAC
>ENA-OPZN01000551-OPZN01000551.1-human-gut-metagenome-genome-assembly--contig:-NODE-551-length-11117-cov-2.335123_pt1 | contig 11117 bp, 16 predicted proteins | sample MGYA00242483_ERZ504503 | MGnify/ENA primary metagenome ERZ504503 (study PRJEB26092, sample SAMD00036285) | human gut metagenome | host: Homo sapiens | study: EMG produced TPA metagenomics assembly of... | reverse complement strand
TGTAAATTCTGTGTTACTAGGAACAGGAGTTTTTTGGGAAGGTATAAGCATAGAAGGTATAGCACTTTCGAATTTAATTATTTATAAAATTGCCATTCCCACTGCCAGAACCAATTATCAATGAAAAATGTAAACGCAGTAAAAATCCTTTAGAGGAAGTATTAGTTCCAGAGATGATTATTAAATTAAAACAAGGTGTAGGTAGATTAATACGCAATAAAACAGATAAAGGTATAGTATCTATCATTGACTCACGTTTAGGTGATAAATCAAAGGCAAGTTATAAAGAAAAAGTATGGCAAGCTTTGCCGATAAAACAAAGAACAAATAGCTTAAAAGAATTACAAAGTTTTATGATAATTTATGATTAATAAACAGGAAATTCATCATTATAAAGATAGATAATATCTAGTATAGGTGAATAAAGCTTATATCTATCATATAGGGACCATTTTATCTTTATCTAGAGTGCTATTTGTTGGAAGTCCATTGCTTAAGTCAACTTTTTTAGAAAAATCTTCATAAAGCGTTTTATCGTATAATTACATTATTAAATCAATCCATATTTCACATACTTCATTTGGTGAGATATCTTTTTAGGAAGGATAAATATAGTTGTTGCACCATAGATACCATCTCCAGGATAGATATCTAAATCAGTAAGAGATAAATTATCACTTGTAGTAACGGCTGAAGTAGGTATTTTCATTCCATGAGTTACAAATTCATAGTTAAGAGGTAAATCAATATCTGTATTATTTACTATTTTAAAATGTAAAGTACCTCTACCTCCGATATAATCTCCATAATCTTGCCAAGATAAAGTTGTAGGGCTAAAACTGCCATCAATATCATAAGTAAATGGGACATGTTCAGCTAAATATTCTCTAGTGTATTTTCGTCTAGGTTTTTGATTAGTAGACTGATTTTTTTCATCATTAGGCGTAGCTGTTGGAGCAGGCGAAAAAGGAGTCGTTTCATTATTTTTAGGAGTAGATGATTTATTTTCTGATTTGACATCATTAAAAGGATTTTTTGGGGTAAATCTTTAATTCTTGTTTTATTTTTTCTGTATCAATTTTTTCAGGAAGTTTGTTTAGTATCATCTTCAATTTTTTGAATATCAAAATCTGTAGGTGTCTCAGAAGTTTTATTTAAATAATAGCTATAAGAGATGATGATTAAAATTAATGTAAGCAGGATAATACTTAAAGTGATTAAGAATTTTTTCCATGTTGCCATAGGGACAAATTCTTGCAAAATTTTCATTTACAGATTGGTAACGTCTGTCAGGATCGAACTTAATCGCTTTTTTGATGATTTTTTGAAGCTTTTTTATTTTTAGGTTGAAGTTTTTGTAAAGTTATACCTAAAGCATAGATATCACTGCGAATATCTGTTTGAGCAAAACCGTATTGTTCAGGGGGAGCATATCCACGTGTACCAAGATATTCTGTATCATACGTTTTTATCAGGATTGATTAGACGAGCTGTATCAAAAGTCGATTTAGTTTTAACGATATTATCTTTAGTGAGCATTATATTAGAAGGTTTTATGTCGCGATGTAAAATATTATGTTCATGTAAATTTTTAATCCTTCGCATAATCGAATGATTATTTTCTTGATAATATCATCAGAAAGTTGTTCTTGTTGTTCTAAAATATTAAAAAGTGTGCGTCCATTGATGTATTCTTCAACAATAATAGTGATGTTTTCATCTTGATATAGATAATATATTTCAGGAAAACAATTATGTGAGAGTTTTTTTAATTCGTTATAAGGACTTGTAGTGTGATGAAGATATTTTATGATACAAGGTTGATTTGTTAATTTATTAATAGCTAAAACAATTTTACTCTTTGATGATTTTTTTATTTCTTGTGTTATTGTAAAATTGGTAGATAAAAAATTCATGGAAGAGCTCAGACATAATAAATTAACCTTTCTATAAAAAACATATATTTTTTATTTAATAAAATTTAAATACTATATTGATAGTTAATATTATTTTAGCATATAAATAAAGCTAGTAGTTAGTTTAATTTTAACTACTAGGCTTTATTTAGAGTGAGTTTTTTTCTTAAGCAATAGTTTTGCTTGAAATGAGTTTTTCTTTTTTAGTTGTTTTTATTTTTAATATTATAGCTATGATGAAGCTGATAATAAATAAAAATGCGAATACATAGAGGCAAAGTGCATAACTTTGAGTTGTTTCACGAATAAAGGATAATAAAAGTGGCCCTGCAATACCAGCCATGCCCCAAGCTGTGAGAATTCTGCCATGAATAGCGCTTAATTGTTTGTGCCAAATAAATCGTCTTAAATAAGCTGGCATACAAGAGAAGCCACCACCATAGCAAGAAACAATGATTAAAACTAATAATTGGAAGAAAAAGGCTTCAGTTGTATTAGCGAGTGCATAGAAAGCAAAAAATTTCAATCAAGAAAAATAAAATATAAGTATTTCTACGACCTATATAATCGGAAACGCTAGACCAAGCGATACGACCAAAACCATTGATAAGTCCAATAACGCCAACCATGGAAGCAGCAGCAATTGGGCTCATATGAACTACTTCTTGAGCCATAGGAGAAGCTACAGCTAAAAGACCAATACCACAAGTAATATTAGTGAAGAATATCCACCAAAGCGCATAGAATTTCCAATCGCGAGTAGCTTCAGCTACGCTATATTGTTTTATTTCAACCATAGAATTAGAAGTTTTAACAGTTGTAGGTAAGTATTTTTCTACGAATTCTTTTGGTGGAGGAGCGAGATATAAAGAAGAAGCTCCCATGATTAATATATAAGCACAGCCTAAAATGATGAAGTTAGTTACTAAGCCAAAATTGCTAACGAGAATTTGCATGATAGGGCCAGCAATTAAACTTGCAAAACCAAATCCCATGATAGCAAGACCTGTAGCAAATCCACGTCTTTTAGGGAAATATTTTACAAGAGTGGAAACAGGAGTGATATATCCAATACCAAGACCAATACCACCGATTACACCATAGCAGATGTAAAGTAAAATAAGACTTTGTAAATGAAGAGCTAAAGCTGTACCAAACATACCAATACCAAAGAAGGCAGTGGCAGTAAGTCCGCTGATACGAGGGCCATTTTTTCAACAAATGTTCCTAGAAAACCAGCGGATAAACCTAAAAATAAAATTGCAATAGAAAATGTCCATGTAGTTTCTTGAAGACTAAAGCCCATTTGAGCCATGATAGGCTTAGTAAGTACGCTCCAAGCATAAACACTACCAATACAAATATGAATACCAATTGCGGATAATGCGATAAGCCATCTGTTTTCATTATATAATCTTCCTTTCGTAAAATAAAAATTATAAATACAAGAAAACTTATGCCTAAAACAAAAGACCATCTAGGCAAAAATTTTCTTTGCCCAGACGGTCGACTTTTCTATAGCAATGCGGTTCATGTGGTTAATTCCACTAAAATCCGTCAGTTCCACAGTGCTTATTCAATTGATAGCTTTATTATAACAAATATTTAATCTATGTCAAGAATAAAATTAATTTCATTTATAAATAGTCAATATAGTCAAAATCGTGATTTTTGTAGTTTAAATGATGAATAATGGTTGTAAATACTAGATTTTTTCCTTTGAATAAGTATAATTTATGTTTAAATAAATTTGTATTTTAGAGAAGGTGAAGATTATCTTGATGGCACAAAAAACGTATAATACTATGGCTGTTTTAAGTTTAATTTTATTGAGTTTTATTTTAGGAACGAGTGAATTTATAATTGTGGGTATTTTGCCTGATATAGCAAATGATATAAATTGCTCGTTGACTATGGCGGGTAATTTAATTTCAGTTTTTGCTTTTGCTTATGCAATAGGCACTCCGTTTATCACAGCAGCAGTTAGTGCTTATAACAGATATTATGTATTATTGATATTAGTAATATGTTTTATCTTAGGAAATTTTTTATTGTGCTTTTAGCGAGTAATTATTATATTTTAGTATTAGCTAGAATTATAACAGCGATAATTTCAGGAACAATATTATCTATTTCGATGACATTTGCTTCTGAAATAGCGACTGTTCAATATCAACCAAAGTCATCAGTTGGATTTTTGCAGGTTTTAGTATAGCCTCTGTTTTTTGGTGTGCCTATAGGTACGATTATTTGTCAAATATTTAGTTGGCAAATGACTTTTATATTATTATCTGTAGTTAGTATATGTATTTTATTGATGTTGTGGCATTATTTACCAAATGTTGGCAGTGGACAAAAAACAAATTTATGTAATCAATTTATTTTATTGAAGAGTATGCGTATAAATTATGGTATGCTTATTGTAATCTGTGGTGCTGCTGGAAGTTATGTATTTTATACATATCTGACACCGATTTTACAACAATATATACAAATACCTATTTCCATGACAAGTTTAGTATTGAGCTTATTTGGTATCAGTACGATTATCAGCAATTTACTTTCAGGAAGAATAGCTAGTTTAGGTGGTATGAAGAAAATGCCAATAGTATATTTCTTACAAGCTCTATGTTTGCTTGCACTTATTTTTACTAGTTATCATTTAGTTTTAGGTTTGATAAATATTTTGCTCATAGGTGTGATAATGTATTTACAAAATTCACCAGCGCAATTGCATTTTTTGAAGACAGCCACAAGAGAAAAACCAGAAGCTATAACTTTAGCTTCTGCATTAAATCCTGTATCGTTTAATACAGGTATAGCGCTAGGCTCGGCTTGTGGTGGAATAATCATAAATTTTGCACCTATGCCTTTTGTTGGTTTAGGTGGTGCAATTTTTTGCCATTATCGCTATGATTATCAATCTTAGATTATTAAAAAATATGACTAAATTTAATAAAAGAGGATAAAATAAACCCCAAAAGTTAATTTAAACAAACTTTTGGGGTTTTGATTTTTAATTAATAATTAACGTAGAAAATTAGAATAAACCAGTAATTTTTCCGTTAATATCGATATCCATATTTTCAGCAGCAGGTTTTTTAGGAAGACCAGGCATTGTTAAGATATTACCTGTTAAGGCTACGATAAAGCCTGCGCCAGCACTGATGCGAAGTTCGCGAACAGTGATTTTAAATCCTGTTGGTGCACCTAATTTGAATTGGTCATCACTTAAGGAATATTGAGTTTTTGCCATGCAGATTGGCATTTTATCAAGACCTTCAGCTTCAAATTCAGCGATAGTTTTTTCTACAGCAGGTGTGTAGTTTACGCCGTCAGCACCATAGATTTTTGTAGCGATTGCATTGATTTTATCTTTGATAGAATCATTTACGTCATACATGTATTGGAAGTTAGAAGGTTTTTCAGTTGCTTCAATAACTTTTTGAGCAAGGTCGATAGCACCTTCGCCACCTTTTGCCCAAGCTTCGGAAATGCTTACAGAAGCTCCCATAGATTCGCAAAGAGCTTTTAATTCTTGAAGTTCATTTTCTGTATCAGTAGGGAATGCATTTATAGCTACAACAATTGGTAAACCGAATTTTTGAATGTTTCAATATGTTTAGCAAGGTTAGTCATACCTTTTTTGAGTGCTTCGATATTTTCAGTAGCAAGTTCAGTTTTTGCAAGTCCACCATGCATTTTTAAAGCGCGAATAGTAGCAACGATTACTACTGCATCAGGTTTAAATCCAGTGAAACGACATTTGATATCAAGGAATTTTTCAGCACCAAGGTCAGCACCAAAACCTGCTTCAGTAACAGTATAATCAGCCATTTTTAAAGCGTATTTAGTAGCCATTACACTATTGCAACCATGAGCAATATTGGCAAAAGGGCCACCATGGATAAGAGCAGGAGTACCTTCAAGAGTTTGTACAAGGTTTGGTTTAATTGCATCTTTGAATAATAAAGTTAAAGCACCTGTTACATTTAATTCTTCAGCGCGAACAGGACGACCGCTTCTAGTGTAACCGATGATGATATTGCCAAGACGTTTTTTCATATCTTCAAGGTCAGATGTCAAACATAAAATAGCCATCATTTCAGATGCAACAGTGATATCAAAACCAGTTTCGCGTGGTACGCCATGAGCTTTACCACCTAAACCACAGATGATATTGCGAAGAGCACGGTCATTTAAATCGACAACGCGTTTCCAAGTGATGCGACGAACATCTAAATCAAGAGCATTGCCCTGTTGGATATGGTTATCGATAACAGCAGCAAGTAAATTGTGAGCAGATGTTATAGCATGGAAATCGCCAGTGAAATGAAGATTGATATCTTCCATTGGCACTACTTGAGCATAACCACCGCCAGCGGCACCGCCTTTCATACCAAAGCATGGACCTAAGGAAGGTTCACGAAGAGCGATTGCAGTTTTTTTGCCGAGTTTATGAAGAGCATCGCCAAGACCAATGCTAGTAGTTGTTTTACCTTCACCAGCAGGAGTTGGATTAATTGCTGTTACAAGAATAAGTTTACCATTTTCTTTTTGTTGGAGAGTTGTGTTCCAATAGTTTAAAGAAATTTTAGCTTTATATTTTCCGTATAATTCAAGTTCATCTTCTGGGATTTCAAGATGTTGAGCAATTTTACCAATAGGTTCCATAATAGCTTCTTGAGCAATTTGCACGTCTGTTTTCATGTGGTTTAGTACCTCCAATAATTAAACTAATTTGATAGTATTATATATTTTGGAAAAAGGCAATATAAATTTTGCCAAACATATGCTTAGGCATAAAAAAACGCCTGAGCATATATTATTATGCCCAGACGGTCGACTTTTTGATAATAGTACGGTTCATGTGGTTAATTCCACTAAAATCCGTCAGTTCCATACTATTTATGAAATTATGTTTTTATTATAACAAAGGCAAATTTATTTAGCAAGTTGTAATTTTGCAGCATTGATAGTATTTTGCATGAGCATAGCTATAGTGAGAAGACCTACGCCACCTGGAACAGGTGTGATAGCACCAGCTACTTCTACAGCATTATCAAAGTCTACATCACCAACTAATTTTTTAGGTGCAATGCGGTTGATACCAACATCAATTACAGTAGCACCAGGTTTTATCATATCAGCGGTAATAAAATGAGGTCTGCCCACAGCTGCCACTAAAATATCAGCAGAACGACAAATTTCTTTGAGGTTGTGAGTATGTGAATGACAGATAGTAACTGTAGCATTTTGAGCGAGTAATAATTGTCCCATAGGTTTACCCACAATATTACTGCGACCAACGATAACAGCATGTGCGCCATCTATATTGATTTTAGCGGATTGAAGCATTTTTAAACAACCATATGGAGTACAAGGTATCATACCATCGTCTTGTCCAATCATCAATTTACCAACATTAACAGGGTGGAAACCATCAACATCTTTTAATGGGCAAATAGCATTTAAAATATCTGCTTCTTCTTTAGCAATAGCTTCTGGAAGTGGTAATTGAACTAAAATACCATGAATTTCTTGGCGATAATTTAATTCATCAATTTTGGCGATGAGTTGTTCTTTTGTTGTATCAGCAGGCATGCTTATAACTTCAGAATAGATACCAACTTCTTCGCAAGTGCGATGTTTATTAATTTACATAAACTTTAGAAGCTGGATTTCACCAACGATAATTACAGCAAGACCAGGAGTGATATTATTATTGTTCTTTTAAAGCTAAAACTTGTTTTTTGCTTCTTCTTTAAATTCACTAGCAAATATTTTTCCGGATAAAAAATTTGTGCACTCAAAAATAACACCTTCTTTATTAACTTAAAATATCAATTAATGTAAATACAAAAATGACAATAGAAACAATGCCATTGCGCATGAAATAAACTTGAGTTAAACGACTGAAATCATATGGAGTGATAAGGCTATGTTGATAAATTAATGTCAAGATAGCTATTAATACACCAATATAATAAATAAAGGATAAATCAAAATAGATTCCAGCACCGATAAAACATAAAATAGAAATAAAATGGAAAAAAGCTGCTATTTTATGAGCATTAGTTACACCAAATTGTGTTGCCATAGAATGAAGTTTATGGTCTAAATCAAATTGGCGGTCTTGGCTACCGTAAATTACATCAAAACTACCAATCCATAAACAAACGCCACCACTTAATAAAATAATACCAAATGGCAATTCACCTGTAACAGCGATATATCCACCAGCAGGTGCCATGGCTAAAGCTACACCTAAAAATAATGACAAAGAAAAGTAAATCTTTTCGTATACGGATAAAATAATAAGAAAAATAAACAAATTGGTGTTAATTTTAGACAAATAGGAGCTAGTTGACTAGCAGAATATAAAAATATACAAAGACTGACGATGATGAGGATAATTACTTCAATAGGTTTAATTGCTCCAGTAACTAATGGACGTTTGGACATGCGATTTTGTTGTTTATCAAATTTCAAATCGACAAGGTTGTCCATAGCTAAAGCAGAGCTTCTAGCTCCTATCATTGCAAGTGTTACCCATAAAAAATCGTGAAAAGTAGGGATACCCTTTGCCGCAAGGAATAATCCCATATAAGCAAAGGGTAGGGCAAATACAGAATGATGAAGAGCTATATTATTGATATGAGCAGATAATTTACTCAAGACCGAGTTCCTGCCATTTTGCATCTACAAGTTTTTTAATATCGTCAGACATGTTAATTTCATCAGGCCATTCACGAGTATGTCCTTCTTCTGGCCATGTTTTTGTAGCATCAATACCTATTTTTGTACCCCATTTTGCCATTGGTGAGGAGTGGTCTAAGGCGTCAAGTGGACCCTCAACCATTACAATATCGTGTTTAGCATCAATATTGTTGAAAACACGCCACCAAACTTCTTTTTCTTTTTGAACGTCAACATGTTCATCAACTACAATGATCATTTTGGTGAACATCATTTGTCCCATACCCCAAATAGCATGCATTACTTTTTTAGCTTGTTGTGGATATGTTTTTTGATGGATACCATTACGCAATCATGGAATACACCTTCAAGAGGGAAATTAATATCGCGAATTTCAGGTAAAGTCTGTTGTAATAATGGTAAGAAAATACGTTCTGTAGCTTTAGCTAAGAAGCAATCTTCCATTGGAGGTTTACCAACGATAGTAGCAGAATAAATAGGATTTTTGCGATGTGTTATACAAGTGATGTGGAATACTGGATAATCATCAGCTAATGAATAATAACCTGTATGGTCACCGAAAGGACCTTCACGGCGAGTTTCACCGATATTTACATATCCTTCAAGTACGATTTCACTGCAAGCTGGTACTTCAACATCAACAGTTTTACATTTTACCATTTCTACAGATTTTTTACGTAAAAAGCCTGCAAATACCATTTCATCAATATCACGAGGAAGTGGAGCAGTAGCGGCATATGTGATTACTGGGTCTGTACCGATAGCGACAGCAACTTCAATTTTATCTTTGCCCATTTCTTGATAAGCGCGATAGTTACTAGCACCATCTTTATGAAGATGCCAGTGCATACCAGTTGTTTGACCATCATATTTTTGTAAACGATACATACCAACATTACGTTTACCTGTTTTTGGATTGCGAGTGAATACAAGTGGTAAAGTGATGAATGGACCACCATCTTGAGGCCAACATTTCAAAATAGGGAATTTATCTAAAGTAGGATTATCTGTGATAACTACTTCTTGACAAGGTGCTTTTTTTACATATTTAGGGAAATTAATAGCACGTTTTGCAGTTGGAATGATGTGGATTAAATCCATTTTATTTTGAAGGGAAATATAAGGTAATCTTAAGATTTCACGAAGTTCATTAGGAATTTCTTCAATATCATTTACACCAAAAGCAAGTGCCAAGCGTTCCATACTACCGAAAGCATTCATAAGTACAGGCATATCGTAGCCTTTTACATTTTCAAATAATAAGCTACATTTTTTTGCCTTCCATTTTGGAAACGCGGTCAGTGATTTCAGTGATTTCTAAATTACAATCAACAGGAGTTTGATGCGTTTGAGCATACCACGAGACTCCAAAGCGTTGATGAATTCTCTTAAATCATAAAAAGCCAAAAAAATCGCTCCTTTATATTTATATTGCGTAAGTGATTAACATTATTTTTTCATAGCAAAACGAACTATGACATAACTTATTTCATAAAGTAAAATCATAGGTATAGCAATCATAGATTGGGAAAAAACATCTGGTGTTGGGGAAATAATAGCACCAACGACAAAAGTTAAAAAGATTACAATGCGTTGTTGTTTTGCTAAGAATTTTGAAGAAATAATACCTACTTTGGCTAATAATATAATGGCTAAAGGCATTTCAAAGATAAAGCCGAATGGCAATAAAAAGGCAATGACAAAGTCAAAATATTGTTTTAGCGAAAACATAGGTTGAAGTTCTTCAGTGCTAAAGCCCATTAAGAATTTTATCCCAGCTGGCATGACAAAGAAAAAGGAAAAGGCTAAACCAGCTAAAAATAAAATTAGTGAAATAGGCACGATAACGGAGATTAAATATCTTTCCATACCGATTAAGGCAGGTAAAACAAATCGCCATATTTGATATAAAACTATAGGTAGAGCAAGTAAAAATCCGACAAATACAGCAACTTTAATATAAGTAAAAAATGCCTCTGCTGGTTGCATATAATAAAGCTTTCCAGCAGGGCCTGTTAAGATGTGCATTATGTCTTCAATAAAATAATAAGCAACACAGCTACCAATACCTATAGCGATTAGTGAACGAATAAGGCGTTTTCTAAGCTCAGTAAGGTGAGCAATAATGGACATACTGCCATTATTTGTAGTTGTCTGCTCGTTAACTTCAGTTGTTGGTAGATTTTCTGAAGTTGAAGCAGTAACAGTATTAGCAGAAGTATGTTCGTTCATATACTTAGAATGACATAAATTGCCTACCTCTACTTTTATTCTTTTTTTCGTCTTCATTTTTAGCATCAATAGTTTTTGTATTATCTTCTGTAGAAGCAGAACGGAATTCGCGAAGACTTTTGCCTACAGCTTTACCGATTTCTGGCAATTTACCAGGACCAAATACAACTAAAGCGATAACCAAGATTAATACAAGTTCAGGAATACCAATACTATACATTTTAAATCACCTTTACTTTTATTTTTATT
>ENA-OPZN01000549-OPZN01000549.1-human-gut-metagenome-genome-assembly--contig:-NODE-549-length-11131-cov-3.467830_pt1 | contig 11131 bp, 9 predicted proteins | sample MGYA00242483_ERZ504503 | MGnify/ENA primary metagenome ERZ504503 (study PRJEB26092, sample SAMD00036285) | human gut metagenome | host: Homo sapiens | study: EMG produced TPA metagenomics assembly of... | reverse complement strand
GGTATGTGTCCGGTATCGGGGGCAGAGCAAAGCGGTACGGCTATAAGGGGGATTGTACTTTCCTCCAGTCTGATTCCGGCTATGATATTTGGAATGGGAGTAGCTGCCTTATGCTTCTATCCTATTACAAAAAAATACAACGAACAGATGCAGGCGGAACTTGCTGACCGTCGCAGTAAGGCCGGTTATTAATGAAAAAGAACAAGTTATTTACCTTAAAAACTTTGTAATATGAACTATAATATAAAAACTGAATACGGTTAACGATAATTAGCATAATCATGCAAGTTATCGTGCATGAAAAGCTCGTCGGGGCTGTGTGCTCAGTCCCTTGCCGCATGGCGTTCCCTCCGCAGGAGCTGTTATGGCTTTTCGGATTTGAATCCATCGACATAGGGTTTCCCTTGCGTGACGACAGCGAAGGCTTGCCTCACAAGTTTGTTGGCGACCGCAATAACCACCACCTTGCCGGGCTTGCCGTTAGATCTGAGACGGTCGAAACATGCCTTACACTCGGTATTGCACCTGAGCGATGAGAATGCGGCTACATAAAGTTGGCTTCTGAGGCTTGAATCCCCGTTTCGGTTGATGTGGCCTTTGACATTGACTGACGTACCGGATTGTTGGTAAGTAGGTGACAAGCCCAAGTAGCGGGTCAGTTGCTTGGCATTATCAAAGTAAGAGAATCTGCCGGTGGCTACAATAAGCGGAGCTGCCAGCGTGACACCGATGCCTTTGATGGAGGTGAGCAGGTCCATCTGTTTCTTGTATTCACCTTGTGCCAATGAAGCGAGTTCCTCTTCCATCTCTTTGATTTGCTTTTCAAGAAATGTAATCGTCTTTTCGATGGTTTTCTTGCATTTGGGGTCAAAGAATGGAAGGACCTCCATCGAGCCTTTGAGGTTGCGTGTGGCTACAAGTTGCTTCTTGAGTTGGCGCAGCACCGTCCGTTTCTGCTTGAGGACAAGGATTGCATCACTGCGAAGTTTGTATGGCGCAGGTTGCATCTTCTCTCCGTAAAGTGCTATCAGGCGTGCATCAATCTCATCCGTTTTGGTAACGGTGAGCATGACACGGGCGAAGTTCTTTATCTTCAACGGATTTTCAAGGCTGATGGTAATGCCTGCCTCTGAAAGCAGGTAAACGAGTAACGCGCTGTAATTGCCCGTAGCTTCCAGCACGCAATTATGTTCGGATGCTGAAATAGTTTGGACGAACTCGTGAACGCCATTTACGGTATTCTTGAATGTTCTCGTCTTGTTTGTCTTTACAGACGAATAGGCAACAACGAAAGTCACCTTGCTGACATCAATACCAACGTAAGTCATAGTCTGAATGATTTATTAAAACAACATCTGTACATCGTGAGCCATCATTGCGAATGCGGGGTCTCAAAAGCCCATTGAACTATCCGGTTTCTGATGTATAAAGTGTGGGGTAAAACATACTACACGGTCTTTTTGACTAATGAAAACTCAGCCTTATTCCACACTTTGATGTTGAATGTTTATGCAAAAATATAATAATTAAAAATTATACAATGAAAATAAGATATGTGACATTATTGGCTGCCATTGCCGGATTAATGGCCGCTTGCGGCAATGACCGGAAGGTCGAGCCGGGTCCTTCGCTGAAGGAAGCAGCTTCGGGCAAGTTTCTGATGGGGGTAGCGTTGAATGTACGTCAGGCAGCAGGTCAGGATACTTACGCCTCGAAAGTGGTAAAACGTCATTTTAATTCCATTGTGGCCGAGAATTGCATGAAATGCGAAGTGATTCATCCGGAGGAAGACCGTTTTGATTTTACGGAAGCGGACCGGTTGGTTCGTTTTGGCGAGGAGAACGATATGGCTGTTATCGGGCATTGCCTTATCTGGCATTCACAGCTGGCACCTTGGTTCTGTGTGGACGAACAAGGAAAAACAGTAAGTGCCGACATCTTGAAGGAGCGTATAAAAAACATATCCAGACTATTGTGACGCACTATAAAGGGCGTATAAAGGGCTGGGATGTATTGAATGAAGCCATTGAATCGGACGGCTCCTGGCGTAAATCTCCTTTTTACGAGATATTAGGCGAAGAGTACATCCCGCTTATTTTCAGTATGCTCATGAAGCGGATCCGGAAGCCGAACTTTACTATAATGATTATGGCATGGACGGGAAGGCTAAGCGTGACAAAGTAGTCGAATTGGTAAAGATGCTGAAAGACCGTGGACTGCGCATCGACGCGGTAGGTATGCAGGGACACATGGGAATGGATTATCCGTCAGTGTCCGAATTTGAAGCCAGTATACTGGCATTTGCAGCTACCGGAGTAAAGGTGATGGTAACCGAATGGGATATGAGTGCATTGCCCACGGCACGGATGGGAGCCAATATTTCGGATACGGTGTCTTATAAACAATCCTTGAATCCCTATCCCGACGGTTTGCCCGACTCTGTGTCTGTGGCATGGAATAACCGGATGAAGGAATTTTTCGGTCTTTTCCTGAAACATTCGGATATCATTACCCGTGTGACAGTGTGGGGGGTGACGGACGGTGACTCATGGAAGAATAATTTCCCTGTGCCCGGACGTGTGGATTACCCTTTATTGTTCGACCGTGATTGCCAGCCGAAACCTTTTGTGGAAGAACTGATAGGAAAACATAACATTTAATAACGTAACGATATGGAAAAGAAATTCAGATACTTGGTGCCCGGAGACTATATGGCAGATCCTGCTGTACATGTTTTTGACGGAAAGCTTTACATTTATCCTTCTCATGATCGCGAGAGCGGAGTGGAGGAGAATGACAATGGTGATCATTTTGACATGTGTGACTATCATGTCTTTTCTACAGAAGATGTGATGAACGGAACAGTGACTGATCACGGAGTCGTACTGAAAGTTTCGGATGTCCCTTGGGCCGGGCGTCAGTTGTGGGATTGTGATGTGGCCTGTAAAAACGGGAACTATTATATGTATTTTCCATTGAAAGACCGGAACGACATCTTCCGTATCGGCGTGGCGGTGAGCGATTGCCCCGAAGGGCCGTTCATTCCCCAGCCCGATCCCATGCGTGGAAGCTACAGTATAGATCCGGCGGTATTTGATGATGGTAATGGGAACTATTATATGTATTTCGGCGGTTTATGGGGTGGACAGCTTCAGCGTTATCGCAACAACAAGGCATTGGAGTGGGCGGCTTTTCCGGCTGATGGTGAACCGGCTTTGCCTTCACGTGTGGTAAAACTTTCGGACGATATGCTTCAGTTTGCCGAAGAGCCGCGGCCTTTGGTTATTCTGGATGAACACGGACATCCGTTGAGTGCCGGTGACAATGCGCGTCGCTTTTTCGAGGCTTCATGGATGCACAAGTACAACGGGAAATATTATTTTTCTTATTCTACGGGAGACACTCATCTGCTTTGCTATGCCACAGGAGATAATCCGTATGGTCCGTTCACTTATCAAGGGGTTATTTTGCAGCCTGTGGTAGGTTGGACTACTCATCATGCCATTGTAGAATACAAAGGAAAATGGTATCTGTTTCATCACGATTGTGTCCCTTCGGGGGGGAACCACTTGGTTGCGTAGCCTAAAGGTATGCGAATTGGAGTATGATGCGGAAGGGAAAATAAAGACCATAGAATCTGTCTGAAAATAAATCAGTGATACATCATTCGGACAGATTGGACCGGTTACTTTGCCGGGCATTGTCCAAACAGACCGTTTGCAGAAATTATGTTCATTGTCCGGAACTTGCAAACGGTCTGTTTATATCTGTGCTCTTCAAATATAATGTCTGGTGGTGTGAATGTAATTTGTTGTAATATAATGTGTTATGTGTGTATTGTAACGCAAGTAAAGATTCATGTAACACGTTTGAAGCAAGATGTAACTCTACGAAAGATGCGTGTATCATGCAGAGAATTTATATTCGGCGACACTTTCTATATTTGCGTCTGAAATCCGTAAAGGAATTGGTCAATTATAATACTAGAAAGACAATGAAACAAAAACAAAAGCTGAAAAGATGGTCGGGCGTGCTGATCGCTTTAGGGGTGCTGGGCTCCTCTTTTACCTCATGTAGTTCGATCAAGAAAGGAAATGATTTGCCAGTTGTAGGAAAGTCTGTCGCTCTTTTCGATTACTTTAATTATAAAGGTGAGGATGATGTCTATATTTCCAATCCGCTTCCGGGAGATGATTATTTTTATAATCCCATTCTGCCGGGATGGTATTCCGATCCCAGCATTTGCACCAATGGTGAAGGTGATTATTTTCTGGCTGTTTCCACCTTTACTTATTATCCGGGTGTGCCTCTTTTCCACAGCAAGGACTTGGTGAACTGGAAGCAGGTGGGGCATATCTTGAATCGTCCTTCTCAATTAGTCAACATGGAGGGGCAACACGTAAGTGGAGGGATTTTTGCCCCGGCCATATCCTACAACCCGCATAACAAGACTTATTATATGGTTACTACCAATGTAGGGGTTGGAAACTTCTTTGTGAAGACACAAGATCCTTTTGGCGAATGGTCTGATCCTATTATGTTGCCCGAAGTGACAGGCATTGATCCCTCTTTCTTTTTCGATGAAGATGGGAAGGCCTACCTTGTCAATAATGATGACGCGCCGGACAACAAGCCTGAATACAGCGGACATCGTACCATCCGTGTGCAGGAATTTGATGTGAATGCGGACAAGACGGTGGGGCCGCGCAAGATTCTGGTGAACAAGGGAGCTCGTCCGGAGGACAAGCCCATCTGGATTGAAGGTCCGCACCTTTATAAAATAAACGGGAACTACTTCTTGATGTCTGCCGAGGGTGGAACAGCCGGATGGCATTCGGAAGTGATTTTCCGTGGTGATTCTCCGACGGGCAAATTCACACCGTGGAAGAACAACCCTATTCTGACCCAGCGTCAGTTGGATGCGGAGCGTCCTAATCCGGTGACGTGCGCTGGACATGCCGACTTGGTTCAAACCCGGGAAGGGGATTGGTGGGCAGTCTTTCTGGCTTGCCGTCCCATAAACAACACGTTCGAGAATTTAGGACGTGAGACTTTTATGATGCCCGTTAAGTGGAGTGAGGATGGTTTCCCCTATATGACGCAGGGGGATGATCTGGTGCCAGTCATTGTTCGCCGCGAAGGAGTGAAGCGTGACGAATCTGCCACCTTCGGAAACTTTGAAATGAATGACGGTTTCGACGGACAAACATTGGGTATGGAATGGATGACTTTGCGTGCTCCTGCTACCGGACTTTACTCGCTTTCCCAGACTCCGGGTTATCTCACTTTGAAATGTGATTCAGTCAGTGCTTCCGAAAAGAAGGTGCCGGCTTTTATATGCCGCCGGTTGCAGCATCATAAGTTCGAATGCAGCACACGTATGTTGTTCTGTCCGCAGAGCAAGGCGGAGCAAGCGGGCATATTGTTGTTCAAGGACGAAAAGCATCAATATTTCCTAGCTGTAGGCAGGGATGATCAAGGTGAATGTATTTCCCTCAGGCAGATAGGCGATGGGGAAAGTAAGGTGCTGGCTTCCGTTCGCTTGGACGACGGAGGAGTGCTTACCGACCTGAAGGTGGTTTCGCGCGGAACACATTATGATTTCTACTATGCTCGCCAGGAAGGTGTGTGGTACGTGTTGTGCAGGAATGTGGACGCTGGGTATCTGTCAACGGCCACTGCCGGAGGCTTTACTGGAACAACGATAGGCATGTATGCTACCTTAAAATAAATGACTGTTTGATTTTTTGTATAACTTAAATTAATGTATTAATGAAAAATGCTATGAATTTTAGGCCGGTGGGGCTGATGCTTCTATTCTGTCTCATTCCTTTGTGGGCATTTGCACAGAGCGTGATGGTAAAAGGTGTAGTAAAGGACACAAGTGGTGAAGCCATCATCGGAGCCAGTGTCTTGGAAAAAGGCACTACCAACGGTACGATTACCGATTTTGATGGTAACTTTGCATTGAATGTATCGAAAAACGCCGTGTTGGTGGTGAGTTTTGTCGGTTACAAGAACGAGGAAATCTCGGTAGCGGGAAAAAGTTCTTTAAAGATTACATTGAAGGAAGATTCCAAAGCTTTGGAAGAAGTGGTGGTGATTGGTTACGGTAGCGCCCGCAAGAGTGATGTGACCGGATCTATTGCATCGGTAGGCGGAGAGAAGCTGCGTGAGATGCCTGCCACCAATATTACATACGCTTTGCAGAACCGCGTGGCAGGTGTGGATATGTCGCAGACTTCTTCCGCACCGGGTGCTTCCATGCAGATCCGTATCCGTGGTACCCGTTCGTTGAACGCCAGTAACGACCCGTTGGTGGTATTGGACGGAATCCCCTTTATGGGTAATTTGTCCGATATCAACCCCGGTGACATCAAGAGCATGGATATTTTGAAGGATGCATCCTCTACTGCTATCTACGGTTCGCGTGGTGCCAATGGTGTTATCCTGATCACTACACACAAAGGGGGCACAGGGTAGTCCCGCCCCGGTTTACTTACAATGGGTATGCAGGTATGAAGAAGGTATTTTCCAAATATCCCATGATGAACGGTAGCAAGTTTGCCGAAATGCGTAAACTAGCAGGCAAGTTCGAGAATTCGGTGGACGAGTCGGACGATGTGGATACTGACTGGCAGGACTTGATGTTACGAGACGGTTATGTAAACAGCCACGATGTCAGCGTGTCCGGTGGTACCAACGGTGGAGGCTATAGCTTTGGCGCGGCTTACTATAAGGATCAAGGTGTCATTCCTACTCAGAACTATACCCGTTACTCTCTGCGTGGTTCTTTCGATCAGGGTGTGGGAAAATATTTCCGCTTCGGACTGGTGAACAATACCAACTATAACGTCACCAAAGGTTCCAATATCGGACTGTATGGTGTACTTTCCATGTCTCCTATCGCCGACCCCTATAATGCGGACGGCACATTGAAACGTACCGTGAAATACAACAGTCAGGATGAGTCATTTGTACTGACCAGAGGCGTTGTGGAAGAATTGGAAGACAGTTGGCTGAGCAAGACCGAAGGCTTCGGTACGTACAATAACCTGTTTGCCGAAGTGAAATGCCCGTGGATGGAAGGTTTGAAATACCGTGTCAACCTGGGTTTGAACTATCGTTCTACTAAAGGTGGATCGTTCACTGGCGAAGGCATCAACAGCACTACGGCAGACACTCCGTCCACCGCTTCGCTGAACCACTCGGAAACGACTAATTGGACTGTGGAGAACCTGCTGACTTACGACCGTACTTTTGGAAAGCACCAGCTGAATGTTGTCGGTATGTACTCTGCCGAACAGACTGTCTATACACGTTCGGACGTTGCCGGACGGGATATTCCTGCCGAATATTTCCAGTTCTATAACATCGGGCGTGCGGAAGGCACCATTACGGTGAACCCCGACAACTGGAACTATCAGAAGAGCGGTCTGATGTCTTGGATGGGTCGTGTGATGTACACTTACGACAATCGCTATATGTTGATGGCGACTGTACGTGCCGACGCTTCTTCACGTTTGGCAAAGGGACACCAATGGCACACTTATCCCCGCCGTATCGGCAGGATGGAACATTCGTCAGGAAGAGTTTATGGACGAGGTGGACTGGATAGATATCCTGAAACTGCGTGTAGGTTACGGACAGACCTCCAACCAGGCTGTTGATCCTTATAAGACCTGGGGACGCTTGGCAACCCGTCCTTATAACTTCGGTCCTACTGGCTATGTCACCGGTTACTATGTATCCGAACTGCCTAATGCCGAATTGGGTTGGGAATACTCTTCTACATGGAACTTCGGTCTGGACTTCACCTTGCTAAGAGGACGCCTGTCCGGTACATTTGAGTATTACATTCAGAAAACCACCGACTTGCTGCAAAGCGTAAGCCTTCCTTCCACTTCGGGAGTAAGCAGCTATATGGCTAATGTGGGAAAGACGGAAAATAAAGGTTTTGAATTTACCTTGAACGGAACGATTCTGGACAACCATAACGGATGGACATGGGAGGCAAGCCTCAACCTGTCTGCCAACCGTAACAAACTTACCGAACTGGCTTCGGGTTCCAAAGATGATAAAGCGAACAACTGGTTTGTAGGACATCCCATCGACTGTATCTACGACTATGAAAAAGTAGGCTTATGGAACAGTGATGATCCCGATTTCCAATACTTGGACATTCTGGAGCCGGGTGGCAATGAAGGTATGATCAAAGTGAAATATACCGGTGATCGTGATGCCAGCGGCAAGCCGACCCGCGCCATTGGTCCCGAAGACCGTCAGATTATCAGCTTGGAACCTAAATTCCAAGGAGGTTTCAGCACTCGCGTGGCCTATAAAGCTTTGACTTGAACGTTATCACCGCCTTCCGTTGCGGAGGCAAGCTGATCAGTACACTGCACCACAGCAACGGTTACCTGAATATGCTGACCGGTCGTCGCGGACAAGTGGATGTAGACTACTGGACACCGGAGAACAAGGGGCCAAGTACCCGAAACCGGGTGGTATCCAGAGTGGTGACAATCCGAAATACGGAAGCACATTGGGCTATTTTGACTCTTCTTACTGGAAAGTACGCAACATTACGCTGGGCTACAACTTCGAGAAGCAGGCTTGGCTGACCCGCATGGGCATACAGAGCCTGCGTGCTTACCTGTCCGTGCAGAATCCGTTCATTATCTGTTCTCCTTTCCATAAAGAAACCGGACTGGATCCCGAAACCAACTCTTACGGTAACGAGAATGTAGCTGTGACAGAAGGTATTCAGAAACGATTCCTGACAGTAGGTACTAACTCACCGTCCACCCGTAACTATTTATTCGGTATTAACTTAACATTCTAAATGAAAGCATGACTATGAAACCTATATTTTCAAAAATAAGAGTTTTGGGAACAGCCGCACTGGCTTTGTTCCTGACAGCATCCTGTTCAGACATTCTGGACGAGCAGCCGCGCAGCAGTTATGATCCTACTTTCTTTAAGACAGAAAAGGGAGTGGAAGGCGGTGTGACCTCTATGTATGCACACTTGCGCTATATTTACGGACAAGCTTATTATTATAATTCCTGTCTGACGGGAACCGACGAGGCAACCTGGGGATGGAGTGCCGATGGTAACTTCAAGGATGCCGACCTGTCCGGAGTAGGCAACCTGACTGCCACGACTTGCCGTTCCGACGCCTTGTGGGGAACCGCTTTCTCGAACATCAACACCGCTAACGGAGTGATAGAGAACGGTGCCGAAGTAGGAGTCAATGAATCATTGGTTTCCGAAGCCCGCTTCTTCCGTGCGTTCGATTATTTCCTGTTGGTGCAGACCTTCGGCGGAGTGCCTCTGGACCTAGGTTCCGGCGAACTGAAGTTCAATATCACTCCTTCACGTACCTCCGTGCGCAATACCGTGCCCGAAGTGTACACCAAGGCCATCTTCCCCGACTTGCTGACCGCTATCGAGAACTTGCCCGCTAATCCTCGTGTGACGGGTGGAGTGACCAAGACCGTTGCCCGCCTGTACTTGGCAAAGGCTTATCTGACTTATGCCTGGTGGCTGAAGAATCCGAATAACATTCCTACTTATCCCGAGTGCCAGCGTACGGACCCCGACGGACACGATGCGGCATGGTACTTCCAGCAGGCATACGATGTGGCGGTTACTGCTATCGAGAACCCCGGTCCTTTCGGCTTGCAGGAAAGCTTCTGGATGGTGAATGCCGGACCCAATGACCGTAACATGGAAATCCTGCTCTATGCAGACCATACGCAGGAAGACGAGTATTATAATGGTGGCAGCCTGAGCTACGGTGGCGGTGGTGCTCCCGATAACTTTGCCGGATGGATGATGAACTGGAACTATACCGACGCGCGTTCGGCTGATAATCAGGCTGTCATCAACCGTATTGCCGAGCAGTGTTATGGCCGCCCTTGGACCCGTATGGCTCCTCCGTTGGGTGTGTTTACCAAGACGTTTGCCGACAAGGTGAACGACTCCCGTTACGACGGTACTTTTACTACTGTTTATCGCGGCAACTGGTCTACAGCCGGACAGAACTGGGAATCGGTGACCAATGCCAACGGAATGAAAGTGAAAGAACGTGAACCTATATTCTCTTTCGTATTCCAGGATATGGATAAGATAGACTATGCAGGAGAAGGTTCTAAAAGCAATCTGGGAGCAGGTACGTTGCCCGGTCGTCCCGACTGGGTATTGGGACTGGATGCGGTAGGCCGTTATGTATATCCCGGTCTTTGGAAACTCGGCCCGTATCGTACAGACAACGGCTCCGGAGCAGGACAGCCCAATGCGGGAAGTACCCGTCCGTATAACATCGCCAAATTCTCCGAACTTTATCTGGTTGCTGCCGAAGCTGCCGTAGAAGGAGCTGCCACACAAGCCGGCAAGTCTGTCCGTGACCTGGTGAACGTGCTTCGTGCCCGTGCCGGTCGCTGGACTTACAGCAATGCCGAGTACAAGGAAGTGGATCGTGATTTCAGTGCTGAAATGACAGCCGCCACTCCGGCAACCATTGACATCAACTATATTCTGGATGAACGCAGCCGCGAGTTTTATGGCGAAGGTTATCGTTGGTTCGACTTGGTTCGTACTCAGAAATGGAACGAATATGCTGACAGTTACGTGATTTGTGGAGGCAAGGGTGATCACAATCCGCAGACTTACAGCCGTACCATCGAAGCGTTCCATTATCTCCGTCCTATCCCACAAGGACAGTTGGATGGCATGGAAATGACAGAGGAGGAAAAAGACGCTTATCAGAATCCGGGATACAGAGATTGATTTTTTGTTTTTAAGAGTACCCGCCGTTTCTTTCTGTTTCTGATGGAAGAAGCGGCGGTCTTTTTATGGTATGGACTGCTGGGTAGGTTATCATCTTCCCATAGAATATATGTTTTCAGTTTGATGAGTATGTGGCTTCCTTCTGATAAATTTACTGTTTCACTTAGGTGGGTAAGTTTTATCACTGTAAGCATTCGGCCTCGTGCGTTGTTTTTTCCCCTCTTTTCCTTCCTACCTTTGTGGCTTCATTATAATCTTAATCCATTATGTGTTCAGTATTAGAATTTTCTAGCGAAAGTGATAAACTACGTACTCTCTTTTCCGAGTCTAACCATTT
>ENA-OPZN01000548-OPZN01000548.1-human-gut-metagenome-genome-assembly--contig:-NODE-548-length-11134-cov-1.913237_pt1 | contig 11134 bp, 14 predicted proteins | sample MGYA00242483_ERZ504503 | MGnify/ENA primary metagenome ERZ504503 (study PRJEB26092, sample SAMD00036285) | human gut metagenome | host: Homo sapiens | study: EMG produced TPA metagenomics assembly of... | reverse complement strand
TTCTTTCCTTCCTTCTGCTTCTCTAACAGCTTTCTCTTCGTGAAATATCACCGCCGTAACATTTTGCAAGTACGTCCTTGCGCACTGCCTTAACCGTCTCCCTGGCAATGATCTTTCCGCCGATTGCCGCCTGGATCGGTACCTCAAACAGGTGTCTCGGGATCTCATCCTTTAACTTTTCGCACATTCTCCTGCCCTTTTCATAAGCAGAGTCTGCATGTACGATAAAGGAAAGGGCATCCACTTCTTCCCTGTTTACAAGGATATCCAGTTTTACCAGTTCGGAACGCTCATAGCCCTTTAACTCATAGTCAAAAGAAGCATAGCCTCTGGAACGTGATTTTAAAGCGTCAAAGAAATCGTAAATGATTTCATTTAACGGAAGTTCATATTTTAATAAGGCTCTGGTAGTCTCAATGTATTCCATTCCCAGATATACGCCGCGGCGCTCCTGGCACAGTGTCATAATGGCACCTACATATTCGGTAGTTACCATGATCTCTGCGCTGACGATCGGCTCTTCCATGTACTCGATCTCAGTCGGATCCGGAAGGTTAGACGGGTTGGTCAGTTCGATCATCTCTCCTGTGGTCTTGTGTACACGGTATACAACGCCTGGTGCTGTTGTTACAAGGTCCAGGTTGTATTCACGTTCCAGACGTTCCTGGATGATCTCTAAATGCAGCAGTCCTAAAAATCCGCAGCGGAAACCAAAGCCTAAAGCAACAGAGGTCTCAGGCTCGTAGAACAGGGATGCGTCATTTAACTGCAGCTTTTCCAATGCATCACGCAGATCATTGTATTTTGCACCGTCTGCAGGATACAGTCCGCAGTAAACCATAGGTGTAACTTTCTTGTAACCTGGCAGAGGCGCTGCACATGGATTGCTGCTGTCTGTTACTGTATCACCTACACGGGTATCACGGACATTTTTAATGCTGGCTGTAATATAGCCAACCATACCAGCTGCCAGCTCGTCACATGGGATAAACTGACCAGCTCCGAAATAGCCAACTTCTACAACCTCTTCCTCTGCTCCTGTTGCCATCATACGGATCGGTGTGCCCTTCTTTACCGTTCCTTCCATAACACGGCAGAAGATGATAACACCCTTGTAGGAGTCGTAAACAGAGTCAAAGATCAGTGCCTGTAAAGGCGCTTTTGGATCTCCCTTTGGCGCCGGAATTTTGTGAACGATCGCCTCTAATACCTCTTCCACGTTCAGTCCGGTCTTTGCGGAGATCTTCGGGGCATCATGTGCCTCCAGGCCGATCACATCTTCGATCTCAGCTGCCACACGGTCCGGATCAGCACTTGGAAGGTCAATCTTGTTGATAACCGGGAATACATCCAGATCATGATCCAATGCCAGATATACATTGGCCAGAGTCTGGGCCTCAATTCCCTGGGAAGCATCTACTACCAGCACAGCACCGTCACAGGCTGCCAGGCTTCGTGACACCTCATAATTAAAATCCACATGTCCAGGTGTGTCGATCAGGTTAAAAATGTATTCATTTCCATCTTTTGCCCTGTATACAGTACGCACAGCCTGGGATTTAATGGTAATTCCACGTTCACGCTCCAGATCCATATTGTCAAGGACCTGTTCCTGCATCTCACGGCTGGTAAGAAGTCCTGTTTTCTCAATGATACGGTCTGCCAGTGTGGATTTACCGTGATCTATATGAGCAATGATACAAAAAATTTCGTATTTTACTCTGGTCAATTACTGCCATTCTTTATCCTCTTTCTTTCAATTTAGATGTTGGGGTCAAAAGGTATTTTGACCCCTCTGATACCGATTGCTACGCGCTTTGCACTCTCGCAATTCTAAAAACATTCGTAATCCGCTCATTTTTCTTCAAAAAATGGCTCCTTACTCATGTTTTGGCGAGTCCCAAGTTCAAAAATCCTCCTGTAAGCAAGCTTGCGACGGATTTCCGACCTTTTGCACCTGGTATCTCAATCTATAGAATATCGTAACTATTTTACTATGTTTTCATTTTCCTTGCAACACCATATCCAAAAGTTCTGCCAGGGGCATCATCGCATTGCAGGCCTCCTCAAAGGTATTGGTCTGGGCTCCCACCTCCACCAGTGCTGATCTGGCCCGCAGGTGCTGGTTGTAACGCAATCCTTTCAAATAGATTTTTCTGGTAAAACCAGGATAATACTCCTCTGCTTTTAACTGCAGTTTCAGGCTGAATGCCAGATTATCTTCCCGAAAAGGATTTGCCAGATATGAAATGGGTCCTTCCGGCGTCTGGCTCAGACCATTAAAAAACATGATCCTGGCACTTGGCTGACCGCCTATCTCTGTTTTCAAGTATACATTCTCCCCTACACCATCCCGATGGATATCAAGCACTACCTGGATCGATGGGTACCGGGCCAAGATCTCATTAATGCCTTCCAGCGCATAGGTGTAAGCACGGCTGCGGTCCAGCTTGCCCACTGCCAGATCATATACCGTTGTGTCATGGTAAACATTCCAGCCTTTTTCTGTAAGAAGATCCGTCAGTTTCTGTCCCACTGCAACCACATTTTCATCTTTTTACTGTTTTTGTAACTTTCCTGGGAATGGGTGTGATAGATCAGGATCTGAGGCGCATCTTCCTTTTCCAAAGTAAGATCCTTTGACAACAGGTCTTAGCATTCATCAGCTCTCTGTCTGCTGTAGTAGAAGTATGTACATTATAGAAGTGTTTCATTAAAAAATCATAATCCATCAGCTGCTGCATGAGATAGATCATGGGCTGATCCGAAATTTTAGCAGAAGCGCTGTCCGTGTTTGCAGGCGAATTAGCATTTTCAGACTGATCCAATGCTTCTTCGCTGGCAGACCGGATTGTTTCCTCATCTGACTCATCTTCCCCGATCCAGGCCAGATATTCATGGGTGCGGTAAAATTCCCTTGCTTTTTCATACTGGTCATAGGCCGGATCCATGGTGTTTATGGATGACCATTTTTTCTGTGTCTGTAATTGTCTGGTTTGAATGTTTTCCTGTAAAATCCCTGCTTAAGGGAAATATCTGCTGCCAGACCCATTCACAGCCTGACTCCCAGACTTCATTTGAAAGGTTGTTTTTTAATAACTGTATGTGGTTTTCTGCTGCATACAAAATACAGGCTCCTGCAATCATACATAGGATCACCAGGATGCCTGTTATCTTCAGAAATAATACCCATTTTTTACATTTCTGCTCCATGATTTCATGGTGTCCTTCCAGTTAAAAAGAAAATATTGGCACCGGGAAAATAAATGCCGCCTTCGGCACCCCTTGTTTTTCCCTTTATGTCATATATATGCAGATCATCCTACCGGAAGTTCATCACATTTCTTATTTTTTAGGAGAAAATGGCCACTCGGAGATCAGAAGGCCTACAAGGGTCAGGACCGTTCCTGCCATTGCCTGAAAGGTGATCACTTCATGGAGAAGAGGGATCGACATTAAAATCGTTACAACCGGGATCCCGTAAATATATACGCTGGCTCTGGTAGCACCTAAGGACTTTACTGCATAATTCCAGGTAACAAAGCAGATTGCAGAGGCGCCTACCCCCAGATAAATGATATTTCCCAGATTTACCGGCTTTAATAATGCGGAAAGGGAAAGATGGAAATCCATAAAAGGAAGGGCACACAGCATGAACAAAATACCATAGAAAAAAGTTCTCCGTGTGGTAATTATGGTATCATATCCAAAACCGGCTATTTTTCTGGAACAGATGGAATATACACCCCAGATGGCTGCCGCTGCCACACCAAGGAAATCTCCCAGTGGATTTAACTCTACTGTCTCCCCTTTCTGGAATGTGATCAGACAGATACCTGCCATTGCACACACAAATCCCAGAACAATACTCTTCTTCATTTTCTCCCCTTCCAGGAAAAAGTGGGCCAGAATACCTGTAAAAATAGGGGCGATCGATACAATAACGCTGATATTCGATGCCTGTGTCAGAGTCAGGGCAATATTTTCCATAAGATAATAAATACCGATCCCCGTAATACCGGCCGCGATCATGATCCCCTCCTGTTTCAGACTCCCCACTTTCAGAGGAACCGGGCGGATGATCCACAGGAAAATATAACCTGCCACAAACCGCAGCACCAGTATTTCAAGAGGTGACAGATCTTCTAACAGACTTTCGTCGATATAAACGTTGTCCCCCAGATCAGCATAGTAAAGATCGCAGCCAGATGTCCGGCTGCTTTTGTCTTTTGTGCACTCATTTCTTTGCTCCTTATCCCTTTTCATATTTATATACTATATAAGCCTATTAAAATAAAGCCCTGTGGATCCCTTCTGAAATAGTAAAACTTAACTGGCGTACTCTCTCATCAATATCCGGCGGTGTTACATAAAGAGAACCAAACTCCGGCTCTAAAAGTTCTGTGATCAGACGGTACTGATCTTCCGGATCCATGTTCTGGATCCATTTTCCCGTATTTTTCGTTTCTGCCTGGGATGACAGTACCCCAAGCAAAGCGGAGATCGTATCATGAACAATGGCTGCCGCACCTACTACGGTAGGAACTCCAATCGCAAGAACCGGTATTCCTAACGTTTCTTTTGTAAGACTGTGTCTGTGATTTCCAACTCCTGACCCGGGATGAATTCCTGTATCCGTCAGCTGGATGGTGGTTCCAAGGCGCCGGATGCTGCGGGCTGCCAGAGCGTCAATGGCGATCACCAGATCCGGCTGTACCTCCTTAATAATGCCCAACAGGATCCTGGCAGTTTCCATTCCCGTCTGGGCCATAACACCGGGAGCTATGGCTTTTAACCCTTCTGCAGACACGCAGAGATTACTGACCGTCCGGGGCCCAAGGGAGTCCGGGGTTACGCTTTGATTTCCAAGCCCTGCTACCAGGATATTTTTCCCGGTCTTCTGCTTTAACAGTCCTTTTAACAACAACGCCAGTTCATCAGATACTTCACTATGAAAATCTTCATCAGGCATAAGCAGTTTATCTGCTTCCAGTGTAAGATAGCTTCCCATCGGTTTTCCCAAAGCTTTGGCGCCATGTTCATTTAAAACCTTCACTTCTGTGATCTGGGCTGCTGACCGTTTTCCTTCCCACTTTTAAAGAAACCCTGAAACTTCTTCCGCTGCTTCTTTAAACCTTCCCGTTCCTCTAAAGCAAGGTCTGTACGTATTTTAAATTCAGGTATCTTCATTTTTTCGCTGCCTCCTTGTTTTTGTCCTGTATAACTGTAAACGATCGTTAAAAATTAGTTTTTTACACAGAGACAGCGTATTATGCCACATGGATTTTATTATAACTTACAGAAATAGAACTGGCAATCAGAAACATTTCCTGCATTGGTTCATGATACTGTAGACCGTCTGCTTAACATTCTTGATAATTTTTTAAAATTTTTTACTTGACATTTCCAAATGGATCCGATAGAATATAACAGTATGTTTACATTGAACTGTCCGTGTCCAGGCTTTGATGGAAAACACAACGATTAATATTTTTATATAATACCGAACGGAGGTGTATTTCATTGGCTAACATTAAATCTGCAAAGAAGAGAATCTTAGTAAACGAAACTAAGGCTGCAAGAAACAAGGCGATCAGTCTAAGGTAAAACTAGCGATCAAGAAAGTTGAGGCTGCTGTAGCTGCTGGAGATAAGGCTGCTGCTCAGGCTGCACTGGTTGCTGCTACTACCGAGATCGATAAGGCTTGCACCAAGGGTGTATATCACAAGAACAATGCTGCCCGCAAAGTTTCTCGTGTATCCAAGGCTGTTAATTCTATCGCTTAATTTATAGAATTCGATCAATCGATACCGTAATTTAAAAACTCTCCGGATTAACCCACCGGAGAGTTTTTTTGTTATTCAGAGCAATGCGAAAATGCAGGGAAAAGTGTGGATCATGCTTGCATGAATGAACACTTTTCCCTGCATTTTCATATGACGAGCAGCCACATCGAGATGCAGCGCAGCGAAATCGAGATGTTTGCTCTGAATAATTGTACTTTCCCTACATCTGCTCTTCATCATAACGTGCTCTGATGCCGCCTACAAATTTCAAACGGGTCCTTGCACATACTACGTGGGCACCACCAATGGCCTTTGTCTGAATTCTTACAGGCACAGCCACATCTCTCATATGCATACCGATCAGAGTATCTCCAATATCAATTCCTGCATGTGCCTTGATATGTTCTACTGCAACCGGGTGTTCCAGGGTATGATAAGCAGCGGTTGAGAAAGAACCACCTGCCTTTAACTGAGGAACTACATTGACCGGTTCATAGCCGTATTTCTCCGCTGCCTCCTCTTCTAGGATCAGGGAACGGTTTAAATGCTCGCAGCACTGCGCAGCCAGATAAATTCCCAATGGCTTTAATTCTTCATACAGTGCTTTGTATACAGTCTGTCCAATGGTCTCACTGGAATGGGAGCCGATCTTGTAACTTCCGATTTCGCTGGAAGAACAGCCTACTACCAGGATCTGACCTGGTTTCATCTTGGCAACAGCCAGAAGTTCCTTTAAAACTTCCTTGGTCTGTGTGCGGATCTCTTCTAACACTTCATCACTTTCTTTTTCCGTTGCTACCCCTGGTATATTTTTTTCTTCTGCCATTTAATGCATTCTCCTCCTTAATTCTAATATTTATTAGCGATCAGCAGTTCCACTGCCAGACGGTCCTGGAGTTTTCCCGTTTTCACACTTTCTTCTGCGTCCACACACAAATTCACATAGGACAAGATCTGTTCCTTCGTAAATGTTTTCGCCTGCGCCATTACTTTTCCTGTAACAAAAGGCTGCAATTTCAATTTAGAAGAGATCGTACTCCTATCCATTCCTCTTCCCATCAGTTCCTTTACCTGCAGGATCTGGTTAAACTGCCTTGCAATGAGAAACAGGATACGCATAGACGGCTCTTTTAATGTAAGAAGATCTTCATAAAGATCCATTGCCTTTCTTGTCTGTCTGTTGGCAATGGCCGTGATCATGTCAAATATTTTGTTCGTCACCTGGGTAATACACACTGCATCAATATCTTCTTCCGTTATAATATCCCGTCCAAGTGTATAACTGATCACCTTATCCAGTTCAGAAGTAATATTTTCCATATCATCTCCTGTTTTTCCCAGGAAATATTCCATAGTCCGGCCAGTTATCTTTTTTCCATTTTTTGCCAGTATTCCTGCTGCCCATCTTCCAAGCTGGGCACTGTCCTGACGCACCATTTCTGCAATATAGCCATACTTTTTTACAGCCTTATACATACGGCTTCGCTTATCTACTTCCGTTTCCACAAACAAAAGACAGGTCGTATCCGGAATATTCTCTATATAGGCGCACATTTCATCTGCCCCTGGTCCGCCTTTAAACCAGCCGCTGTCCTCCATAAGGATCAGACGTCTGTCAGCAAAAAAGGCATTGTATCGGAAAGCTGATGATCTCATTTACATTTATTCCCTTTCCTTCATAATAATTATAATTCATGGTATCGCCCTGGGTAATGGCTTCCCGAAAGGCGGTTTTTTATAGCTTTTTTTTAAAAATGCTTCTTCCCCAAAGAGAAGATATACTTTCTTAAAATCATTATTTTTTATATCCTGGTTCAGGGTCTGCATGTAATTCTTTTTGCTCCTGTTGATTAGTTGGACACCTTATACTCAGGTTCCACACGGATGTGTTTCACTGCCCGTTTGGCAGCTGCATGTATTTCTCCGCGTGGCTACATTGTAACACACCAGCCGCATAATGTTAAGGCTTGACTTTTTGTTCTCATCTGACGTACTCTATTAAATAGTTTTTTTTTAGAACTGTTTTGTTTAAAACTTTTTATTTTTCAGAAAGGAGTCTCCTTTATGATCTGTATTACTGATTTCCTTGCACATATCCGGCTGACCATGAAATTGCAGGAACAGATGTTAAAAAATATCTGTGAAACATGGCAGCTGACCATAACAGAAGGAAAGGTTATTTCATTTCTTTATAATAATCCAGGAAAAGATACTGCTGCTGATATCACAGAACTTCGGATGCTCTCCAAAGGAAATGTATCCCAGGCTGTAGAAAGTCTGATCCAGAAAGGTCTGCTAAAGAGGACCGCTGACCAGACTGACCGGCGAAAGATCCATTTATCCCTGCTTCCCCAGACTGCAGACATTACAGCTGCCATCTGTTCCATGCAGGCAAATCTCTACAGCCAGATCTTTTGCGGTCTGTCTGAGGAAGACTTGAAATTTTATGAACAGATCAACCAACAGATCATGGAAAATACGAAAAAAGCGATCAAAGAAAGGACGACAGAAAATGAATTTACAGCAAAAGAAAGATAACAGCTTTCTTGCAACAGAACCTTTGGGAAACTTTTGCTAAAGCTCTCCCTGCCCACAGTTACAGCCCAAATCATCAACATGCTGTACAATATTGTGGACCGTATCTATATTGGACATATCCCGGAAAACGGAGCACTGGCACTGACTGGTGTAGGCGTGTGCATGCCCCTCATCATGATTGTTTCCGCTTTCGCGGCCCTTGTAGGAAACGGCGGCGCTCCCAGAGCCTCTATTTTTATGGGAAAAGGAGATAAAGAGTCTGCTGAACGCACTCTTGGCAACTGTTTTACCACACAGATCATCGTATCCCTTTTGCTGACCATCATCCTTTTTACCGGAAACAGAAGCTTTCTTATGGCTTTTGGTGCCAGTGAAAATACCATTCCCTACGCTGTTGCCTATATGAATATTTATTCACTGGGAACTATCTTTGTACAGCTGACTTTGGGTATGAACGCTTTTATTACTGCACAGGGATTTGCCAGAACCGGCATGTTGTCTGTTTTAGTAGGCGCTGCCAGCAACATTATACTGGATCCTGTTTTTATTTTCGTATTTCATATGGGCGTTCGTGGTGCTGCTCTTGCAACGATCATTTCCCAGGCACTTTCCTGCGCATGGGTGTTAAACTTCCTTACAGGAAAAAAATCGTATCTGAAAATCCGCAGATGCAATATGAAACTGCAAAAAAAACATTATCCTTCCAAGCCTTGCACTGGGACTTTCCACTTTTATCATGCAGGCCAGTGAAAGCATTATTTCCGTATGTTTTAACTCTTCACTGCTGAAATACGGTGGAGACCTTGCAGTTGGTGCTATGACCATTTTAACAAGCGCCATGCAGTTCGCTATGCTGCCTCTGCAGGGGCTTGGACAGGGCGCCCAGCCGATCATCAGCTACAACTTTGGCGCAGGTCAGACAAAACGTGTAAAAGACTCCTTTAAACTGCTGTTAAAGATCGACCTTTCCTATTCTACTTTTATGTGGCTTTTAGTCATGCTGTTCCCGGCTGGTTTTGCTTCGATCTTTACATCCGACCAGGCGCTTTTAACCTTTACTGCTCATGCACTGCGGATCTACATGGCTTCCATCCTGCTGTTCGGCATCCAGATGGCCTGCCAGATGACCTTTACTTCCATTGGAAACGCAAAAGCATCTATCATAGTCGCTGTCACCAGAAAATTTATCCTGCTGCTCCCGTTGATCTACATCATGCCTCACATTTTCACTGCAGATCAGACGTCCGCTGTTTACATGGCAGAACCGATTGCCGATTTTCTGGCCATCTGCTTTACAAGTATTTTGTTCAGGTTTGAATTTAAGAAGGCGTTGGCGAGATAGGGTTGAGGTAATAACAGGGCTTAATTGATAATTCTTTATTTGATCAGATATTTTCTTTTAATATAGAAAACTGCTGCCATATCCCAGGGGTTTTAGTTCCTGGGTGGCAGCAGTTTTTGAATTTGTGTTTTGTGTTATCTTTCGTGGTATTTTTTGTTTTATCTTTTGTTTTGTGTTTTGCCCTATATTTTGTTCTATATTTTGTTCTGTTATTGATATGTGCAATATGCTGCTATTTTATTTTTTACTAGCTTTTCCATTTTCTTCCAAAATATATTGCAGCAATCCCTGGCAACCTTCTGTCACATCTTTCCAGGTAGCCTCAAAATCCCCTGTATACCACGGATCTGCCACATCTCGGCTACTGCCGGCAAAGGACATCATCTTAAATATTTTTCCCTCCGGATCTCCGCCAGTGATCCGCTTTATATTGCGGATATTCCATTCATCCATACCAATAAGATAATCATACCCATCATAATCCGCCCGGGTCATCTGTCTCGCATGATGCCCTCACAAGCTATTCCCGCCTGAGCAAGCTTCGCCCGTGTTCCACGATGGACCGGATTGCCGATCTCTTCCGTGGATGTGGCAGCGGATGAGATGTGGAACTGGTCTGAGAGATTGGATTTTTTACCAGATCTTTCATTACGTATTCTGCCATGGGGGAGCGGCAGATGTTGCCGTGGCATACGAAAAGTACTCGAATCATTGTTTTTTCTCCTTGATTTGCCCTGAAATGCCCTTGTTTGCGAGGGATTCTGGAATTATGGTGATCCGCTCTGAAATTACAGGTTGTGGCAAATCAGAGCAGAATTTAGCACGTTGTTACTACCTGTTAGTAGTAAAATTAGTAGTAAAAAGGGAATTTCTACTACTAATGATTTATATTTCAGAACAATTTTTTTATCACTTCATAAGCCAAATATTTAACTAACGGTATTTCCGCTGCAATTATTTTTCTACTAATGTTGGGAATCGCAATATATTCTTCGACATCACCTTTTGCATGAGCGATGGAACATCTATATCCATATACTCTTCTACTATATTAGAAATTATTTTTTGTCTTCTTTTGAAAGATCGATTTATAACCTTGTGATCTACAGTAAATATCAAAATGCTCTGAATTTGAATTTATCCATGTTTTAAATTTAGGGATATCGATTGCTCTCTTTAAAACAAGTTTAATGCTTCACGTTCATTTGTTACTTTTTATAATTTGCTAAAATTTTCTTAATTCATTGTGATTAACATTATTCATATCAATAGATTTCAGTTCTTCCAAAAAGTAGTAATTTTGTGCTCGAACAAAGAAATACTCTATTACTTGATAATAACTTACTAAAACTTCCCACACCTAAACAGGGCTTCGCACCTTGAAAATTCAATATTTCAGCTAACAAAATAGTGCTTTATGCTATTGCAACCTCTGGATGAAGTGCATTACGCAGATATTCCGGCAATC
>ENA-OPZN01000547-OPZN01000547.1-human-gut-metagenome-genome-assembly--contig:-NODE-547-length-11136-cov-2.365337_pt1 | contig 11136 bp, 14 predicted proteins | sample MGYA00242483_ERZ504503 | MGnify/ENA primary metagenome ERZ504503 (study PRJEB26092, sample SAMD00036285) | human gut metagenome | host: Homo sapiens | study: EMG produced TPA metagenomics assembly of... | reverse complement strand
AATATATGCTCGGCCACCGCCCTTCGTAAAAAGAAGACCAGACGCGCTGTGCAGGGCTTACAGGACGGCACGGTCCAGGTGGTTGCCACCGACCACTGTCCATTTACCATTGCTGAAAAGCAAGCCTATGTGGACGATTTCAGAAATTGTCCCGGCGGCATCAGTGGTGTAGAAGAACGCATGCCGCTCCTCTTTAGCGAAGGTGTTTTGCAAAAAACGCCTTACGCCGGAGCAATTCGTGCAGGTGACAGCCACTAATGCGGCGCGCATCTTCGGGATTACAAACAAAGGCGATATTAAAGTGGGCTATGATGCGGATCTTGTTCTCTTTAATCCTAACGAATCACGGACATTCCGCGCCGATAATTTAAAAACTACCTGTGGTTACTCCGCCTACGAAGGCATGACCGTCAACGCCACGGTGGCCAAAGTATTCCTCCGCGGCCAACTTATTGCCGAAAAAACAATACATTCTGTGGCAAAAAAAGGGTACGGCCAATTACTCAAACGACATATAAAAGCAGCTGACAAATAAACCTCGGTTTACTACATATAAAAAAAACGTCTGACAAACAACCTTCGGTTTTACCCCGAGTCATACTTTTAACATCAAAAAAGCCCCGAAGCGATAACAACTATCGCCTCAGGGCTTACTTTATTTTACATATGATTCAGCCTGCCTCAATTATTCAGCCGGTTCAATGGTGCCTTTAAATTTATCGGCAATGAACTGCTTAATCGCCGGGGAGTGGTAAATCTCAGCAATTTTTTATACGTAGGATTGTCTTTATCCTTTTCACGAGCCGCTAAAACCATGACAGCCAACGGTTCATTCTTAGGTTCTAAGAAAATCCCCTGCTTAGCCACGTCAATACCGGCACTCATTACATAGTTCATCGGAATCGCTGCTACCGTCACATCATCAAGACTGCGTGGTAATTGTGCTGCTTCCAATTCTCTGATTTGTAAGTTTTTAGGATTGGACACAACATCAGCCGGCGTAGCTTTGAAGCCAACACCTTCTTTTAAGGTAATAAGACCGGCTTTAGCCAATAACGCTAAGCCGCGACCGCCATTAGTCGGATCGTTCGGAATAGCTACAACAGCGCCATCGGGAATTTCATCAACACTTTTCACCTGATTGCTGTATAAACCCATGCGCATCAAAATTGTTTTGCCGATAGACACTAAATTAGCGTTATTATTTTGTTAAAGTTTTCCATAAATGGTACGTGTTGATAGCTGTTAAGATCCAAGTCACCTTCAGCCAACGCTTTGTCCGGTGTTACATAATCGGAAAATTCCACAACTTTTACATTGATGCCTTCTTTAGCCGCTTCTTTGGCTACCGCTTCCACCACTTCCGCGTGCGGACCGGCCGTTGCGCCGATTCGAATTTCCTTCGATGAGGAATCAGTGCCGCAACCAGCAATACCGATTGCCAAAATTCCCACCAACACAGGTGCTAACCATTTTTTAGATTCATTTGTAAGACCTCTCTCTCATTTACACTGCCCTATGGGCCCCTCAAAAAGTATCTTGGCACTACATCTCGGGTTCTCAGTCCGGATGCAAGCAAACTCTCAAACCAACCGTTATGCGAACAATGATAACGCCAACTGCAGTTCAAAGAGTTTTGTAAACCCCACTTCGCCAAGCTTATTTATTATCCTACCACATAAACCGGAAATAAAAAAGTCCCACAATAACCTTTTTTAGATTATTGTGAGACTTTTATGTTCTTCCCAAAGGAGATTTCTATTGATAAAGCTCTAAACGCTCTATGTCAATCTAAATAAATAACTATTTAATAGCCGTTACCGAACCTTCTGCTGCGGCAGACTCTTCACGAGCAGGACCACCGGCACCGAGTCCGTCTTCATGAACGAATTCTTCGTGAACAACCGGACGTTTATTCATGCCAAGACCATAGTAGAACGCCGTAACAATAGCGATAAACAACCAACCTACCACTAAGGATACACGCGTATCTTCATTCCAAATCATACCGATAGTAACGAGTACCAAGAAGCCCAAGCAGAAATAGTTGGAATATGGATACAATGGCGATTTGAACGGATGCTGATCCATGATTTCTTTGCCCCAACGTTCTCTGAACTTGCGCTGTGCTCCGGCCAATACGAACCAGGATACCATAGCAGGGAAAACGCTGGCACTATAAATATATAAGAACAATTTGGAGTCCGGAATCAAATAATTCAACACAACCCCGAATACTAAGGAAAGCATGGATACATAAATACCGTTGCGCGGTACGCCCGATTTAGATAATTTCGCAAAAATCTTAGGGCCTGACCGTTTTAGCCAACGTATACAACATACGACCACAACTATAAATACCACTGTTGCAACCGGATAAAGCGGCTGTCAAAACTACAAAATTGATAATACCGGCAGCACTGGCAATCCCTACTTTAGAGAATGTCGTTACAAACGGACTGCCTACAAAACCCAGTTCATTCCAAGGATAAATACAAAGAATAATAAAAATAGCACCAACATAGAAAATCAAGATACGCCAAACAATGCCTTTAACCGCTTTTACCAAGGTATGACGCGGATTCTGTGCTTCACCGGCTGTAATCCCTACCAATTCAACCCCTTGGAAGGCTGCCGCAACAACGCACATAGCCGCCAACATACCGCCGAAGCCGTGCGGTGCAAACCCGCCATGTTCCCATAAATTGGAGAACCCGATAGGTACACCGTCATTACCAAAGCCGAATAAAATCATCATGGCCCCGATAACGAGCATAAATACGATGGTCCCTACTTTAATCAAAGCAAACCAGAATTCAAACTCGCCATAATATTTAACGGACGCAAGATTGGCTGCGACAATAATTGCCATAGCTACGAAAGCCGATACCCAATGGGGCAGTTCCGGGAACCAATAACTCATGTAAATCCCAACCGCCGTAACTTCGGCAAGCCCTACGGATATCCACATAAACCAGTAGCACCAAGCAGTTATATAACCGATATACGGTGAAATATAGCGATAACCATAAGCCGCAAACGAACCCGGTACCGGCTCCAAATACAGCATTTCACCCATAATACGCATAATTAAAAACATTACGACCCCGGATAAAGCGTAACACAATAATACGGCCGGACCGGCTGTTTGTATCGTGCTGGCTGAACCCATAAATAAGCCTACCCCAATCGTACCGCCCAGGGCGATCATTTCCACGTGACGGGGTTTTAAATTACGCTCTAAGTTTTTTCCCGATTCCATATTTTTACTCCTACTCTATGTTTCTAATTTGTCTCCTCTCTATATGTGTCATCTCCCTAAAACACTCTCCCTTTAACGCATGGCTCCTTGTTAGCGTAAAATAGCCGGGAAGCCATTGTCTGCTAAGGTAGCCAACAGACTGGTAACATGTTTTTCATTCATGGTTTCAATTTCCAAAGCTACATGTACATAGCCCACTTCAATGTCACGCTGACTGCGGTCATGATAAATACTCAAAATATTGGCATTGCTGTCAGAAATTATGCTCGTAATTTTGGATAAAACATGCGGTTTATCTTGTACCACAACATCAAAATAAGCCCGACGCCATGTTTTAACAAGGCCGTTGTTGATGATGCGGTCAATCATGTTTACGTCAATATTACCGCCGCTTACCATAGCCACTACGTTCTTGCCTTCAACGCCGGCAATTTTATGATTCATCAACGCTGCTACCGGGCAAGCACCGGCGCCTTCGGCCGCCGTTTTTACACGTTCCAAAAGGAACAAAATAGCTTCCGCAATTTCCGCTTCACTAACGGTAACGATTTCATCCACATATTGAGACACGATGTCAAATGTCAAGGTACCCGGCGTGCCTACGGTAATCCCGTCGGCCAAGCTCTTTAAGGCCGGCACGGTCGTAATTTTACGAAGCTCTACCGATTCCTTCATGGACGGCATGTTCTGAGTCTGTACGCCGACGATGCGAATACTTGGTTTTAATTCCTTCGCCGCTACCGCAATACCGGAAATTAAACCGCCGCCACCGATTGGCACGACGATAACATCTGTTTCAGGCAATTTTTCAAGAATTTCCAAACCGATTGTGCCTTGACCGGCAATAACCAACGGGTCATCAAACGGATGACAGAAAGTAAACCCTTTCTCCTTCTGCAATTGGCAAGCCTTTTCATAACAATCGGCGTAAAAATCACCGGCCAGCACTACGTCCGCACCATAACTTTTAGTGGCATCAATTTTGGCAATCGGTGCATTGGTAGGCATGCAAATCGTCGCTTTACAACCATATTCCTTAGCGGCCAACGCCACGCCTTGCGCATGATTGCCGGCCGACGAAGCTACAATCCCACGAGCTCGTTCTTCCGGTGACAATGACGCTACCTTGTTATACGCACCGCGCAATTTGAATGAACCGGTACGCTGGAAGTTCTCCATTTTTAAATGGACTTCACAACCGCATTGTTCACTCAAAGAGGTAGAATGCATCATAGCCGTTCGCTGTGCAACCCCTTTCAGATGTTCTTGCGCTTCCCTAATCATTTCCAGTGTTACTAATGCCATGCGTTTAATCCTCCTCATCAAAGAAAACTCTCAGTGATTCTCTCTCAGGCATATAGCGGTACTTAAATTTAGGATATCCCACCATAATAGCTCCGGCAACCCTATACCCAGCCGGTAAATTAAGTAATTTCAGCAGTGGTTCATAGCCTACTTGTGCGCAAAATTCTACAAAGCCGGACCAACAACTTCCCAGGCCTAAGGAAGGTGCCATTAATTCCGCATAAGAAAGGGCAAAATGACCGTTGTCGCGGCCGCGTTCAATCAATTCATCCTTGCTTATGGCCAGGACTAAAGCAGGTGCTTTATGTAAAATAAAATCACGCCCAGTCCGGTTATAGCGCTTTGCATTATACGCATAAATTCGCATACGACTATTTTCTTTCCCCAATCCGTTCATCCAGTCCATCACGGCTTCACTGATAGCGGCCAGCGTTTCCTTATTCTGAATCACTCGATACGAAATGCCTTGGCTATTGGAGCCGGTAGGAGCCATGCGAGCCACATTCAAGAGTCTCGTAATTTGCTCCTTTGAAACCGGTGTATCACGGAATGTACGAATAGATCGGCGATAGCGGATAAACTTCTCTGCCTCTTCAGGACTTGGTACTTGGTAATCCCCAACCGGAATTTGATCGGCGCGCGGCGTTACTGTATAATCAATCGCATTTGTTGGACAAACTGCTACGCAATGTCCACAAGAAATACAACTGCCAAAACCGGCGGCCGGACCGTTTTCTTTCATAACCAATAATCCTGTCGGCACTCTGCCACACACATTTACACTGGATACATACATCTGTACGCACCGAAAAGCTCATCGTAAAGCCCTCCATTCGTAATATCACGACTAAATTATACTCCTAAATTTCAAATCTGTAAATTCTAAATGTACATCCCTCTAGTACAAAAGTATTTATCTCATTAAGTTATTTCATTTATGAGTTTTTAGGATAGTTAAATAAATATAGTCTCTGTCAAAATTGAATAAAATTATAGAATTTTGCAAAAACGTAAAAAAAAATAGCTTCAAATTATATAAAATTGAGAATACTTAAGTAATGCTAATAATCGAGCTCTTTGAAATCGAATAAATTCGTTCACCATCGATTTGTAAGGTACCTCAATCATTAAGTCATAATTTTGAGGATAATTTCTAAGCATCGTACGGCATCTCAAAATATAACCATAGCACGATTTACAAAAAAATAAAAGGGTAAACTCATCTAATAAACCCCATAATTCAAATTCAGTTTTCAGAATTAAAAACTCTTCTTATTTAATCCTTTTTCTGTACGACTGTTTTCTCATGCCTCGTATTCGCCCATCAATAAAACCTTAAACTTTTTCAACTAAAATATGAAATGAATTCTCAACTTTAAACCGTGAATGATAAATTTATAATTTTTTAACTAGGTAATTTTGTTAAAATCAATTAGAATAAAGAGGAAAGGAGTACTCTCATGACCTTAATAACGACCAAAGACTTAGTCTTTAACAATATGATTGAATACCCTGATATGACCATTGAAAAAGGCAAAATGACCTTCATTCAAGGTGCCAGCGGCTCCGGCAAAAGCACCCTTTTTTCGCTTATTCAATGCCACTATTAATCCCTCACAAGGAACCATCTATTACAATAAGGTAGATATCAGCACTATCAATGCATTAGAATTGCGCCGTAAAATCCTACTGATTAATCAACAAGTGTATCTCTTTGACGGCACTATTGCCGATAATTTCCGTCAATTCCATGCATATCGCGGCTCTACCCCACCGACCGAAACAGCCATGAAGGAGTTTCTTCACATTGCGGCGGCACCGTTTACGCCGGAACAAGATGTGGCCCGTTTATCCGGCGGTGAAAAGCAGCGTGTCTTTAACGCCATCATGCTTTCCTTCAATGCGGAGGTTTATATGTGGGATGAACCGAGTGCCGCCCTCGACTCACCGACAGCTACGACCTTCTTCACGCGCATGAAGGAATATATGGCCAAACACGACAAAACAACGTTGGTCATTTCTCATGACGACACACTCTATCCTAAATTCAGCGATGCTTTGATTGAACTTAAAAGTCGTCACGAAGTATAAACATACGGTTCCATAAGATTGGAGTTTTTATTATGACTGAAGCTATTTCCATGCAATTAGGCGGATTCTTATCCATCTACTTATTGCTCCTCGTTATTGCCGGAATTTTCACATATTGTAAAATCCCGCAGACGAAATTTCTCTTGCTGGGCACCTTACAGATGACGGTGCAGTTAATCATTGCCGGATACGTGTTGCTCTACATTTTCCAAAACCCGTCACCGATTTTTGTCTTAACCTATCTGTCCTTGATGGTCGGCTTTGCCGTGACTCGAACGCTTCGCAAAAATCCATGGCTTAACCGTAAATTCAAGTGGATTACTGCCTTATCCGTCATCGGCACCTGTATCAGTATAACAAGCTTTATGCTGCTTGTCGTTATCCGCAAAGACATTTTAACGCCCCAATATGTCATTCCGATCAGCGGTATGCTCGTAAGTGCTACCATGAACGGCGCCACTTTGGCGTTAAAGTCATTTAAAGAAAATCTCGATTCTCACAAACAGCAAATCGAGGTGCTCTTAAATATCGGCACACCGCCGGCTAAGATACTGCATCCATTTGTGATACAGTCCTTAGAAACGGCTTTTTTACCGACCATGAACTCCATGGTGGGCATGGGGATTATCGCCCTTCCCGGTATGATGACCGGTCAGATTTTGGCCGGTGCCATGCCGAATGAAGCCGTGCTGTACCAAATTACCATCATGGTTGCCAACTGTACCACCGTGTGCTTATCGTCGTTTTGCCTACTTTACTTCGGGGCTCGCACTTTGTGGAATGACAGGTATCAGTTATAACTAAGCACATCGGGCTCTTGCTCAGTAAAAAAGAAGAAGGAGATTGCTCTCGGACTCCAATTTCTTACCAACAAAATCATATACAATCTTCCATAAATAATGTCTTTGGACTTCATAAGTAAAAAGAAGAAGGGTATTGCTCTCGGACTCCTGGTTCTACAAGAACAAAGTCGTCTACGAGCAATACCCTTCTTCTTTTTTGCGTTACGCCGTTCCCTCAGTACGTTATTTATGTCTGATTGCTATAAAGACTGTGCGGAATTAACTCGGAGTCCTTACGTGCAAGGCTTGTTCTTTTTACATTAGCCTGTGCCCTCCGTGCATTAGTTATAACTTAGGGGAAGGAAAGGCCTATAAAAAGCATATTATTGTCCGGATGTTTCGTCTGTGAATTTGATGTCTACCAGATCCCACTTCTTGGTGTCTACGTATTTCTTTTGGAAGTAGTCTCTGATGTGTTGTTGGGCTTCGTTTTAAGGTTTGTCATGTCGCCGTCTTTAATGCGTTGCATAACAAATTTACCGCTTACCAGGGCATCTTTTTGGCTGTCATAAGTATATTCGGTACCGCTTTCATCAATGTATAACACCCCGTCCCGTTCAGTTAAGTTAAATGGTTCAAAATCATGACCGATTTCTTTAAACGTATATTCCGGCTCCATTTTTGGCAATAAGCCTTGTCTGTTAGGCCCATTAGGAATGCCAAATACCATCCAACGGTCGCCCCGCTCGTACTCATCCATATTTAAAAAGTTCATCTTTTTCGGGGCATAGCGATACTGCCTAAAATTCCCTGTATACGTATGGTCGGTCTTTTTTTCAAAAGTAACAAGAATGATTTTATCACTGGAGTATTCATAGTTAACATCCTTCATTGTCGGAGTCTCTATATATCCCCATGTGCCCGAAAAGTCTTGTGAGCTTCCCAAACTGCCACAACCACTGAGAACAAGCATTAAAGCCATAGCCAAGGCCATCAACATATAGGTTACCTGTCGCTTCGTTTTCATAACAATCCCTCCCTATACTGTGGCCTGACGTCGACGATAGATTACATAGCCGATGCCTGCCAAAACAACAATACCCAATGCGCCACCGATAAGAAGACCGGAGCTGCCATCTTTTTTAAATTGGAAATAAATAGGATCGCCTGCGGCATAGATGACCGTGTCATCATTTTTCAAAATGCCCTTGCCGATGCTTTCCTTAATAATTTTGCCATCCACTTCAATGGTCGTAGCACCCGATGCCTTACCTAAATTAAAGGTGTACATATCAGGATCATCGCCATATGGATAAATTACATTTATTTTAGCATCAGGATTACGTCCGAAAACGGCCGCACTCATCTTAGCCAGTTCATCTTTATTGGCATATTTCGCTTCTAATTTCCACATTTGAGATTGTACCGTTGCACTGTCCCCTTTTAATTCCTTCCCGTCAGGTCCGATGGCTTCAAGTTCTACTTTACTAATATCAATCGACGCCTGCCCGTTTGAATTCTGGGTCACCGCACTCAATAAATCCCCTTTACTGATTGGTACCGGTGATTGAATCGTGGCCTTCCATTCCCCGCTAAAGTCCGATTTTACCTCAATCTCAGAAGTAACTTGAGCACAACCTGCCGCCAGCAACAGGCATAAGGCTAAACATAAGAACACTAACCGCTTCATACGCTCCACTCCTTACTAAAATAGAATAATAAATTAAATACTCCCTAAATACACATTTGTGCATTTCAAAACTTAATTTCATTATATCAGTTATTCTGTATCATTTGTAGCAGAATTCCTATTCGCCTATTTTATATAATATCTATAGGCAATTGTGAGGTTAATTCAGTCTAATCTTGTTTCACCGGAACAATAACGCATTAAGGTTGGATGTTTAAAATCTTAATTTCTCTGCGGGCCGTATCGATAATACCTTCTTCTCTCAAGCGACCGATATGGCGTGTCAGATTAACGCGGCTCATGCCGACGAGTTCTGCCAATTCTTCTTGTGAAAAAACCAATATTCCCTGGCCCACTTCACTTTGAGCATTGTGTAACAAAAGTATTACATTACACACTCTGACAAAACCCGAGTTGTACTCCTGATGAGCTGTTTCAAAAAGCAAGAGATTTATATAGCGAGCATAGGAATTTAACATGTATTTATTAATTTGTGGGTATGCATCCATTAATTGGCCGAATTCATCCCGTGAAAAGCGCCAAATTTTCATGGGCGTAATAGCTTCAGTCACCAAGGTTTGTTCAATTTTAAATTCCAATTCGTGAAACCGGGGAAAATGGTGCCTGAGCCATGATAGGATATAATCTTGCGCCGACCCGATTCGTGTACCAAATAAGTTCTTGCAATACCCGACTCTATATAGTTGATATACTGAACATGCTCGTCCGGTTGCCACAAAAAATCACCGGTTTTAAGTTGTATTTCTTTATGTGGCTGAGCCTCAAATAAAGGCTTTAATTCAACGAAATCATTGGTAAAAATATACCGTGGTATTAACATGTTTTCACCTCAAATCGAACATTGATGTTATATTTTCACATTTATTTCCATTATTTTTTTGTTACCGTTATTATAGCATTTATTATCATTATTATAGCATTTTTCAAGGAGGTCTTTCACACCATGAGCCAACAATCTACATCAAATCCAACTATGAGCATGCCTGCAAGCACAGCTTCCGCTTCCGGCAAAACATTACAGCTCGTCTATCCCCAATGGCAAGGAGGCGCTAACCCGAACTATCAAATAGGTGCCCAAGTTTTAGCGGCACTGCTCCCTTCTTCGCCTAATACTGAAAAAAGTATATGTACCGGTAGCCGATGAAAAAGCAACTCTCGCCGCCAATGAAGAGCAAACCGCTCAAGACGTTTTTGCCGAAAAGATTCTCCTGCAACAACAGACTACGGCTCGGGAAATTCTTAAGGTTAAACAACCGCGCAAAATTATCACCATCGGCGGTGACTGCTCTATTTCGCAAGTACCGTTCGATTACTTGCACCAGCAATATCCGAATAATACGGCGATTCTATGGCTTGATGCCCATCCCGATATCATGACACCGAAGGAGTTCAACCACGAACATGCCATGGTGTTAGGAAATTTATTGGGTCATGGCGCCCCTAGTTTTGCCAAAACCGTGAAAGCTCCGTTCCGGCCGAACCAAGTCCTCTATGTAGGCTTAATTGAATCCGGCCTTCTACCGCATGAAAAAAGCTTTATTGCTGAGCATTCCTTGTCCTATTTGACACCACAGGATTTAACCTCTACCCAGCCTGTTACGGATTGGCTTACGGCTAATAAGATTGAACACGTCATGGTTCATTTGGATTTAGATGTTCTGAGTCCTACTGATTTCCGCAGTCTCCTCTGCAACAAACCGCATCAGGGCCCGGTTGAATACGCAGTTGGTGAAATGACATTGGCTAAGATTTTCCAAATTCTTCAAGCGGTTAGTGAAAACTCTGAGCTCGTAGGTCTATCCATTGCCGAATACTTGCCATGGGATATTATTAATCTTCGGAACGGGCTGTCAAAACTAGATATTTTCAAGTAAAAAATCATTGTTACAAATAACTAAATATGCACAGCAAAAAAGGGGCTGGTAACGAAATTGAGTTTTTAACTTCACATTTCAGTTACAGCTCTCTTTTCAATTAAACAAGAC
>ENA-OPZN01000545-OPZN01000545.1-human-gut-metagenome-genome-assembly--contig:-NODE-545-length-11147-cov-2.897550_pt1 | contig 11147 bp, 15 predicted proteins | sample MGYA00242483_ERZ504503 | MGnify/ENA primary metagenome ERZ504503 (study PRJEB26092, sample SAMD00036285) | human gut metagenome | host: Homo sapiens | study: EMG produced TPA metagenomics assembly of... | reverse complement strand
CGAATATATTTATCCGGTTTTATGGTGTCATCATTTAATGTCTGGGGAATAAAATATTGTGTGGTCATGTTTTTCTTATCTATTTTGTACATTCCCGACATATATCCTCCTACTAAAATAATTCCTGGCCGGGATTCACATATAGAGATAAATACATGATTTTGATTAGGTGTGTCATGCTGATAAGTTGATAATAAATTCGTCCATTGTTTGGTGGAAGGACGGTAGCAACATACGCCATTATTGGTCGCATACCAAATATCTCCTTCAGAATCTTCCAATATATAGTTCACTTGGTTATCTATCAGTGAGTTGGGATTGTCGTAAGAGTGCTGTATCCATTTATATCCGGGATATTTCTCGGAATACACAGTAATTCCTATAGGATAGACTGCCATCCATAATTTTTTGATCATCATCAATATAGATATCATTAATGATATTACCGTTCATTTTATTGGAATGGTTGTGGTCGGCATTTAGAAAATTTGTCAATTCGTAAGTGCCCAAGTTTAATTTATATACGCCTGCGCCATTAGTTGCTATTAGCACCTCGTTTTCATTTTCTTTACTTGCTATGATAGAGTTGACATTAATGTCTTGTAGTCCGTTGTGTACATCAATCAGTTGGCGGCTATGGATATTGTATAGATAAATACCATCCAGCAAGGTACCTATTACTAGCATTTGGGTTTCCGGATGAAAATAGATGTAGTTCACTATATGAAAATTATCCAGTTCCGGATGCTTGATTGTTTCTAATCGGCCATGATTTCAGTTTTGCACAGTAAATCTTGTGGCTGGATGCCAGAAAATATTGGTTGTTCGTAGATTTTGCAATATATGTGATTTCTTCCTTGATAGGACTTTCCAGTTGAATAAGTTCATGGGTATCTATGTCGAAAAGATATTGTTTGTTTTTAGTGCAAAGCAATATATTGTTGTCTTTGGAGTCAAGAAATGAAGCGGTGAGCGGCAGTCCGCTGTTGCTTTTGTCCTTACTGGCAAAATCGCAAACTAGTTCAAATTTATCTTGTAAGGAATTGTACCTGAATAGATGACCGGTTTTTCCTATCTCCCAAACCACTCCTGCCGTATCTGTTTGCAAAGTGTTCAAGTTAGGAAAAAGTTCAATAGTTTTCCGTTGGCTGTTAATGCTATAGTGTGTGTATTGTTTTCCGTTGTACCTGTCTATTCCTTCGTGAGTGAGAAACCACATATAGCCCTTTTATCTTTTCGTATAGATAAAACTCTACGGCTGCTCAAACCATTCTGAGTATCCAGATACTGGTATAGTTGAGCAACGGCAGGTGTTACCAAAATAACAAAAAGGCATATAAGTAAAAGAATTCTTCTCATATTATTAGGAGGCAAAATCCTTACAAAGTTCGTAATTTCCCTTAACATATCAAAATCTGTTATATACAAAAAAGCGGTAATCAGTATGACTCACCGCTTTTTAGTAAATATAACAAATCGTTTTTATTTTTTTGTTCATCTCAATCCATTTTCTAGCATTGACAAATGCTTCCATCCATGGAGTAATCTGATCGTTCTTTATTCTATCAGCCGGATAATAAGCATTTTGCCATGGGAAACAAGAGCGTTCCAGATGAGGCATCATGGCCAAATGGCGACCGTCAGGGCTGGCCAGACCGGCTACGCTGTAATCTGAACCGTTCGGATTGCCGGGATACTCATCGTATGAGTATTTCAATACAACATTGTATTTATCTTCATGATATGGCAATGAGAATTTACCTTCTCCATGGGCTACCCAGATGCCAAGCTTGCTTCCGCTTAACGAACCGAACATGACGCTTCTATTCATAGGAACAGTAACACCTACAAACTTGGATTCGAATTTATGTGAATCATTGTGCAGCATTTTCGCTTTCTTGGTGAAGTCTGGGTTAATCAGGTTTAATTCTATCATCAGCTGACATCCGTTACATACGCCCAATGACAATGTATCTTTGCGTGCATAGAAGTTATCCAATGCAGCTTTGGCTTTGGGATTGAACAAGAAAGCTCCGGCCCATCCTTTGGCAGAGCCTAAAACGTCCGAATTAGAGAACCCACCGCAGAATACGATGAAATTGATGTCCTCTAATGTCTCACGTCCGCTGACCAGATCGGTCATTGTTACATCCTTCACATCAAATCCTGCCAAATAGAGCATGTAGGCCATTTCGCGTTCGCCATTGGTTCCTTTTTCACGGATAATAGCCGCTTTGATACCTGTCGGAGTACGACGGTCGGGGTTAAGGCCGAATTGTGAAAGTTTGCCGGTGAATGATTTGTCGAATACAAATTCCAAAGGTTGTTTCTTGTAGTTCTCGAAACGTTTTTTTTTGGCGCAGCCGTTCATGCTCTGCTTGCGGTCTAGCAAGTAAGAGGTAGAATACCATACATCGCGCAGATAGTCTATGCCGAACTGGTAAGTCGCATCTCCCTTTTCTACCAGGATATGTCGTTCTTCAGTCGGTTTACCTAATTTTACGTAGCCTATGCCTGCGTCTTCCAAGATTTTTTCACTTCTTCTTTGTGCTTATCTTTTACTTGGATAACAATACCCGGATTTTCGGCGAACAATATCTTGATAATGTCATCTTCCTTAATCTTGTTCAGGCTGATTTCCATACCACCTTCCATATTCGAGAAGCACATTTCAAGCAGTGTAGTAATAAGACCACCGGCAGAAATATCGTGACCGGCCATAATCAGACCTTTATTTACTAATTCTTGTACAGCCAGGAATGCGTCGCGGAAATATTCAGGATTTTGTACAGTCGGTACATCGTCACCTACTTTGTTCAGTGATTGTGCAAAAGCAGAACCTCCCAGACGTAACTTGTCAAAACTGAAATCAATATGGTAGATAGTGCTCTTTTCATCATTTACCAATACAGGAGAAACCACTTTCTTCACATCCGAAACTTCACCGCCGGCAGAAACGATGACAGTTCCCGGACTGATGATCTTTTCACCGTTAGGATATTTCTGAGTCATAGACAAAGAATCTTTTCCGGTCGGTACATTGATTTGCAATGAGCAGCAGAAATCGGAAAGGGCTTTTACGGCAGTGTACAGGCGGGCGTCTTCACCTTCCTGTGCGCGGCATGGCCACATCCAGTTGGCAGACAAGGAAATGCTGTCCAATCCTTCCGCCATCGGGGCCCATACGATATTAGTCAGTGCTTCGGCTACCGACAAAACAGAGCCTGCGGCCGGATTGGCTAAGGCGGCTTGGGGAGCATGGCCTAGAGAAGTTGCTATACCTTTTTCGCCACGATAATCGAGAGCTACTACACCACAATCGCTCAGAGGCAACTGAATTTCACCTTGACATTGTTGGCGAGCGATTTTACCGGTTACGGAACGGTCTACTTTATTGGTTAACCAATCTTTGCAAGCAACAGCTTCCAGCTGAAGTACGCGGCGGATATATTCATTTAATTTGGAAGTTTCGTATGAAACATTTTCATAATGGCGCTCTACGGTCTTGTCAACCATGTAGGTTTTCGGAGAAGAACCGAACATCTGATCTACTGCCAGATCGAACGGACGTACCCCATCGGCCTGTTCAAAGGCAAAGCGGGCGTCTCCGGTTGTTTCACCTACGGTATACATCGGCGCACGTTCGCGATCAGCAATTTTTTGTACATGTTCAATAGCCGACTCGTCAATCAGCAATCCCATACGTTCCTGAGATTCGTTGGCGATAATTTCTTTGGCAGACAAAGTCTGGTCACCGATAGGTAGTTTGTCCATATGAATTAATCCACCGTTTTCTTCTACCAGTTCGGATAAACAATTCACGTGGCCGGCCGAACCGTGGTCGTGAATGGAAACAATCGGGTTGTTATCTTCTTCACACAATGCACGGACTACATTATAGGCACGTTTTTGCATTTCCGCATTGGCACGTTGGACGGCGTTTAGTTCGATTCCCGATGAGTACCGGCCTGTCTCAACAGAAGAAACCGAACCTCCACCCAAGCCGATGCGATAGTTATCACCACCCATTACAACGACTTTATTTCCTTTTTCGGGATGTCCTTTCAGACAGTCGCGCTGAGTACCGTAACCTACTCCTCCTGCCAGCATAATCACTTTGTCGTATGCATACTTCTCGCCGTTTTCCTGGTGCTCGAATGTCAGTACAGAACCACAAATCAGCGGTTGACCGAATTTGTTACCGAAATCGGAAGCACCGTTGGAAGCCTTGATTAAGATCTGTTCCGGAGTCTGGTATAACCATTGGCGGACAGGAAGGATGTCTTCCCATTCGCGTCCCTCATCAGTACGGGGATAAGAGGTCATATAAACGGCAGTACCAGCAATGGGCCATGAGCCCTTGCCACCGCCCATACGGTCACGGATCTCACCACCGGTACCGGTAGATGCACCGTTGAATGGTTCTACGGTTGTCGGGAAGTTATGTGTTTCGGCTTTCAGTGAGATAACAGTCTTGATATCTTTGATAATGAAATAATCGGAAGTGGAATGATCGGCCGGAGAGAATTGCTCTACTATCGGTCCTTCGGCAAATGCTACATTATCTTTATAAGCGGAAATAATCTTGTTGGGATTTTCAGCAGTCGTTTTCTTGATCATCTGGAACAAGGAAGACTCCATTTCCTGACCATCAATAATGAATGTTCCGCCGAATATCTTATGGCGGCAATGCTCGGAATTGATCTGTGCGAAGCCGAATACTTCGGAATCGGTTAATTTACGTCCCAAATCTTTTTCAACCTTCAGCAAATAGTCCATTTCCTCACGGGAAAGTGCCAGACCTTCTTTTTCATTGTATTCTTCGAGGTTCTCGATGTGAACAATCGGCTGGGGTTTGATGTTGACTGTGAAAATCTCCTGGTTCAATCCCTTATACATACGTTGCAGCATAGGATCGTACTCGGCGTTTTCGTCTTTTACAGGGAAATATTCCTCAATGCGTAAGACACCTGTAAGACCCATGTTCTGAGTGATTTCTACAGCATTTGTACTCCAGGGAGTAATCATTTCCCGACGCGGTCCGATGAAGCAACCTTTCAGGTTCTCTTCGTTCTCTACAGTGGCTTCACCATAAAGCCAGCTTAATTTCTGAATATCCTCAGAAGCCAGTTCCTGGCTGACTTCTGTTGCTATTACACTTTTAGTGGGTGTTCTGAAAAATAGAATCATAGCACTTTTATAGTTGTTTTGTTAATTGAAAACTAGTTCTAATATCAAGGGTCTATTAATAAGGTGCAAAGTTATATAAAAGAGACGGGGTATGAAAGAATTTTGAGCGTAAATATAGGTACTTTCGTAAAAAAGTAGCATCTTTGCAGCATGAATTGGATAGAACAAGTAACCATACTCGATTTATTGGTGAAAGGGCTTATCGTCGGTGTAGTGGTTTCTGCGCCGTTAGGTCCTGTTGGGGTACTTTGTATACAGCGCACACTGAACAAGGGACGATGGTATGGATTTGTTACCGGTCTGGGAGCTGCCCTTAGTGATATAGGCTATGCCTTGATTACAGGTTATGGCATGAGTTTTATGGATGATTTCTTGGCAAAGAACCAAGTTTTGTTACAAATTATCGGCAGTATCATGCTGTTCTTTTTCGGTATTTATACTTTCCGTAGTAATCCTGTCCAGTCTATCCGTCCTGTATCTTCTACCCCGGGCAGTTATCTTCATAATTTTGTTACTGCTTTTTTTGTGACTCTCTCCAACCCCCTCATTATATTCCTGTTTATAGGTTTGTTTGCCCGTTTTTCTTTTGTGATGCCGGGCAGTCCCATAGGCTTTCAACTGGTAGGGTATTTGGCTATTGTATTGGGGGCTCTTCTCTGGTGGTTCGGAATTACGTATTTTGTCAATAAAGTACGCACCCGTTTTAATTTACGCGGCATTTGGATTTTGAACCGTGTGATTGGTATTGTAGTGATGCTGATTTCAGTCGCAGGTTTCATTTATACTATTTTAGGAAAAACGATGTACTGACAAAGAAACATATCTTGTGTATCATACGTTGGTTTTTTAATTTTTTAATTTATCAATTTTAATTTAAAAAGTTAATGTTCGTTTCCAGGCAGTTAAAAGAAAAGAATATAGCCGAGTATCTTATATATATGTGGCAGATAGAGGATTTAATCCGTGCCAACGGCTGTGATATGGAAAAGATAAAAAGCACCATCATAGCTCCTTATCCGTTAACGGAAGAGCAGAAAGCGGAACTCACCCAGTGGTATATGGATTTGATTGAGATGATGCGTCATGAAGGGATTATGGAAAAAGGCCATTTGCAGATTAATAAAAACATTTATAACTTGGCTTACCGACCTTCATTTGCAGTTATTGCGTTCCCCTAAGTTTCCTTATTATAATTCTGCTTATTATAAAGTATTGCCTTATATTGTAGAGTTACGCGCTAAAGGTGCGGATAAAGAGGAGCCTGAACTGGAAACTTGTTTTGAGGCGCGCTTTATGGTATCTTATTGTTGAAATTGCAAAAGAAAGAAATCAGTGAGGAAACAAGAAAGGCACAAGAAGCAATCTCGACATTGCTGGCTATGTTGTCAAACTACTATATAGAGGATAAAAAAGGAGAATTGGAATTCTAATAAATGAAATAGAAATGAAGAATATATTGGTGACTGGTGCCAACGGTCAATTAGGAAATGAAATGCGTGTGCTATCGGCTGAATACAAGGAATACACTTGTTTTTTACGGATGTAGCCGAATTGGACATTTGTGATGAGCAGGCGGTGATGACTTTCGTAAAAGAGAATAATATTCATGTCATAGTGAACTGTGCGCCTATACGGCGGTAGATAAGGCAGAGGATGATATAGAGTTATGCACCAAGCTGAATAAGAACGCAGTGAGCTATCTGGCGAAGGCGGCTGAAGCCAACTGGGGTGAGTTTATTCAGATATCAACGGATTATGTGTTCGATGGCACGAAACATCTTCCTTATAATGAGGGGGATGTTCCTTGTCCCAATTCTGTTTACGGCAAGACCAAGCTGGCCGGTGAAACGAATGCATTGGAGTATTGCAAAAAACAATGATTATCCGTACCGCATGGCTTTATTCCACTTTTGGAAATAATTTTGTAAAAACGATGCTCCGTCTGGGAAAGGAAAAGGAAACTTTGGGTGTGGTCTTTGATCAGATTGGTACACCGACATATGCCCGTGATCTGGCACGTGCTATCTTTACAGCCATTTATAAGGGAGTGGTTCCGGGAGTTTATCATTTCAGTGATGAAGGAGTATGTTCCTGGTATGATTTTACCAAGGCTATCCATCGTATTGCCGGTATCACGACCTGTAAGGTCAGTCCCCTGCATACAAATGAATATCCGGCAAAGGCTCCCCGTCCCCATTATTCCGTATTGGACAAGACCAAGATTAAAACTACTTATAACATTGAGATTCCTCATTGGGAAGAGAGTCTGGAAGCATGTATCAAAGAATTAAATGCATAATAAAATATGAATAGTGAAATAGAAAAGAAGACGGACGTTTGCGATTATAGCGCATCCGGATGCCGGTAAGACCTCTCTAACTGAAAAATTGTTACTTTTTGGCGGACAGATACAGGTGGCCGGAGCCGTAAAGAGTAATAAGATAAAGAAGACCGCCACATCCGACTGGATGGACATTGAAAAGCAGCGTGGTATTTCTGTGACCACTTCTGTGATGGAGTTTGATTACAATGATTATAAAATCAATATTCTGGATACTCCGGGCCATCAGGACTTTGCCGAGGATACTTATCGTACTTTGACAGCCGTAGATAGTGTCATTATTGTGGTGGATGGTGCGAAAGGTGTGGAAACGCAGACACGTAAGCTGATGGAAGTATGCCGTATGCGTAATACCCCGGTAATCATATTTGTCAACAAGATGGACCGTGAGGCGAAAGATCCGTTTGATTTGTTGGATGAACTGGAGGAGGAACTCATTATCAATGTACGTCCTCTGACGTGGCCTATTGAAAGCGGTCCCCGTTTCAAAGGTGTGTATAACCTTTATGAACATAAACTGAATCTTTTCCAACCTTCCAAACAGGTGGTAACAGAAAAAGTGGAGGTTGATATCAATACGGAAGAACTAGACAACCAGATCGGTGCTCCTTTGGCTGAAAAATTGCGCGGAGAACTGGAACTGGTTGACGGTGTTTATCCTGAATTCAATGTGGAGGAGTACCTGAAAGGCGAGATGGCTCCTGTATTTTTCGGGTCGGCATTGAATAACTTCGGTGTACAGGAACTGCTGGATACATTTGTGGAAATTGCTCCGAGCCCCCGTCCTACCAAGACAGAAGAACGTGAGGTGGAACCCGATGAACCGAAATTTACCGGATTTGTCTTTAAGATCACAGCTAATATCGATCCTAATCATCGTTCATGTATTGCATTTTGTAAAATTTGTTCGGGCAAATTTTCCCGTAATACTCCTTATTATCATGTACGTCATGACAAGACGATGCGTTTCTCTTCTCCCACTCAGTTTATGGCACAGCGTAAAACAACAGTAGACGAGGCTTGGGCGGGAGATATCATCGGTTTGCCGGATAACGGAACGTTCAAGATCGGTGATACGCTGACTGAAGGTGAGAAACTTCATTTCCGTGGAATTCCCAGTTTTTCGCCCGAGATGTTTAAATACATTGAGAATGCTGACCCTATGAAACAGAAACAATTGGCTAAAGGTATTGACCAGTTGATGGATGAGGGTGTGGCACAGTTATTTATCAATCAGTTTAATGGACGTAAGATTATCGGTACGGTAGGGCAGTTGCAGTTTGAAGTGATCCAGTATCGTCTGGAAAATGAATATAATGCAAAATGCCGATGGGAGCCTATCAGCCTATACAAGGCATGTTGGGTGGAAAGTGATGACCCGGAAGAACTGGAAGCTTTCAAAAAACGTAAATATCAGTATATGGCCAAGGATCGTGAAGGAAGGGATGTATTCTTGGCTGATAGCAATTATGTACTTCAAATGGCACAAATGGACTTCAAGCATATTAAGTTCCATTTTACCAGTGAGTTTTAATTTGTTGTTGGAGGTGGTCAAAAATCCCTAAGGGATGGACACACCTCCTTCTTGTTTTCACGAAATATTCTTTTTTACTTTATTCCTCTGGCTTTATAAATTCGTTCTTTAGCGTTATTAATTTGTTGGAACTTCTCTTCTGCCGCTTTTTTCACATCTTCACCCAATGTAGCAACACGGTCAGGGTGATGTTTTAATGCCAGACGGCGATAGGCTGTACGTACTTCCTCATTGGTGGCGGACGGGTCAATTTCAAGTACTTTGTAAGCTTCTTCCAATGAGTTTCCGCTTAAGTTCAGCATGGATTCCACTTCTTTGGGCGACAGTTCCATGCATTGTGCCACTTCTTTTAATGCTGCTATTTCCTCAGAGCATACGCTTCCGTCACTTTTGGCTATGTTTACCAGAAAGTCCAACAATTGTAGCCGTTGTTCGTAAGGCAGGTTCGCGGCAATCTGTGCACCACATTCATGGATGGTATTTTTAAATGCCATCGGGTTTTGACGCTCCATCTGTTTGCGCTGTTCAAAAAGATTCAGCAAAATCTGTTCTCCTTGGATGACTGCCTCTTCGCCGAAATTCATTCTTAAGAATTGGCGTACATATTCCATTTCGCTGTGCATGATGCGTCCGTCTGCACGGATGATGTAAGACGCCATAACCAACATGGAGAATAAAAAGCTATTCCGCTGGCCTTCGTCATAGTTTCCGGCTTCCGCCTGTCCTTTTTTCGTATGTATTGCCAAAAAGTCCGTTGTTTCCATCCAGCAATGAGCCTAAGGCAAATCCGGCCAAAGCTCCCAGTGGTCCCATAGTCATGAATCCCAGAATACCACCAATCCATTTTCCTGCTCCCATTATTCTTTTAATTTTTTCGTTTTGGATGCAAAAATAAACAATCTTGGATGAAAAAAGTCTCTTTGCCGCATTTTTACTATCTTTACCAGTCAAATTAAAAATACTATGTTTCAGAAACTTGTAGCAATAGAACCTGTCAGTCTGGTTCTGTCAGCAGAAAAAGCGTTATATTCTTTTGCAGATGAGGTTGTTATGTACTCTGATATTCCGGCGGGGGATAATGAGGATTATTGCTCGGATCGGAGATGCGGATGCTGTATTGTTAAGTTATACATCACAAATAAACCGGTTATATTTTAGAGAGATGTCCGAATGTCCGGTATATCGGTATGTGTTGTTCACTATACTCTCCCGAAAGTGCGAATGTGGATATCCGTTATGCTAATGAACGCGGTATTACGGTGACAGGTATTCGTGACTATGGTGATGAAGGGGTAATAGAATATGTAGTCAGCGAACTGGTGCGTTGTCTTCATGGATTCGGTCAGAAGCCGTGGGAAGGGATTCCCCGGGAGATTACCGGCTTGAAAGTGGGTATTGTAGGCTTAGGAAAATCTGGTGGTATGATAGCGGATGCAATGAAGTTTTTTGGTGCGGATATAGCTTATTATGCCCGTAGTGAAAAAAAGAAGCCGGTGCGAAAGGTTATCGTTTTATGCCTTTGAATGAACTTTTGACATGGAGTGAAGTGGTATGCTGTTGCTTGAATAAGAATACGGTTTTGTTGCATGAGGCGGAGTTCAAGGCACTTGGAAATAGGAAGATACTATTTAACACAGGATTGTCACCTGCGTGGGATGAATCTTCGTTTACCCGATGGTTGGAGGAAGATAATCTTTGTTTTTGTGATACATTAGGAGCATTGGGGAGTACGGCATTGCTTACCCATCCGCATGTGCGTTGTATGCAAGTATCAACCGGCCGTACCCGCCAGGCGTTTGACCGCCTGAGCGAGAAGGTGCTGGCCAATTTGTCAGAATACAATGGGTGAAGTGATATTGAGCAGGGTGTTCACTACAGACCATCCTGCAATCTCTGATGTGGCGCTGTACACTTCTACTACTGCGTGTACTTGTTCATTTTTGATTTCCACTTTTTGAGTATCACCTGTAAATCCAGGGGTGGACTGTATGGATACCTGCATATTGTCCGGTCCTACGGAAGCCATGAGGCTGCGACAGATACATTTACTTGGTTGGAAAACATTTATTGATCCTTCTTGTT
>ENA-OPZN01000543-OPZN01000543.1-human-gut-metagenome-genome-assembly--contig:-NODE-543-length-11178-cov-2.864990_pt1 | contig 11178 bp, 11 predicted proteins | sample MGYA00242483_ERZ504503 | MGnify/ENA primary metagenome ERZ504503 (study PRJEB26092, sample SAMD00036285) | human gut metagenome | host: Homo sapiens | study: EMG produced TPA metagenomics assembly of... | reverse complement strand
CTTATCCATCCTATATCTACTTAGTTCATTCTCGTTAAGGTTGAATTGCTTGGCGACCATATCCAGAATCTCCTCCACCAAAGGATCGGGCAGCTCAGGGTCGATGTCCGTGGACCGCTCGCCGGCGGCGTGATATACCCGGCCAGATCCACCCGTACCGGATTCCGGTAGTAGGTCATCCTGACCTCGTCTGTGAGGAAGCCGTCCTCATACACCACGACCTTCCCGTCACCTATGGTGTAGAACGTTTCCCGATAGTCAAAAGAAGGCCTATTGTTATCATCCCCAAGAAGCTCATGGACATTCTCGTTCTTAGTCTCCCACATGACAAAATCTCCAACCTCACATCCATTATAAGAAAACGCTCCTTTTATATTTGAGAACCATAAATAATCATCAGGAAGACCGAATGATGTCGATTCGGGGTCATCAATATGATTGATCTTATTAAGCGATTTCCAGTATACCAGAAGAGTTTGTATAGATCGGATGGTCTCATCATCCTTCCTATTAAGATAGTATCTTATCAACCTGTCCTGAGCCTCATTGAACAGCAGCACAAACCTTCCCGGATCAAGCTTAATCCCGCCATTGGCGAGATTCTGCTCATTCTTCTGCAAAGACCTTAGATACGCTTCTTGGATTGTCATCGTTATTCCTCCTTAATCTTATCACCTTCCTCTACGTCATCCTTCTTCTTAATATCCTTAACCTTCTTGGTCTTGGACTTATCATCGATATTAGACATAGACATGATCTCCTCATACTCATCCAATACATTAGCCTTTATGTTAATAAAGTCTTTCTTGGTAGCCAAAAACTCGGCGGACGTACGGGTGTCAGGGCCTATGATCTGACCATTATATTGCAAGCCGGATGGAGTCATGTTAATACGACCGTTACGTTGAAGGACGTTTATGATACGATAGAACTCAAGAACTTCCTTGAAATCACCCTCCAATGACCGATCCCAGATATCAAGCAGATAATCGATGTTGGTCTTCTTCTCGTTCATCCAGTTTGATAGTGATCCGGTGTAATAATCATCCTCCGTGAAATCAGGACGGGTCACGATGCCGATGTACAGAAGAAGGTCAATGACAGCCTGGCGTTCCTTATCACCTTTCTTAAGGGCGTTGATGAACTTATAGCTGATATTCATCTTATTGATCTCACGCTGCTGAACGAAATCCTTAGCGTTATCTTTCTCGATGAAACAGAACATGGAGTTCATGAAAATAGGATCACCATCCATTTCCTGAGGAGTCAACATGCCAGAAAATACAGCCAGATATAAATAAAATAACTCAACGGTATTAGCCGTGTTATAAACCTTACCCATGAATATCTTATCCTTAGCGTCATCCCAAAACTCTAGATTAGTCTGGGAAAGATCCTTCTGAGATATATCCTCAAAAGGCTTCATTATATTATTGACACGTTTGATTAACCAACCTATCAACCTCATCTTATCCATACCATTATAACATCTTGATCTTGGATAAAAACCCGTATTATAGGCTTTTGAGAAATCATCCCACGGGCAACATACGTGAGTAGCATTCTCCGGGAACGGAGCCTTGGCTATATTGGCGTCTTGGAAGGCCTGCGGAGCGCTTCCGTCGTGCTTACCTACTACCTCATACAAGGTTATCTGACATGATATTGAAGCCGTTTACCTCGACCAATACCTTCTTTTGATTTTTAAAATCTCTTTCATTTTCCTTATTTTTGCGTTACTTTCCTAAAAAAAGAGGAGAGGCAATATCCTCCCCTCTAAAAACCAAATTACATATGAAAAAAAAACTTAGCCGAAGTAGTTCGGTTGAAGCTCGATAATCAAGAACTTGCTGTTATCCATAACCCAAGCCGCTGAAGCTGAGTGACACCAGAATTGCTCTTTCATGCCCGGCAAGGATGATACGATCTCATTACCGTTAGCTTTGTGCGCCCAACGACCGTACTCATAACCCCACCACATGCTTACGCCTTCTGGCTTGATATAGAATACGTTGTTATTCATATTACCCAACTTAGCGTTAGCCGTATTAGGAATAGCGGAATACGCGTTAATCGATCCAGCGTCAGTGATATTCTCAATAATACAAGAATAAGAGGATCTAGGATACATGCCATTCACTAACTCGCTACGATCTGTCATGTCAGCGTAATCCAAAGAAGGATCGTGCTCGAACTCTACATTTCCGATGCCGGGAAGAAAAGCGCCCTTAACCTGTACCGGACCTAAGATCATAGCATCATTAGTACCAGAGATAGGATTAGAAGGCAACATACGGTCACTACCCATACCCCAGCTCAAATTACTCAACGTAGTAAAGAAAGCCTCTCTAATCAACTTCTCTAAGTTGACCATAGCCATAGCTCCTACCTTGAACTTAATCTTACGCTCCGTAATAGGAAGATCTTGACGACCACGGAAAATATAAGCGGCAGCAGCCATAAGAGTATCCTTAGTAATACCCATCGGGCGACTATAGTAGATAGTATAACCACGGCGAAGCTGACGGTAGATACCCTCATTCAAATGGATAGGACCATTTTGATCCATAATAATACCACCTTCTTGCCACATCAACTGTCTAGCTTCCAGCTTAACCAACTCAGCCATACAGAATACCTCCAGCGTGGACGCTACCTTAGCCGTACGTAAATCAAGTCTACCATTAACAGTCTTGCCGATAATAGCCAAATCAGGAATATTACCCTCATACTCGCTTCTCATGGCATTCATACGACGAAGGGCAGTCTCCACGAACTCTGAAGTGCTATTCTGGGCGGCCTGCATGGACTTCATACCAGCATACATAGTTGTCTCACCCTCAACACCACGGTGGTTTCCTAAACGGAACTCACAAGTCATGGAACCGGCCTTGTCAGCTCCAGATACCTTAGAGAACTGGGTACTGTACTCACCAAGGGCATGACCGATCTTCCAATAACGGATACCCGGACGTAATTTCTCTTTAGGGAAGTATTTAGCCTTACCGCCAATAACACGACCCCAATAACGTGTCAAATCTCCTTCTGTCTTAGACGGGATCTCACCTGAGATAAGGATATTACAGCCGTTAGCGGCGTCATAGGTAATGACATCATAAGCCGTAAACTCAGAAGTATTCAAAACAATATCAAACAAACCACCGTCAATACCCGGTTTTAGATGATGACCTGAAGTATCCTCAGCCGTAACGACGGCGAATGTCTTTGTAACAGGTAAATCATAACGGAAAGAAGCCCCGATACCGTTTACGGAGATCGTAGCGCCGTTATTGATCATACCCATATACATCGGGACAGGATAGTTAGCGATATTAGAGAACAGATTCAACAGACCCAAATGATTCTTGTCCGGATCCTCATAATACCAGCTCGCCAATGAGCCTAAGTTATGCTCTACGAGCGAAGTCTTATAATTCTTGGCATCGGTGAAGGCAATAACGTTATCGCCATTCACGGTAGCCGGAAAACTTTTTTGTCAAAAAAGGGTTCATAATTATCTATCTTTTAATGTTATACACTCTTTGATCCACTTAGATCAAGGAAGTTAGCCTCTATCGTATCGTTATCGATATTGTTCTTATTCTGCTTTCCTCCCTTATTGCCAGAAAGAAGAGTGATGGTCTTCTTATTGACCTCCATCTTAGCCTTGTTAGTCTTCTGTTTAAGGAACTCGTCCTTATTCATCAAGAACAAAGCCAGATCAGCGGCCATGTCCGGATTCTTGATAGCCTCCGAATAAGCTTTATCTATAGCCGTATGACCTTGATTGTCTATCGGCTTGGTAACGAAATCGACAGCCTTACCTATCATCGTGTCAGTCAACTGGAATCCTGAGCTTATAGACGTCTTAAGACCTTTCTTATAGATCTTCATCTGCTCAATCAACTCCTGTTTCTTTTTCTCGGATTTTTTCTTCTCCTCCTCGATAAGGTTATCCATCTCCTTTTTCAGGATATCATGGAACTTATTGGCCTTGGACTCAATGAACTCATCGCCCTTGCCAATCATCATCTCCATATTATCCTTTATCTCGTCTTCCGGCATACCCAACATCTTATAATAATGTTGGATGACCGCAAGCTGATCATTCTTGTTGCTCATATCAAGGTTGTCCAACGGCGCCTGAATGTTCTGATATTGGTTTAGAAGCTGACCTACGTTACCTCCAGCCTTATCCACCTCTATCATCTTCTTCATAAAGTCAGACATAGAACCGGTATCAACCTTATCCTTCAACAACTCATCGGCCTTATCCTTGATCAACCCTCCACTATATCAAGTAAATCATCTTCTTTTGTGATAGTAGAAAGATCGACTGGCTTATCATCTACCATAATATCAAGGTTATCGATACTGTCGATGATACCTCTGGCAGCCATCTTTTCCAAGAAAGATTTCCCGTTAAACACTGATACCACGTTATTATTATCAGTACCGCCTTCGCCAAAGGAATCCGGGTCTGGGTTGGTAGCGTCGCCGCCCTTATCCCCGCCACCGTCAGCCGCTCCGCCGTCGGCAGGCTCTTCCTTGGTATCACCTATAGGATTACCATCCTTATCATATTTACCCTCGATACTATTCTTATCGCCATCACCGTCACCACGGTAAAAAAGTTCCTCGACACTCATGGTCTTAAAACCCTTAGCGAAATCACCCATGTCATTCATACAATTTCCTTTTTTGCTTTTTACAAAAGTATTATTAATCCAATTACCAATTAAATCAAACCCATTATAGTATATGACAGAATTTTACGCCAAAATGATTACAGATTTTGTAAAAATATTTACAAAACTTGTAATCAATTCTTGTTTATTATTGACGTAAACCTATCTGTATCAGAACGTTTGTTTCTAGCGTCTATCTCCTTTTCTTTTAATTCCAACTTCTTTTCTCTATCTCCTCACGAGATCTTCGCTCAGCCTCGGCGTTAGCCTGTCTGGTTCTCATCTCCTCTTCCTTGATATCAAGATCTCTTTCCCTTAAAGCCCTATCAGCCATAGCCTCGACATAATCCATGCCTTCCGAGTTGTTCTCGGTCCTAGCCGCTTGACCGGCGGCCATTATGCTCTTACCCCTTAAGTCGAAGTTGCCCTTGATATAAGCCAGCTCCTTATCCTTCTCCATGCTCATCATTACGAGCCTGTTGATCGGCCTCAGCTTGCTGCTGGACAAGTCGCTGTTGATTCTGGTATTCTTCCTGCCTTACACGATCGGCGTAAGATCTAGCATCCCTTCCGATCTGATTCATCTCAGCCGTTGAGTTGGCGCTCATCATCCTAGTGATATCAAGTAAGTCATTACCTAACGTATTTGTCTGTAATATATATTGTTTCAAATTCTCCAACTCCAGACGTTTCTTGGAATTAGAGACAGCCATAACATTAAGATGACGTAACGACAAGCTATTATCCGTAAGACTGATGTAAGCCAAGGAAAGATCGCTATTCCTGTACATCACGGTCCAATCGTATCCTTCCTTCTGGCATACTTGAGCCACGGCTAGATGAATATCCAATGTCCGTTTCTTGAAGTCATCGAAATCATTAAAGTAAGTCTGGGTCTGTAACATAGTAGCGTTAACTCCCTGTTTTACGCCCGTAGAACTCTCGTATCTAGTTGACTGACCCATAGCCTGTTCGGATATACCTATCATCCTATAAGCCATCATATAGGCGTAAGAAGCCATTTCCATACGGGATCTTATCTGATCCGTATTAGTAAGATCATATACACCGAACTGATTATATATGCTGCTCATCTGCGGATTCTGGTAAGGATTGTTTGTGTCATTACCACCTACACCCATAAATGAGACGGACTTAACGATCTGCATAAAAGTAGCCAAAGCTCCCTTCTTGTCCATCATATCCTTATATTCCGTAGGCAGGATCCTAAGTCGCCTAAGAAGAACTTACCGATCTCCTTCTCGGCGTTATTGTATAACTGGTTCATAGCAAGGTATACATCATCTGGAACGGCTGTATGCGATCAGCTAGACTAGCCCCTATAAATCCCGAAACCGGAATGACATAATCATACAGACTGCTATCACCATGTATCTGATGAGGTATTGGATCCCCACCAATATATATAGGCTTATCCATTAAATTACCTCCGGTGATCTTAACTCCAAACCTAACCTCAGGCACATACTCCAAGATATAGGTATTAACCTCAGGATCACCAACGGCTTCTGCCATCACCCTCTTCACCTTCTTTATCCCGTTCTTCTCCAAGAACTCCGGGAGAAGCTCATCGGTAACAAGCTCCTGATCCACCATCCCAGTCTCCGTCATGTAAGTTATTAAGAATACCGGTTTCATGGATACCCAATATCCCTCCATAACCCTAAAAAGGCGGGAATCTATCTCATATCTCTTGCCATTGGACATGTCAGAGTTAAAATAGCCAAAGGGATGGAAGCGGGGCAAGAAGCGGGGCTGGGTGTGCTCCTCCCCGTCCGGCCCGAAGGTGTGGTACTCACCCATCGGAACGCCGTAGTAATCCTCAGCGGCGACTATAGATTCATAGTCATGGTATCCCTTCCATGGGACAACCTCATTCTCGTACATACCGGTAATAGACGGTTTCTTTTTCTTCCAGTCATACCTAGCACCGTCATTAGATACCCATCCCTCATAATCATCGTCACCTCCCATAATCCGACGCTTGTCCTTGGCTGTCATCTTATGGCCGTATCTTGATATCAACTCGACACCCTCGTAATAATGAAGACGACCTACATAAGATCCATATTGCGGGTATTTTACATCAGGATGGAAACCTCCATAGGACTCCATACCTCCGGACGGTAGTAATCGAAACCAACGAAATGATTCCGGAACATCTTTCCGCTAAGAAGACGGTCCCGGAAATTCTCCCTGTCAAGCTCATCCATATAAAACCGGCTACGGTCGGCCTCGATCGTATGATCCCCCCATACCGCCGCCTGCGTCTTCCATCTTGTACTCATGAACCTCTGGATATCATCAGGGGTCATAGACGCCTTGGCCTGTTGGATTTGCTGAACATAAGCCTGACGTTCCTCATCGGAATTAAACTCATTGTATGTAGGATCAAGACCGGCCTCCACAAGACGCTGATTAACGATAATATCCCACTGTTCTTGTATATGACGATGAAGTAAGTTTGACATCGTATCCTCATACTCACTTATAGCCATATCCCCTACCTCGTTAACCGTATACTTATCCTGTAGGTTTGTCAGCCATCCCTCAAAGGCATTTACGATACCACCTATTATATCATAATGCTTCAAGAAAGAAGGTATCCTTATATCGCTCCTTAGCTTCTGTACGTTCCTTAACTGAGGGATGACATCCGCCATCTCCATAAAAGATAACTTACCATCCGCCATCAGATAATAGTCACGGTACATCTGGTTATGATCATACTGTTTCAATCCTATCGTCTCAAGAGCGTCCATACAATCCTCCTTCCATTTCCTGTTCTTTTTCTTCGTGGAAATAGCCTGAGGAGGTAATCCTAATAACGCTCCTTTTGCTGGAAACGAATGATCTCTATTAAACACTTCCATGATTATTCAATTTTATTTACAACAAAGATAGGCGTTTAATTGACATTCATTTACCTAAAAGCTCCTATAGATACCGATCCAAAGGCAGAGGCATATACCTCATGGTGTTTATAAGCGTCTTCCTTGCGGGCATTATTCATCTCCTCGATCTTCGATTTAGGCATGTAATTGTTATCGTCAAAATATCTGGCGAGAACCAACGCATGCCCGAACGCTATTATCCTATCGACGTTCAATCCGGGCTTATACTGTATTATCTCATCCAATAGGGCTATATCATCGATCAGCTCAATACCCTTGACAGTTATATCAAGACCAGTCTGATCATCATAACCGATAACGAAATCCTGCCAGCAGTAATCCACCACGCAGGAGAAGAGCAGGTTCTGGTTGCCGGGGGTAGGGTATAGCCCCAGCTTGCTGTTCTGCCGGGAACCGGCCTTCACATACTTATTGGCTATTGCCTCACCAGCGAATAAGAAAAAAGAAGCAGGCATACCACTCTTCCGGTTAAGGTACTGTTCATACATCTGGTCAGCGTTCTCCATAAGACATATAGCACCATATCCTTTCTGAAGTACCTCGCATGTACGGCAAAACTGATCTATGGATGATGGGCGGGATACGTATGAAGCCACTATTCTATAGGCATAAGGATCTCGAATACCAACACGCCTTTTGAATACATAAAAAGCTCCTAATGAAGGGGTATCAGACTTAGCCTGTTTATAGGGATCTTGGCCTGCAACATAAATAAAATCATCAAACCTATTGGATTGAGGCATCTCGAATATCTGGACAGGAGCGTCAATAACACCGCCGCTAAACGGGAATCCAGCCAGTTGCTTATTCGATTTAGTAGTCCCCAGTTTATTACCTGACTCAAGAAAGACATCACACAGCATACCGCTATATTGCCCCGACTCAAGGAGATCATTCTTATGCTTGATAGCGTACTCGACCGGGAATAGGTTCTGGGATGAGCTTAAAAACAGTCGTCAATCGTAAATGGATAGAACATGGTATGAGAAGTGTACGCAACCCTATCTTTGTAGATAGTTTCTTCCGTTCCTCATTAAGTTATTGGTACTAGCCTCGAAATCAGTAGCGTCGATCTTGATCTTATTAAGCTTCTTGTCATCAGGCTTACCAAGATAATCGCCCAATCCTATAGTTCTCTTAACACCGGAGTTAGCCATCTGACCGGGAACGAACATCGCCCATTTCCGTTCTTTCCATGTTTTCCTTTCATGGCTCTCCGATTTAAAATATCCCAGTCCATGACCAGGAGATTGTATGTATCAGGATCAGAGAACATCTCCTGAGCGTCCTTGGATAGTTCCACCTCACCACCGGTACCAGCCAAGATAGGACTGAGACGCCAGCCATAAGGAGTGTCGTAGGACGGCATGGCGGCAGTGTACGGCTTCTTGATAGGTCCCTTACCTACCTCGTCGAAAATAGCCGTGGCTGGGGTCAGACCGGCAGTCTTCTGCGTGGATGTCTTCCTACCCATGTTGATATTGGCTATGGATATTATGGCATGAACATCACGAACCCCGTTGGACATACGCTTGCCTAAGGTGACACCAGAACTCCAATCGGTCTTGGTCCTGTTAATTCTGAAAAAAGGATGCACATGATCAAGCCCATACTCACAATACTCACCTATATTAGACAAATCGCTATCGCTGAAACCTACCACGGAATGGCTAAGCCCGATCGTCATGGTAGCGTTCATCTGAAGAAGGGATGACATGATAGTCGTATTATGGGATACGACAAAATTAGTGGTAAGGAACTGGTGAGACTTATTATCGACCTCAATACAAGTAGCTTTATACTTCCCGTAATAATCTATATCGGATATCCTAAGCCTGTTATGGGTCTTGGATATATACATATCATCACCATCCATAACGCAATAATATCCCATAGACCAAAATATTTTCCTTACGAAGGATATAATATACTCACTTTTGTAAACGACCTTAAAACGATCGTCACCAGTACTTATGCCGCAAGCTATCTTCATGAATGAGCTTATAAACAACTCTTTCTGTTTTTGGATGAATAAATAATATCATCCATCTCCTTATTGCTTAACTCGAAGATCCTGTCGGTAGATCCACAAAGGAAAGAGGCGGTCAGAGACCCAAGGAGCTGGGGGCGACATCAGCCACCGCCGCTCGGGGAAATCCACGGCCTCCCCTATATCTATGGTCATCTTCTGGAAGTCAGAGTGGATGATACCCATAGTGCTCATGACTTTATAATCACCATGATACTTGACCTTCCACTGGTGCTGCCCGCAACACACCACGCTGCGACCGTCCTCAAAGGTCACTTTGTACGTATCAACGAATCCCTGAGGATATACGCCCACTATGGTAGTAAGATTCCCGTCATCACCGTATATGATATCTCCTATGTCGGCGAATCCTATTTTCTTGGAACCATAAGGAGTGTATATAAGCTCCGAGTCCAGAAGGGCCTTTCCAAAACGACGGGTACCGAACATCCCCAGCCCTTTCTTCTCCTGACGGGCACGTTGGTACATCTCAGCGAAAAACCATTCATTATCACGTAACCGGCTGATAGCAGGAACACGCTCCCCATTTGGAAGATCTTGAAATACGGGAAAGAAATTAACATGCCAATAAAGCCATGGCGGGATGAACGTACCGTTGATAGTCACCCCGTTCTTGACCTTATAAGCCTCCTCCGTGAAGAACTGCTTAACATCATCATCTTGATCCTCCCAGCCGAACAAATCGTTCCACACTGGAGGATTCTTCATGTTTACATAAAATTCTGGACTCGTGCTTAACCCCATCACTTCATACTTTTTAATACGGACTCTATACCTCCAGACACTTGTCCCTTACGTTCCTTCTTCTGGACATTGCTGACACTCCTGTATACATCCATTATCCCACTCTTCTCCATATACGAGTCATTCCATACGTTGATCTTATCGATCAGCTTGGATATGAAATCGAACGCCCTAGCCATATCCTCATGCTTCTCCTTATCCCATGGATGCTTGGCGATATACGTCTTGGCGTCATCCACGGCCTTGGCTATGACCTCAAGATTATCGTTTACCCGATCGACGTCCTTACTCGTCGGCTTTCGTCTTCCCTGTGGCATTGGCTTTCATGTCCTTAACTCGTTATACTGTTTCATAAGAAGCTTATAAGATTGAACAACCCCGATCTTACTTACTTCCGTCACGCTCATGTCATGGAACATATCCTCAAGCTCCTTGTCAGCATATCTAAGACGTTCCTTGTCATCATAAAACACGAATCCAGACGTTCTGTCTTCTATAATACTCTTGGCGGTGGACGCATATGTCGTATCTAAATCCAGATCCATACCGAAGCTGGTAGCCAACTGGATTATGAACATCAACCTAGAATTGACTTTTACAGCCTCTATATTCAACATCTGTATCTTATGGGTCATCTCATGAAGAACGACAAAATCCTCCTCTTTTTATCAATGAAGATGATTTAAGGGCTATCTTCTTAGTCCTATCCTCAATATCGCTATACAAACGCTTGCTCTCACGTTTTATAGCTATCCAATGC
>ENA-OPZN01000542-OPZN01000542.1-human-gut-metagenome-genome-assembly--contig:-NODE-542-length-11194-cov-2.758200_pt1 | contig 11194 bp, 6 predicted proteins | sample MGYA00242483_ERZ504503 | MGnify/ENA primary metagenome ERZ504503 (study PRJEB26092, sample SAMD00036285) | human gut metagenome | host: Homo sapiens | study: EMG produced TPA metagenomics assembly of... | reverse complement strand
ACAGAATTACAAAACATCCGGATGCCGATAAATTACAGGTTTGCCAGGTTGCTTGTCTTGATGACAAAACGGGTGAAGAAATTACGAAACAAATCGTAACGGCAGCAACGAATGTGGCTGTTGGTCAGGTGGTACCGGTGGCGTACCATAAATCCCGTTTGGCTGACGGCACGGAAATTAAAAAGGGTAAACTTCGTGGTGAAGTATCTGACGGTATGTTCTGTTCCGTAGCGGAATTGGGTATTCCTAAAGATATGGTTATGCCGGGCGAAGGGGAAGGTATCTACATTTTGCCGGAAGGTACGCCAATCGGCATGGATATTCGTGATGCGGTGATGCTCAACGATACTGTCTATGAATTCGAATTGACACCGAATCGTGCAGACTGCTTCTCCATGATCGGTTTGAGCCGTGAATTTGCGGTTTTGACAAACGCGCAGAATACGGAACCGACCGTTAAAGTGAATGAAAATGGTACGGATGTCAACGATATGGTAAAAATCGGCATTGATGATGCCGAATTATGCAGTCGCTTCTTGGCGCGTGTTATCGGCAATGTTAAAGTGGGACCGTCCCCATTGTGGCTCCAGAACCGTTTGCGTAACGGCGGTATTCGCCCAATCAATAATGTGGTAGACGTAACGAACTATGTTATGCTCGAATACGGTCAACCAATGCATGCATATGATTATGATAAAGTAGCCGGTCATCAGTTGACGGCCCGCGCCGCTAAAGCCGGTGAAGCCTTAAAAACGTTGGACGGTACGGATCGTGAGTTGACCACGGATATGCTCGTTATTGCCGATGCGAACGGCCCTGTAGGGGTTGCCGGTGTTATGGGTGGTCTCGATAGTGAAGTAACCGAAGCAACGACGACGATTATTTTGGAATCGGCTGTATTTAAAGGGTCCTCCATTCGTCGCACCGCTCGTGCGCTGGGTATGCGCAGTGAAGCATCCGGCCGTTTCGAACGCGGTGTCAATGCGGAATACTCACCGGTGGCCCTTGACCGTGCGGCTCAGTTGTTGCAGGAGTTAATGGAAGATATTACCGTAGCTAAAGGTGTGGTGGATGTATATCCGGCTCCGGCTGAAGCTCGTACTGTATCTTTCACGGTGGCAGCGGTTAACAGCTACTTAGGTACCGATATTTCCGCCGAACGGATGCAGGAAATTTTGACTACCTTGTCCTTCACTTGGACACAAGATGGTGATGTAATTACCGTTGGTGTTCCGTCCTGCGCGGCGACGTAACGGTTATGCCGGATATTGCGGAAGAAGTAGCTCGTATTTACGGTTATGATTTCATTCCGAATACAACCCCATGGGCCAACCTTAACAGTGGCACCATGAGCGATAAGAAATTGCTTACGAAAGCAATTCGTCAGACCTTGGTAACCCAGGGTCTCAGCGAAATTATTACGTTCAGCTTCATGCATACGGACAGCCTCAAGAAATTACTCATTCCGGAAACGGACAGCCGTTATCAGGCGGTACCTATTTTGAACCCGATTACGGAAGAATTCCCGGTAATGCGTACGACCTTGATTCCAAGCATGCTTGATACGGCGGCGCGCAACTTGGCACAGAAAAACCATGATTTGTGGTTGTTCGAAGCCGGTGCGGTTTACGAACCGAAAGCCTTGCCGATTACTGAACTTCCTGTTGAAAAATACCATGTAAGTGGTTTTATGATGGGCAAAACGACAGATTTGCAATGGGCTCAGCCACAGCGTGACACCGACTTCTATGATGTAAAAGGTGTGCTTGAAGCGGTTCTTAAAGAACTTCGTATTGAAGCTACGATTGAACGCTCCAAAGAAACCTATCTCCATCCGGGCGTAAGTGCTCAGTATGTTGTGGATGGTACTGTTATTGCTACTTTGGGTGAAGTGCATCCGCAAGTAATGAAAGCTTACGATTTACCGGGCAAAGCATATCTCTTTGATATCGATGTGACGGCTATCTTGGGCTTGACCCGCGGACAGCTTCGTTACCAGGGTATCAGTAAGTTCCCGGGCACCGCTCGCGACCTTGCCATCGTGGCACCTAAGACTGTATCTTCCGAAGCTATCAGCCAAGTCATTTATGAAAAAGGCGGTCAGTATTTGGAACGGGCGTTCGTATTCGACGTGTACGAAGGGGCTCACATTGAAGAAGGCCATCGCAGCTTAGCTTACAATTTATCCTTCCGCAGCAATGAAGGTACTTTGACGGATGAAGATATTCAGCCGGCAATTGACGACATTTTGGCTGCGTTAGCTGAATTGGGTTGTAAATTGCGCTAATAGGAGAGATCTATTTGACTATTGTGCCAATGCAGGTCTCAATTGGCTATTAGAGCGTCAAATGGCGCCAACAGTTGCAATTTGTTTCAATTAGTAGTAAAATACATTAACTGATTAAATAATTAATAAGCCGCTATATTGTGCGATGGCACAGTATAACGGCTTATTTTGCCATATTTTTTAAAGAATGTGATATAATTCTATATAGAAATATGGCGAATTGAGTCCTTAAGGAGGGCGTATGGAATTATTGGCACCGGCAGGCACGTCGGAAAATTTTTTAGCAGCTTTAGAAGCCGGAGCTGATGCAATTTATTTAGGCGGCAAGGCTTTTAATGCGAGAGCGAATGCAGCCAATTTTGAGATAGAAGAGTTGGCTGAAGCGGTTCGCTTGGCCCATTTGTTGGATGTGTCCGTATTTGTTACGGTGAATATATTAATCGGCGATGCCGAGTTAAACGATTTAAAAGAATATTTGCGCGAGTTGGAACGCATCAATGTAGACGCCATTATTGTGCAGGATTTGGCGTTAGCCGAACTGGCGAAACGAGTAGCACCGAAGCTTCATTTGCACGCCAGCACGCAGTTGACGGCCACTAACATGGGGACGGTACGTTTCTTGGAACGCATGGGGTTTACCCGTGTTGTGTTGGCTCGTGAAATGAGTCTCGAAGAAATTAAAACGATTTGCCGCGAAGCGAAAGCGGAAATTGAAGTGTTTGTTCACGGTGCCCTTTGCGTATGTTATTCCGGTCAGTGCCTCATGAGTAGCTTCATCGGCGGCCGCAGTGGTAACCGCGGTGCCTGTGCACAACCGTGCCGTTTGCCCTATGAACTTATCAATGGCGAGGGCAAGGTCATAAATACTGAAAACGAAGCCTATATCATGAGTCCGAAGGACCTTAATTACAGTGAGCATATGGCGGAACTTTTGGAAGCCGGTGTGGCTTCTTTCAAGGTAGAAGGGCGTATGAAAAAAGCGTCCTACGTGAAAGAGGTTATCGGCACGTATCGTCAGATTATCGATAGAGCGGGTCAAACCTTGGCTGAAGACCAAGAACATTTGACGGCGGGCTTTAACCGCGGGTTCTCCACAGCTTACTTGGAAAATCGTTCCGGCCGTGAAATGATTACCGCCGTGGCTCCCGGCAATCGGGGGAAGCGTATCGGTCCATCCGATGAAGGTCCAAAGAAAACAGTTTGGCAGAATTTACAGGAATTTGGCCGTAAGTACGATGTGCATGCGTATTTGGACGGACAGGAAGGCTCTGAGTCGACTTTGACACTCTTGATGGATGACGGCACGTCTGTTACGGTTAGCGGTGACTATGTGGTGCAACGGGCTCATAAGACGCCGACCAGTCATGAAAAAGTGTCGGAACAGATTGGCCGTTTAGGTACGACGGTGTTCCGGTTGGCTTCTTTATATATGCCGGAAGAGCCGTTTATGTGGCCATCCAGTGTGCTCAACCAGATGCGCCGTGATGCGGTTGCCCGGTTGGAAGATATATTATTGGCAAAACATACTAAGGCCATGGCTGAGGTGTTAACACGCATCGAAGGTGCCATTGCAGCTGAATTTAAGGACAGACCAAGTTATAAGAGTATGATGGTACGAGCCGGTAAAGCTACTCATAGCGTTAAGGCCGGTTCCTTGCCGATTGTTTCGGTGCAGCTTGATGAAGAATGGCAATTAAAACCGGCCATTGAAGCGGGGGCGCAGAAGATTATTTTCGGCGGTGACCGCTTACAGCGTAAGCCGTACAATTTAGATGTATATAATCGCGTGGTGACTATTTGTCGTGAGCATCAGATTCGTTGTGTATTGGCGACGCCGCGTATCGTTCGGGAAAGTGAAATCGAGGCGTATCGTCCAACCTTAGAGGCAATTATCGCGGCTAAGCCGAATGCCATCAGCATTCACTTCTTAGGTGCCTTGGAATGGCTCCAAATGATGGGCTATGAAGGGGAGGTGGAAGGTGACAGCAGCTTGCAGCTGTTTAATAAAGAAGCGGTACGTGAAGCAGCCGAATTAGGCCTTTCAAGCGTTGTTCTTTCCCAAGAAGCCACTTTACGTCAAATTGCGGCCATCATTCGTCATAGCTCTTTGCCTATAGAATGTGTTGTTCACGGGCTTACGGAGCTCATGATTTCCGAATACTGTGTTATCAGCAGTTTTGCCGGTACCGGTTGTAAAGCCAATTGTCCGGCCCCTTGTTTGAAGGACTCTTATCGCTTGCGTGACCGCCTGGGCGAGGAATTCCCACTTCGTACGGATTCCTATTGCCGCATGCATATCATGAACAGTCGCATGCTCGATATGCGCGCGTACATTCCGGATTTGGTAAAACGAGGTATTGCTATTCTTCGCATTGACGGTCGTCAGCAGTCTAAAGAATGGCTGCGTGATACGATTGGCGCTTATCGCGGTATTTTGGCACACACCTTACCGGTACCGCCTAAGAATGAGTCCTTACCGATTACACGGGGACACTATTTTAAAGGCATTTTTAGAGATTTTTAAACATAGATTTAAATATTGCCAGGTAAAAAGTTGCCGTTTAAGCATACGGTGGCGTAGCAAGATTTTATGGCAATATATCGGGCCAAAGTAGTCAATCTTTGGCCATGTGATTACATAGGAGGGATTGTATTACCTATGAACAGTGAAAAACTGTTGGATTTTGATGTGATTCGAGAACGATTGGCCGCCGAATGCAGCTCTAAAGTAGCGAAGGAAATGGCCATGGAGTTGGAGCCCTTAACGGATCCGATTGCCATTAAAACGGCTCTCGATGAAACGGTAGAAGCGGTCAATTCGCTAAATACCGAAATCGAACAACCGATTGGCGGCACCCGCGATATTCGTGAAGCTTGTGCCAAAAGTCGTAAAGAAATTATTTTGACTCATGAAGAATTATGGGATTTATATACCACATTGAGTGCGTATAAGCGTATGTATGCATTTTTTCACAGCAAATATATGAATTATCCGCTCTTATCATTTTGGATTCAGGATATGCCTCGTCATGATGGCTTAGAACGCAAGTTTGAGCGTGTTTTTGACAAAAAAGGTAATTTAATGGATTCCGCATCGCCTAAATTGCAGCATTTACGTACTACCATTGCGCGTACGAAAGACCGCATCAAGAGTGATTTGCAGGCGATTATGCACGATCCGAACAATCAGAAATACTTTCAGGAGCTATCGTTACGCAGCGTAATAATCGCTATGTAATTCCGGTAAAACAGGAATATCGCTACGCCTTCGAAGGTTTGATTCACGACCGTTCGGCTACCGGTGCGACACTCTATATTGAACCGATGCGCCTCGTAAATTTGAACAATGATTTGCAGGAAGCAGAATTGGCGGAAGAGGAAGAAGTTCGCCGTATTTATAGGGAATTGTCGCAGGCCGTTCGCAAAGACAGCAATACCTTGATGGACGCCTGTGAACGCGTGTCCCATGTGGAATTCGTGTACGGTAAAGCTAATCTGGCGATAAAGATGAAGGCGGTTCCGGCCGAACTTAGCGGGGCACGGGAAGTAAAACTCTTAAATGCGCGTCATCCGTTGATTCCGGCCAATGTGGTAGTGCCCACGACGATTACGTTGGGGACGGCCTATCGAATTCTGCTCATTACGGGCTCCAATACAGGTGGTAAAACTGTAGCCATGAAGACGTTAGGTCTTTTGAGCCTCATGAATCAGGCCGGTTTATTTATTCCGGCCGAAACAGGCTCTATTTTGCCGATTTTTAACAATATTTATGCCGATATCGGTGATGAGCAGAGTATTGAAGCCAGCCTCAGTACCTTCTCCGCTCATATGACGCAGGTTGTAAAAATTTTAAAAGTAGCCGGTGCCAAAGATTTGGTGCTCCTTGACGAATTGGGGTCCGGTAGGATCCGGAAGAAGGGAGCGCCTTGGCGGTGGCTCTCTTGGAATATTTCCGTAAGCGTGGACCGCTCATGATGGTGAGTACCCACTATAATGAATTGAAACGCTATGCGTACCATACGGATGGTATTGAAACGGACATGTGGAATTCGACGAACGCACATTGCGTCCGACCTATCGACTTCATATCGGTGTGGCCGGCAGCAGTCATGCCTTGAGTATTGCCGCTCGTCTCGGGGTGCCTCGTGAAGTTATCGACTATGCCAAACAGGCTCACGAAGGTTCCGCTAATCGCGATATGGAAGCGGTACTCAGTGATTTGAACGAACAATTGCGTCGCAATCAGGAGCGGGAACGGGCACTCAAGAAGGAACTTGATGAAGCACGGCGCATGCGCACTCAGGCTGAGCGTGAAAAGAAACAGGTTAATGATCGCCGTAAACAGATTTTGGCAAAAGCTCAAAATGAAGCGCAGCAGCTTAAACAGTCCATTCGTGTCGAAGGGGAACAGATTATTAAAGAGTTGAAATCTCAGTTTTCAGAAACGGATAAGGGCAAACGGCAAGATGCCATTACGAAAGCGCGTAAAGATATATCCGGTGTTAATGTGCCTGAATTGGAACAGGAACGTCGTACGCCGGTGAATGTAAAAGAGTTGAAAGAAGGACAGACTGTATTCGTGGTATCCTTAAATGCAGTCGGTACGGTAGCAGCCGTGCAGGGTAAGCGTATCCAAGTAAGTGTTAACGGCTTAACAGCCAATGTAAAAGCCACCGATTTGGCCGTAGCAAGCCGCGAAGAAACCAATAATTTACGCCGCAAGGAAACGGCGGTTCAACCAAAACCGCGTAAACGCGCCGGCGGTTCAGCCGTGGAACGTCAGAAACATGCGACTACGGAGCTTAATGTTATCGGACAGACAGTGGATGAAGCCAATCAGAATGTGAGTCACTTTATCGACCAGGCATTGATGGCGGGTATCTCGCCGGTTCGCATCGTTCACGGCAAGGGCACGGGTGCTTTAAGAGCCGGTATTCATCAGTATTTGAAGACATTGCCGCACATCAGTCGCTATGAAATTGCCGGCTATGATGAAGGCGGGGCCGGTGCTACTTTGGTATATTTGAAGTAGCACAGTCTTACTGATACCATATGTAGCATAGTTATGCTATAATAAGCTATATGACTTATTATTCGTAATGAGAGGTGTCGTATGAGTTTACAAGGTTCGTCTCAAAATGGGCGACAAACACGACGTAGAACGACGGCGACTAAACCGCCCAAGAAGAAATCGCCAATGCGTCGATTCCTTTGGATTGTGGGTATTTTAGTATTCCTTATAATAGCCGGAGCCGGTTGCGGCTTCATTGGTGCCACCATGTCCGATTTGCCGGAAGTGGCCAATGTTAAACCGGCTGCTTCGTCGCAGATACTACGATGTGCATGGCAATTTGATTACAACTGTCCATGCTACTGAAAACCGGTTACCGGTGAAGTTATCACAGGTTCCGAAAGATTTACAAAATGCATTTATTGCCACTGAAGATAATCGTTTCTATAGTCACCATGGCGTAGACCCTATCGGGATTATGCGTGCTATTTGGGTTAATATTGCCCATGACGGTGTGGCCGAAGGCGGTAGTACTATTACGCAACAGCTGGCTCGTAATGCGTTTTTAACTCAGGATCGTACGTTAAAACGTAAGATTATGGAAGCGATGTTGGCCATTCGTATTGAGCAGTATTATACGAAACAAGAAATCCTCGAAATGTATTTGAATCAAATATATTTCGGTCAAGGTGCTTACGGTGTACAGGCAGCAGCCCATGTATACTTTGGCAAAAATGTTCAGGATTTGGATTTGGCACAATCGGCTATGCTCGCCGGCTTGCCACAAAGTCCTAACTATTATTCGCCGCTTACCAACTACAAAGCGGGTAAAGCGCGTCAGGCTGTTGTTTTGGGGCAGATGGTTAAATATGATTATATTGACCAAGCTACCGCGGATAAGGCGAAAGATGAAGACTTGGGTCTTCGTGAAAAATCCGAAGCCGCTCACAGCGATAACAATGCGTCGTATCTTTATGACTTATGTTATTTCTGAAATCGCCGAAAAAATACGGCGACGATGCTGTCTATAAAGACGGTTTGAAGATTTACACAACCATTGATATGAAGGCACAGGATGCAGCGGTTCAAGCTATGCATAATTTGCCGAACTTCTATACGGATGACAAAGGCTTAACACAGCCGCAAGGTGCGTTAATTGCGATCAATCCGCATAATGGTTACATTGTAGCCATGGTTGGTGGTCGTGGTGACGATTCCTTTAACCGTGCCGTATTGGCTGAACGTCAACCCGGTTCTGCATTTAAACCATTTGTTTACTTGGCAGCTATTCAGGACGGTATGACGCCGGGCACCGTTATGGACGATAAGAAAATTGAATTTAACGGTTGGAGTCCTAAGAACTATGAAGGTACCTATTCCGGTCAAATGACCTTGCTCTATGCCTTGCAGCATTCCGTTAATACCATTGCCGTACAGCTCGCCGATGCTGTAGGAATGCGTAAAGTTCTTAATTTGGCAAGCAGCTTAGGTATTACTACTTTAGATGACTCTAAAGATAATAACTTGGCCGCTGCGTTAGGTGGTTTGACAAATGGTGTTAAACCGATTGATATGGCCGTAGCCTATGGTACTTTGGCTAATGGCGGCGTTAAAGTTAAACCGGTGGCTATTACTAAAATCGTAGACCGCAATGGCCAGGTAGTGGAAGAGAACAGTACGGAAGAACAGCGCGTAGTAGATCCTAAATATGCCTATGTTATCACGAATATGCTTGAATCCGTAATGTCCGGCGGTACCGGTGGCGGTGCATCTATCGGGCGCCCGGCAGCCGGTAAAACAGGGACTACCGATGAATCAAAAGATGCTTGGTTTGTAGGTTATACACCTGATTTGGTAGCCGCTGTTTGGATGGGCGATGACTATGGTATTGAGACACTGGATGGTATTACCGGTGGTACCGTTCCGGCTGTTATTTGGCGTGATTTCATGTCGCAAGCTTTAAATGCTATGGAAATTCCGGCCAGTGATTTCACAGTTCCGCCGGGAGCAGCATCTATTGCTAACCAGGGCTATGCGCCGGTGGCTCCAAAGGTAGATCCGAAAGCTAAAGATAAGGACAAAGATAAAAAAGATGCTAAGGATAAGGACGATGCTACTGTAGAAAGTACTGACAATTCGGCAGAAAGCAGTTCCGACTCCGATAGCAGCAAATCCGGATCCGGCAGTTCCCGTAGTTCCGGAGGCGGTGCGTCTAAGTCCGGTAAAAGTGAATAATTAATTTTAAAGTACATATACATGCCTGTTTGGGGCATTCGAGGAGGAAGATTGATGAAGACATTGGAAGAACAGTTGCGTCTGATTAAACACGGCGTGGAGAATTTACTTCCTGAAGAAGATTTTAAGAAGAAATTGGCAAAATCCATGCTGAAAACAAACCGTTAACGATTAAGCTGGGCCTTGACCCAACGGCACCAGATATTCATTTGGGCCATACGGTTGTTTTGCGCAAATTAAAAACCTTCCAAGATTTAGGTCATCAAATCGTAATTTAATTGGTGATTTTACGGCTCGCATCGGTGACCCTACCGGTAAAAGTGCAACCCGTCCGCCATTGGATGAAGCGGCAGTTGCTCATAATGCGGCTACTTATAAAGAGCAAATCTTTAAAGTATTGGATGAGTCCAAAACTAAAGTGGTTTACAACAGTGAATGGCTCAGCAAATTATCCTTTGAAGATGTTTTGAAACTGGCTGCTAAATATACAGTAGCGCGTATGTTAGAACGCGATGATTTCCAAAAACGTTACAGCGAAGGTCGTGCTATCGGTGTTCATGAATTCATGTACCCCTTGATGCAGGGTTACGACTCTGTTGCTTTACATGCAGACATTGAATTTGGCGGTACGGACCAAACTTTCAACTTGCTAATGGGTCGCCATTTACAGGAAGAATATGGTCAGGAGCCTCAAACTATCATTACTATGCCTATTTTGGAAGGCCTTGACGGTGTTCAGAAAATGAGTAAATCCTTGGGCAACTACATCGGCATCAGCGAACCGGCTACGGAAATGTACGGTAAAGCCATGTCCATTCCTGACGAGCTCATGATGCGTTACTTCATGCTCGTTACGGATATGTCCATCGAAGATCAGGAAGAATTGGCAAAAGCCTTAGAAAACGGCACAGCTCATCCGCGCGACACGAAAATGAAATTGGCTCATACCATTGTGCGCTTGTATCATGGTGAAGAAGCAGCTAATGAAGCACAAGAACAGTTTATCCGCGTTTTCCAAAAACACGATTTACCGACTGATATTCCTGAATACGCGATGGCAAAACCAACCGAACCTGTATATGTGCCACAGCTTTTGACCGATGCAGGTCTTACTGCCTCGAACAGTGAAGCCCGTCGCTCCATTAAAGCCGGTGCTTTCAAAATTAACGGTGAAAAATGTTCCGATGAAAATATCGAACTCGCTGAAGACATGGTTCTTCAGGTGGGTAAACGTAAATTTATCAAAATCAAATTTAACTAATAGTGCCGTTAAGCGATATTACATTTACTATTAAATGTATCTGTAGTTAAATGCATCTGCACTTAAATTTATCTGCAGTTAAATGTGTTGCACTAATTGACGCGGTTATGTCAATACGTCAACAAGCTATTACAAATAGTTAAGTTAAAGAGCAATCCTCAGCGAATGTGAGCATTCCTAAAGGGTTGCTCTTTTCTTTTGCCTAGCGTTTATATGTGATACACTAGCTTCTGTATATTCTATATAGTGCATCAGAATTTGAAAAAAATGATTGACACACAATTAAATGTGTTATACTATTTATGTAGTTGATGTATTTCTTTTATTCAGGAGGTTTCATATAATGAATCGTGAAAATGCATATGTACTTTGGTTTGACGAATTAAAACGTGAAGATGTG
>ENA-OPZN01000541-OPZN01000541.1-human-gut-metagenome-genome-assembly--contig:-NODE-541-length-11195-cov-2.165703_pt1 | contig 11195 bp, 17 predicted proteins | sample MGYA00242483_ERZ504503 | MGnify/ENA primary metagenome ERZ504503 (study PRJEB26092, sample SAMD00036285) | human gut metagenome | host: Homo sapiens | study: EMG produced TPA metagenomics assembly of... | reverse complement strand
ACGGTGACCGGCCACCGCCATAATCGACTAAAACAAATTCACCCTTAATAGTAACCAATCCTCCGCTTTTTGCAAAGCTTCCAAGTTGGTACGCACAAAAAGTTTCGAACTTTTTAGTCAACTCCCGCCCTACCACAATAGGACGATTGCCTAAATATTTATATAACTCCTGTAATGAAGCTTGTAAACGATGAGGCGCTTCGTAGAACAATAAAGTGCCTTCATATGTAGCCACGCGCTCCAACAATTCTTTGCGGTGACTGCTTTTCTTTGGTAAAAAGCCTAAAAAAGTAAATTCCCTCGTATCGAGCCCCGACGCAATGAGTGCCGTCAAGGCCGCATTCGGCCCGGGTAACGGTACCACAGGAATTTCCCGCGTCTATGGCCGCTAATACAAGATCGGCGCCCGGATCGGAAATAGCCGGCATACCTGCATCACTGATAACCGCCACATCGTGACCGCTTAGTAACAACTCCATTAAGGGCTCTTCCTTCGCATCCTTATTATGCTCATGATAGGATATTAAAGGCTTTTTAATATCAAAATGTTTTAACAATAAGCCGCTGTGCCGCGTGTCTTCGGCCGCTATGGTATGCACTTCCTGTAAAACACGGACAGCCCGATAGGTCATATCTTCCAGATTGCCTATGGGCGTAGGTACTAAATATAAAGTTCCTTTAGTCTCTGTCATACCAACTACGCACCTCCTCACTGTACACATTCGGTGTGTCATAAATATATAAAGGGGCTTCTGTAATTAAACCGACCTGCCCCGCCTTACGCGCTTCAATGAGAACCAATTTAGCCGCTTTGCCCGGCATACTATGGACAAAACGCATTCGCTTCGGTTCTAATTTTGCTGCTTTTAAAGCACCCAATAAATCCATCAGTCGACTTACCGGGTAAATCCAAAAAGCCTGTCCCTGATATTTTACGAGCTTTGCTGCTGCCCTTGCAATATCAGAAATATCATACATCGTCTCATGACGAGCTAAACTCACATCAGAAGATTGGGGTATTGCTCCCTGCGCAGCCGTAAAATATGGTGGATTGATAAGAATTGCATCAAATCGCTCCACCCATTCAGGACCTTCAAGCTTACAGTAATCTGCTTCAACCAAAGAAATTTCCACTTCTTTTGATTTAATGTAATATTACGGCGTGCTAAATCGGCCAGCACCGGATTCACTTCAACGGCCGTAATCTGCTTGGCGCCGAGAGCCGTCATGAGTAAAGGAATTACCCCTGTTCCCGTGCCTAAATCGGCATAGCGGCGCTTTTCACTAAGTTTTGGAAAATGCGCCAGTAATACCGCATCAATGGCAAAGCGAAATTGGTCGGTCCGCTGCCACAGCTTCATTCCGCCAATCAATAAATCGTCCAGTCGCTCCTCGTTATTCTTCATCAGGCAATACGATATCAGTCCACGGCAAGTCGATAGTACGACCTTCTTCCAGCTGTACTTTTACCGTTTTCTTGTTGCGATTAATCTTCAATACCTTGCCCATGCCTTCATCGGTTACTACATCTTTACCGATGCCCGGCGGTTCTATAATAACGGGCGCCACTTTAGTTTTCTGCGTATATAAATCGCCGCCTTTGGCATACAAATCATTTTCATAATTTAAGCAGCACATCAAAACGCCCACATACACCGGAAATCTTCGTTGGATTAAGGCTTAAATTCTGATCCTTAGCCATGCGAATCGATACGGGTGAAAAATCCCCCAGGAATGTGGCACAGCATAAAGCACGGCCGCAAGCACCGATACTGTTTAAAATTTTAGCTTCATCGCGCACCCCTACCTGACGCAATTCAATACGCGTACGGAATACGGTGGCTAAATCTTTAACCAAATCACGGAAGTCAATGCGTCCGTCAGCGGTAAAGAAGAAGATGATTTTATTCATGTCAAAAGTATATTCAACATTGATAGCTTCATCGGCAATTTGCGATTGGCAATTTTTTCCAACAAATCTCAAACGCCTTTTCTTCACGCTGCTTATTTTTTCTACTTGTTTGTAATCTTTCGGGGTGGCCTTACGGATTACGCTTTAAGCGGTTGAATTACCGATTCTTCGTCCACTTGACGCGGTGCAATTACCACATCGCCGAATTCAAGACCGCGAGCCGTTTCAACAATAACACCGTCACCTAAGTTCAAGCTGGCACCACCGGGAGCAAAATAATAAATTTTACCCGCTTTTTTAAATCTAACACCGACTATGGTTGTCACTGGGTGTCCTCCTTTAAGGCTTGGCGAAGGGCAAGCAATACGCCATCCATAACCAAACCTGCTTTCACATTTAATCGAAGTGCCTCTTCCGCCGCCAGCGTTTCCCGCTCTACGGTCAATAAGGTTTTCACCTTCCATGACGGTAATATTTGCAATAAACGCTCTTTATGGAGAGGACACTGTAGTACATCATCCGGCGCACCGGCTCTTAAAGCCATCATGTCGCGCGCCAAAAGCCGCAACCAGCCATTAACTCGCGCATGTCATCGCGTTTAAGGGATTCTGTTTGCAGACTCAACTGTGTAAAAAACAAAGCTTTCGGCAGCTGTTCCAGCATTTTTTACGGTCTGTTCCAATAGTGGCAACGTGCCTCTCAGGACCAGCTCACGAACCAAATCAGGATTGCCCTGACCGGCTCCCAAAGCTTGTTGTAAATCTTCGGTAAAACCTTCCTTACGCAGTGCCGCCGTAATAATATCATTACTTACCGGTCCGAAAGGAACCAGCATGCACCGTGATTTAATAGTAGGTAACACCGAAGCAATTTGATTCGTTATAATTATGAAAAAACATCAGCCGGCGGCTCCTCAATGGTTTTTAACATGGCATTGGCCATAACTGCATTAGTCGTTTGAAAATCTTCTACGATAACAACTCGCCGGCCGCCACCGGTACGCCCTAAATAGGAACTTAACAGCTCATACCACTGCTCTACCTTCAGCATATTCTTCATCGGCCGTAACCAAAAGCCTGACCGCCATCAACGTAAATAGGAAGGCCTTCCGCTTCCGTTTTTTCTCCGATTCGCCATCCGCTTGACGAGCATTCGCTACCGCTTCTAAAACTGAGCGCCGCCGTCAGCCGAAAAGACTTGTCGGCCTATTAATAAAGAAGCTAAGCCAATAGCCGTATTTAATTTTCCCAGGCCCTTTTCCCCATAAAATAACAAACTATGGGGTAAGGTACCGCGCTCTACCAAGATCGTCAAATGGTCGATTGTAGCCTTTTGACCGATAACTTGCTCAAAATACGACATGGTGCCTCCTCAATGTATTACAACATATTTATTATATACCGTGAAGCCCCTAAAAAACAACTCAAAGCGAAGGCTCTAAGTCATTCAATACGGCAGCTACTGCGTTATACACATCCTCATGAATGGCTTCTATGGAGCGAAGATTCATATGCTCATCGGCACAGGCAATACGCTGCCAATTATAACGTGCCACCAATTCATCATAGGCTCCGTGAACACGGCCCAAATACGCATGGTCTTTCTCATGAATATCGCCGTAGCGCCACCGGTTTATGTTTGCGCTCCGCCATAAGTGCTTCGCTCACTGCAAGGGGCATATCCAGTAAACATACCGCATCAGGTCGCGGTAAGCCGAATTTTACGAACTCAAAATCTTCCAACCAGTCGAGGAATGCCTTGCGTTCCGCCGGGTCTTCATATTTTACCATTTGATGTACCATATTGGAGGTCGTATAGCGATCGGCTAAAATAATCCCCCCTTCTTCGTAGAAGTTTTGCCAATCCATGCGAAAAGAAGCAAATCTGTCCACAGCGTATAAAGGACTGGCCACGAAGGGATTTACATCGGACGGTTTTTTACCGAAATCACCGGCTAAATACATCTTTACCGGCATGGCAGCCGGACTGTCGTAATTGGGAAAACTCACGGATTTTACCTTATAGCCTTCTTTGAGTAAACGTTCTTTCAATAGCGCCGTCTGCGTAGCTTTACCGCTACCGTCGCCACCTTCAATAATTATTAAACGGCCCACAGGTCACACCTCATTTACTAATAATACGAATTGTTTTTAATGTTTTATCAGCACAGCCATTTGGCAAAAAGCCCATGGCTTGCCGCTCTTTGATATAGGCCAACACCGCCGGTGTAATTCGTTCGCCTACGCTGACAAAGGGAATCCCCGGCGGGTAATAACTGATAGTCTCACCACTGATTTGCCCTGCCGTCTCCGCAAGGGCCACAGTTTCTGTTTTACTGTAAAAGCCTCCCGTGGCGTCAGTACCACTTCCGGACTTGGCAAACGCGTACCCGTAGCCAGTGGCTTTGCCTGAGGGCTTGATTGCTTAAATTCCTTTACATTCGCCGCCACCTTACTTACCGCATCGACCAGTCGTTTAATACTGTCCTTGGTATCGCCTAGCGTAATGAGCACCAACACATGATAAGCCTGTACCAATTCTACCTCGATACCTTCCTTGCGAAGCAATTTTTCCGCTTCTACACCGGTCAAGCCGAGCTCATAAAAATCAATGAGCACCTTGGTCGCATCATAATCATATAAACCGTTAAAATCTTCCGCAGCCGGTACATTAATCCCCGGAATGTTCTGCAAATCCCGGCGCAATTCCTGTGCCAGCATTTCCGCCTTGGTGACTAACTCACGGCCTTTTGTCGCCATTTGATGCCGCGCCATATCAAGGCTGGCCAGAAATATATAATTAGGACTGGTACTTTGCAAAATCTGATGCACCTGCGTGATGCGTCGTTCATTAATGAGCATATCCTGTCCATGAAGCATCGATGTTTGTGTTAAAGATCCGATTAATTTATGCGTACTTTGTGCCACTAAATCGGCGCCGCAGGCCAAGGCACTTTTTAGGTAAGTTTTTACCAAACGGCAAATGGGCTCCATGAGCTTCATCTACAAGAACAATAACACCTTTCTTATGAGCTAATAATACTATAGCTTCTAAATCAATGGCAATGCCATAATAATTCGGGTTTACCAAAACGATGGCTTTCGCCTCCGGATGCTCGTTTAAGACTGTTTCTACTTCACTAGGTGTAGTCCCCAACGGTACACCGAAGCGCTCGTCAAAACGCCCTTCCAAGTAGACCGGCTTGGCGCCACTTAAAATTAAACCGCCCATTACTGAGCGGTGTGCTTCACGGGGAATAATAATCGTATCACCGGCACCGACTGTGCCCATAATCATTGTTTCAATTAAAGCGGTGGTTCCGTTTATAGAAAACCAAGTGTAATCGGCCCCATATAATTGAGCCGCCAAATCTTGCGCTTCTTTTAACGAACCTTCCGGTTCATGTAAATCATCCAGCGCATACATCACGCCTAAATCATACGGCAGTGCCGGATCCATCCATGCTTTTAATGTAGCAGGCGCTCCTACGCCTATTTTATGACCTGGTGTATGAAACGGCACGAAATGCTCTTCTTTATAAGCCTCCAACGCTTCTACAAAAGGCATGCGTGACTGATTTAATGCTATATTATTACGTTCCCTATTATTATTTTTCGTTTGTGTATGTGTTTTCAAAATAAACCTCTGTTTGCTTATTTTTATATACATACAATTATACCATTTTATAGTAATGGCGGTGTATCTATTTGTAATTTTATAAATACTAAATCGCTATTTATAATTTTCTACAAAATATTGACGTAATTCCCGGCCCCGCTCATTGCTCGTTTTAATGCGATCCAAAGCCTCACGTAAGGAATCCTGCAACCGATAGGTATTAAGCTCTGCCGGTTTGACCCAAGCAAAGTCTGTGTGTTCGTCCGACAATACTACATCACGATTATTTGCTTTGGCAATGAAGATGACCCCTGTCAAAAACTGCAAATTTATTGCGTTTGTAGGACCACAGACCGCTACATCCAGCAGTTCGACCGTAAGACCGGTTTCTTCACGAACTTCTCGTAACGCCGCATCATGTAAATCTTCACCAAACTCAAGACCGCCACCGGGAAATTCCCATGGTCTGAGTCCTTCTCTATCCTTTTTTGTAATAATAAAATATCGCCATCGCAAAAATCATACATTTCACTGACATTCCCATACGCCTTGTTTGGCGTGGCCCGGCAGGAAACGAACGTTGCTTACGCGGTTTATGATTTTGTCGTACGAACATGTAATCCTCCGTTCTCCCTTATATCGAAAAAAAGGAGACTATAGCTCCGTATAGTCTCCTGTGTTTACGCTAAAGCTTACTTGCTATAAGCGGCCGCATATTGCGTACCTAGCGTTACATATTTTTCCATTTGCTGAATAACATCTCGCAACTGATGTTTACTCAATGTTGTTAACTCTTTGCCTCTGGCGGCATAATTAATAATGTGAGAAATCTCGAAACCACTATATCCCAGCACCGATAAGCGGTTCGATAAACTTTGAATCTTGTTCATAATCGAACCTCCTTTGTTATTCTTATAACTTACAGCGATTTGGGTTAAAACCAACTGCTAAAAAGTGGTTGGGTTATTACCACATACCCGTACGACTGCTCAGGAATGTTCAAGATTATGACATTGTTGGGTTTAAAGTTCATCCTCCTCAAGCATTAACACTGACAATCTATCCGGATAATAGAGTTATTATATCGAAATTATTAAAACTTGTCAAGTGTTATTATTAAATATTCTCACTTAACCGTTATTTTAAAACCATACGCAATCAGCATTACGCGACTATTATTGACGACGACCTTTACGTGGGTTGTATAAATTCATACCTTTGTCGAGCCCTACCTCTAAGGTGCCTAAAATAGCTTTAGCCATATCTTCAATGCCTTTATTCACCTTATCCTGCTGTTCTTCCGGGAACGGTGCCAATACATGGTCGATAACCGTCCATTGCGGTAACGGTCGGCCGATACCGAAACGGAAATGAGGAAACTCTGATGTGCCCATATGAGCAATGAGGGATTTAATCCCATTATGCCCACCGGCACTGCCATTAGGGCGAATACGGATTTTACCAACCGGCAAATCCATATCATCGTAGACACAATATACATCGGCCGGATCTATTTTATAATACCGCATCAAAGGGCCTACCGATTCACCACTGGCATTCATAAACGTCTGCGGTTTAACCAAAAGAACCTTCTCGCCGTCAATTGTTATCGTCGTAATGAGCGCTTTAAAATCTTCACGCCATGGCGTATGAGCTTCTTTCGCCGCCATAGCATCGATGACCATAAAGCCTATATTATGTTTTGTCTTTTCATATTCACGGCCCGGATTCCCGAGCCCTACAACCATTTTCACTGTTTACATCCTTTATCTACGAAAACAGAACCTCCGGAAAGGATTCCGGAGGTTACACACATCGCTCTACAGAGGCATAAACAGCCATGCAGAGAAAAATTATTTGTCAAACAAATTACTTACGGATACTTCGTGGAAGATACGCATAATAGCTTCACCCAATAAAGGCGCTACCGACAAGGACGTAATATTTGGTAATTTATGTTCTTCCGGTAAATCAATTGTATTGGTTACGATTAATTCCTTAATATTGGAGTTTTCAATGCGTTCGCAAGCAGGGTCAGTCAATACAGCATGCGTTACACAAGCCATAACAGATTTAGCACCGAATTCTTTAAGTGCTTTAGCCCCTTCAACCAAAGAGCCCGCTGTATCAACGATATCATCGATAATGATGCAGTTCTTACCTTCTACATTACCGATTAAGTTCATAACTTTAGCCACACCCGGTTGCGGACGTTTCTTTTCGATAATCGCAATCGGCGCACCGATACGATCGGCCAAATCACGAGCACGCGTTACACCGCCAAGGTCAGGCGATACAACGATTAAATCTTCCATTTTCTTTTCGTTAATGTATTTTGCCAAAATGGAGGCACCGAATAAGTGGTCCACCGGCACATTGAAAAAGCCTTGAATCTGACCGGCATGAAGGTCAATTGTTACCAAACGAGTGATGCCGGCTGTCTGCATTAAGTCAGCTACCAATTTAGCCGTAATCGGTTCACGACCGCGAGTTTTACGGTCCTGACGAGCATAGCCATAGTACGGTACTACCGCCGTAATGTGACGCGCAGAGGCACGTTTTAAGGCATCAGCCATAACTAATAACTCAATTAAATTATCATTTACCGGATAGCTGGTAGGTTGCACGATAAATACATCTTTACCGCGTACGCTTTCATCAATCATAATCTGTACTTCGCCATTGTTGAAACGACCTACGAACGCTTCGCCTAAAGGTAAGCCTAAGTAATCACAGATTTCTTTCGCCAACTCCGGATTCGCATTACCTGTGAAAATTTTAAGTTTCTTACCGTCTTCAAATGCCATGATTCAATACCCCTTTTGCTAATTAATAACTTCGTTGCTCCTAGCAAACCTCATCTTTATTATTGTATACTATTACCGTCTTTATTGCAAAAAAGTAAACAACTTTTTTCTATTTTTTTCTTAAATGTATCGTCAGTCACCCAGTTTTCTTTTTACAATCTGACGAGCCCGACCTACCGCCAAAGATTTAGCCGGTACATCTTTGGTAATGGTGGAACCGGCGCCGATATAACTGTAATCACCTACCGAAACCGGGGCTACCAAATTAGAGTTACAGCCCACAAAAAGCACCGTCACCGATTTTAGTACGGTGTTTTAATTTGCCGTCATAGTTAACCGTAATTGTACCGCATCCTATATTAACGCCGCTGCCCACATCACTGTCACCAATATACGATAAGTGTGGGAATTTAGTCCCTTTACCGACAATACTGTTCTTCACTTCCACAAAGTTACCGATATGAACGGATTCGCCGATAACTGTATCAGGGCGTAAATGTACATACGGTCCGATATCGGCACCGTCTTTTACTTCACAATCATGAGCATAGGTAAAATGCATAACCACTTCGTTGCCCACCTTTACATTGGTTAAACGACTATGTGGTCCGATTTTGCAACCTTCACCGATAACCGTTGACCCTTCAAGCAAGGTCCCCGGTAAAATTACCGTATCGGCACCGATTACAACTTCCGGTGCAATATAAGTGGATGCGGGATCGATAATCGTCACACCGAGGTCCATGAAATGACGGTTCGTGCGCTCACGCAAAATACGTTCTGCTTCCGCCAATTGTGCTCGGGAGTTAACGCCTAACGACTCTTCTTCGTTGGTCATCATATAGGCACTTACACGGTCACCCTGATTTACCAAAATACCTACCACATCGGTAATATAGAGTTCGCCCTGCGCATTGTCATCGGATAACTGTTCCAAACACGGCCATAGCTTCTCACTGTCAAAGGCATACATACCGGTATTGATTTCCTGTACCGCCAACTCTTCCGGTTTGCCGTCTTTTTGTTCCACAATGCGAAGAACCTTACCCGTCCCTTCTTCGCGAATAATGCGGCCGTACCCGGTCGGATCAGCCATATGAGCCGTCAACACAGTAGCCGCTGCACCGGTTGCTTCATGTTCGGCTAACAGCGCTTCCAACGATTCACGCGTTACGAGTGGCGTATCACCGCAGAGCAATAATATGGTCCCTTTGTAATCACCTAATAAAGGTTTGGCCTGCTTAACAGCATGGCCGGTGCCTTTTTGCTCGGTCTGGGTCACGAATTCAGCAGCCTCACCCAAGTACGCCTGCACTTGTTCACCGCCAAAACCGACAATTACAACATTGCGTTCTGTGCCCACTGTTTTTACGGTTTCAAGTACGCGTTCCACCATAGGCTTGCCCGCTACGGGATGCAATACTTTCGGTAGTTTAGACTTCATGCGGGTCCCTTTACCGGCCGCTAAAATCAAAGATGTAATAGGTTTCATACAATTAGGCCTCCTTATCAGCCTCTAAATTTACAGGTTCGATATCAATACTGCGTGTTTCTTCATTAACACCATTAAGAATTAAGAGTGCTTCGCAATCTTTTACAACTTTAGGATCCGGCGTCGATACCAGTACACCGATACCAACCACGGTGCCGCCCATTTCGGTAACCAGCTCCCGCATGCCGTTCGCCGTACCGCCGGCTTTCATAAAATCATCAATGAGCAATACTTTGGATTTAGGCGGAATGGCCCGTTTCGTAAGCGACATAGTCTGAATGCGACGATTCGATCCGGTCACATAGTTAATACTGATAGACGAACCTTCTGTCACCTTGCTGTCACGGCGCGCAATAACAAGGGGTTTGTTAAAAGCTCGCGCCACCATAACCGCCAACGGAATTCCTTTTGTTTCTACCGTCATAATATAGTCCGGGTTCCGGTCGGCAAAGCGAGTCATAAAAATCTCGCCTAAACGGCTGGCAATATGCCAATCATATAAAATATCCGACATATACAAGAAACCACCCGGAATTACGCGGTCCGGTTCTTGTAAACGCTGCTGTACTTCACGAAGGACAGACATGGCCCGCTCCCCTTGCCGATACGGGATAAAGCGAACACCACCGGCTACTCCGGCCACCGTTTCCAAGGTGCCTAAGGAAAAATGTTGCAAAGCTGTTTTCACGGAACTTAAATCTTCGCTGAGTGTGGACTTTGCAATATCAAAAAAAAAATTGCAAAAATAGCGTAAAGATATCAATTCTTGCGGAGAATCTACCAACAGTTTAGTAAGCGCTACCATGCGCTCAACGCGTCGCACTTTTTCCACTGTATACCTCCTTATACAAAAAAATAACGTTGCCGACTATGCCAACAACCTTGTTCTCTTTTAAGGATACCACAAAAACGTTCGGAAAATACATACTTTAAAGGTAAAAATCCATACATTCAAGGTTAATTTTTATCTGAACGTTCGTAGTTTGCAAGTATCTTTCAAGAGTGGATAGTCAAAACATCCATTACCTATCAAACATTACGACTAGCCCATTCCGTATTTTGAATAACAAAAGAGACTATAACCTAAACGAAGAAATGAATCCTCGTTTTTGTTACAGCCTCTTTAGCTGCATTTTAGATGTTAATAAATAATTGAATTCATAAAAGTAAATTCATACATAGTACTAACGCTTCTCTAAAATCTTATTCTCTTATTCTAAAATATAAACCTTAACGGTTTGTCGACCAAAATCTATGGCCTCGCCATGAGAATCCATGGCTAAATCGATACGATTACCAATAATACCGCCGCCGGTATCATCCGCGACTGCATATCCGTAGCCCTCGACATAAACCGCTGTGCCTA
>ENA-OPZN01000540-OPZN01000540.1-human-gut-metagenome-genome-assembly--contig:-NODE-540-length-11225-cov-2.212741_pt1 | contig 11225 bp, 13 predicted proteins | sample MGYA00242483_ERZ504503 | MGnify/ENA primary metagenome ERZ504503 (study PRJEB26092, sample SAMD00036285) | human gut metagenome | host: Homo sapiens | study: EMG produced TPA metagenomics assembly of... | reverse complement strand
GGAGAAAATAATATTCTTTATGGAAAGTGGAATATTCACAAACCCTTCCGTATCTCCTTTTACATACTGGAATTTACTTTGCTCCTCTTTTGTCAGCCAAACCAATGCCGAATTGAACTGAGGAAATACTTGCATCTTGTCGTACAGCACATATCCCATCAGGCGTAAACGCCCTTCAGAATACGTATTATAAACTTTACGATAAATCTCATCCTTATCAATGCCTTTCGAAAGCAGTTCGCTGATAATGAAATAAATCTCACGGTCATTAGAATTATAAGTAAAGCCACCTGTATCGGTCATCATCCCCGTATAAATACATTCAGCACCTTCCTTGGTGATATCCTCAAAATACCCCAGACGGCATATCAACCGGAAAACCAATTCCGATGTAGAAGATATTTCAGGATGAGAAATAATGATTCTACAAAAGGCTTCCGGATTAAGGTGATGGTCAATCATCATTTTGCGTGCCGGCGACTGAGCCACAGCATCCGCCATCGCATCAATACGAGACAATGCATTGAAATCCAGACAGCAGATCACATCCGCCTCATTCAGCAGCTTATTGGCAAATTCAGTATATTTATCGTACCGGATTATATCCTTGGCTCCCGGCATCCATCTCAGAAAATCCGGAAAAGCATTGGGAACAATGACATTCACCGTCTTTTCCTGTGATTCCAAGAAATGCCATAATCCTAACGAGGAGCCAATGGCATCACCATCCGGTGACACATGGGTAACAATAACTATTTTATCAGCTCTTTCAAACCATTTTTCGGCATGGTCTATATTAGCCTGTGCAATTACTTTTGATAACATATTCAATCTTTTTCTTTTGAAATGGCAAATTTACAAATTAATTCTTTATTCACAGAAGAATACGGTAAGAACCTTTCGGAGACATATCAATATAATCCAATCCCAAACCTCTACACTCGTCCTTTAACAAATTCAATCTATACCCACCGAGCGAAGCATCCAGTATGACCTTCCTTATTTTAAATATTTTTTGTAATGGGGCAATTTTTCCTTTAAAACCTTTACACAAGTACATATAATCAATATCCAACAAACTATCAACCGATCTGCTCCGCCAGCGGTTATCCACCAAAACACATATATTCATACCTTTATAATGATAAATGCTATCCTGTTGCCAAACATCTTTTTGAGGGGAAACTTTTACTTGCGAATGGGCCAGGATTAACTGAAAAGACTCCTCTTTCATATAATATAGACAACCTGAAAATCCTATAAAAAGATTGATTCCACACAAAACAGTAATCAACGATTTCCGTGAAGGAGATAACAGATAAGATAATACCACAAACAATAATACATAAAGAATACCAACCTGAAGCAAAGACAAATGTATATCGCCGGAATGTGATACAGGCAATCCCCCACCCATTGCATACTGTCATTCAGCAACCGCAACACCCCGTTCAATCCTTTTACCACCCATATATGCAATACCGTAAAAGGAGACAAGACAAAACTTGCTACCGTTCCATAAATTATAACAAGCACTAAAGGTGCCACTATCAGATTGGCCGGTAAAAATAAACAGGAAAATAAGCGAATTTATAAATAACCACGGGAGCTGTCCCTAACTGTGCCGCCAGCGAAACTGCCACTATCCCCCAAATATAACGAGGTACAGGGTGACGCACCCGCCAATACCGGGAAATGACAGGATAAATAAACAAAATTGAAAGTACAGCCAGAAATGACAACTGGAACCCGGTATCAAAAAGATAAAAAGGATTGTAAAGCAGCATAAAGAATGCCGCTACAGACAAGGTATTCAATGACAAAGTCCGTTCTCCTGCCGCACGCGCCGCTGTCATTAACATACACATCACCACCGCCCGTATAACCGAGGGAGGCAAGCCCACTAAAAAAGCAAATGTCCATAACAACAACACAATAATGCCACACTTTACCCATCGCAGCAGGCAACTTCTATCCAGCGGACGCAATATCCAACACAATAATCCCCACAAAACAGCTATATGCATTCCTGACAAAGCCAAGATATGGCTCACTCCCGCCACTTGATAAGTTTCACGTAAATCCTCACTCAGTTCCTCTTTATAGCCAACAGTCAAAGCCGACAATACGGCAAATTCATCTCCCGAGAATCCCCACTTCCGATAACTGTCCAGTATTTTCTCTCTCCATACACCTGCCCGCTGTTTCCATGTCAATGCCGATTTCTTGCCTGTCCATTGCCAATACCCCGGAAAGATTACGGCCGTTCCGCTAATTTGCTGTCTGAAAAGATAAGCCGCATAATCAATTCCTACCGATCACCTCTCTTTCAGGAGTAGAGATACGTGTATAAAAGTTCAAATGGTCTCCACATCGTAAATTTACAGAAAGACTATCTTTCATAATATAGACTAGTATCATACGATTAACAGGAACCATCCCCTCTCAGACATTCTTTATCTATCCGCAATTTACAGAGATATGTTTTGGCCTTTTCTTGCGGAACATCCACTATCACCCCTTGATACATATTCTTCCCTGATGACCATTCATAGTCCACCCGTTGCCATTTTTGCTGTAGCAACAATGCCCCTACACAAAATAGAAACATAAAAACCATGCCTCCAAATAACCATCGGGAAAGGTAGCCTTGCCATTTCATCAATACAATCAAGCCAATCAAGCACCCCAATATTCCCGTGCCAGAAACAAGCACAGGCAAGGCGCCTTGAAAAAATGATCGGATACAAAAATTCCGGCGACTAGAGGTATAGTCAACCGGAACATGGAACAAGGCTTTACAGCCGCTATATTTCGCACTTTTGGTTTTAAGCTCAAAGAGATTTCAACCGATGTATCATGTCTGACATATCAGGAGCTTTGAACACAGCATTTCCTGCCACCAGCACGTCCGCTCCAGCCTCTACAAGCTGTCTGCCGGTTTCCAGGTTCACTCCCCCGTCAACCTCTATCAATGCCTGCGAACCTGTATTCGTTATCAATTCACGTAATTCCCTCACCTTATCCAGGGTATGTACAATAAATTTCTGACCACCAAAACCGGGATTCACACTCATCAGCAACACCATATCCACGTCACGGATAATATCGGCCAACATAGCTACAGGAGTAGAAGGATTCAATGTGACAGCCGCTTTCATTCCGGCATCCTTTATCTGTTGCACCACTCTATGCAAGTGTACACAGGCTTCATAATGCACATTCATCATCATTGTTCCCAAATCTTTCACTTCTTTAATGAATTTCTCAGGATTAACAATCATCAAATGTACATCCAAAGGTTTTTCAGACAACTCGGCTACATATTTCAATACAGGAAAACCAAAAGAAATATTCGGTACAAACACACCATCCATTATATCAATATGCAGCCAGTCGGCATCACTACGATTTATTTGTTCTATATCTGCCTGTAGATTAGCAAAATTGGCAGACAACAAAGAAGGGGATATCAGAGGTCTATTCATGGTTCACTGTTCTTATTCTTTTTATACAGAACAAAGATAACCATATTTTATATAAGAACAGTGAAAAAGTTCATTTTATTTCGGCAAAGTAAACCGCACACCCAACTGTATATTAAAAATTAAAAGGAATGTTCCTTGCGAATCGTATTTACATTACTGCCGTCATCAAAGTAATAAACAACTCCCGGCTCCGCATAAATACCCAATTTCTCCGTAATCTTAAACTGCGCACCTGCCGCTGCGGACAAAGACCATTGCAAAGGTTTCACTTTGACATTTTCCTCCCCTCCCGAAAACTGTTCATCTTTTCCTGCATTTGATGTAGAAACACTGCCGATAATGCTCCGCTTTCCAGACACACATTTTTCTACCGCTCCACCTGCCGAGGCATACACTTCAAACCGCTTGTTACTCCATATATTCCGGTTCACTTTCAGAGGAATACCCACATAATGCAGTTTCTCTTCCCAACCATAATTGTTTTTTTCGGTTCCCGAACGTGTTTCGGATGAAAGCTGGGTATAAGTCACCCCGGTTTCTACAGCCCAATCATCACTTAAATCAAAACGAAGGGAAGCTCCAAAAGTAACAGGCATACGATATTTTATATCAGACTGCGCATCCTTTCCTTCCGACAAGTTATTGAACTGAACCAGCTTATCAATTTCAGCCCTTGTTTCCACTCCATAAGCGCTATTCATTGTTGCATTCCTTGTGCCATTAGGCAAAGGCAAATATCCATCCATACTAGTCGAGGATGAAAAGGTTCCATTACCGGTAGAAAGTCCTACCGACCAGTTTCTGTCCTTCTTTCTATGAGGAGCCACGTAAGCGTAATTCGTTTTGGCAGCCGAATAGGAAGATCTGCCGGCCTGTTTCTGCTGTTTTTGTTCCACTATAACAGATTCCTCTTTCTGCTCTTCAATATAATTTTCCTCTATTTGTATCTCTTCCACCTCTTTATTTAGCAAAACCTCCTGTTCGGCAGCCAATGCCTCTGCCTTAGCAACCCCACCAACTTTTACATGTTGTTTTTTCCCAGAGCGGGCAGCAGGAACTACCAAGGCCATAGGTTGCTCAGGAGTGATTGATCCCGGCACCAACTCATCGGGTTCGTGCATTACATTCAACTCTGCCGACTGTTTCTCCAAATAGTTTGCAGAAGGTGACTGCCAAAACCATACGGTCAATGAAGACACAACCACTAACAAGGCAACAGCTGCTACAGCCTGCCAGCGGCGCCACATCGGAATTACTTTCGGAACCGTATCCAGTTCCTTTTCCAACTGTTCCCAAAGATCAGCAGGAGCCGGTTCCGAATAGCCCTCCATCCGGATGCGGAAATTTTTTATCCATTTATCTTTTTCTTTCATTCCTATATCCTCTTTCTATAATCATTTATTTTTTTCATCAATAAGGTTTTGGCTCTGTATAATTGAGATGATGACGTATGTTCTGTAATTCCTAGCATTTCAGCAATCTCCTTATGTCCCTTTTCTTCTAATACATATAAATTAAAGACCGTTCTATATCCATCCGGAAGCTCTTTAATGAATTGCATTAAAACAGATTGGGGTATTTGCTCAAAATCATCCTCATCTCCATCTATCACATCGGGCAACTCTTCGACTATCACTTCCTGATTTGTAGAAGCTTTCTTGCGAAGATAGCCCAGTGCTTCATTTACCATAATACGTGTCAGCCATGCTTTCAATGACCCCTCTCCTTTATAAGTAAATTGACTGAATGAACGAAATATATTCAAAAATCCATCATGTAAGACATCCTGTGCCACTTCCCTATCACCTGTATAACGAACACAAATGGCCACCAATTGCCCGGCACTAACGCTCATACAATTGCTTGCGTGCAAGGTTATCGCCCTTGCCGCAACGTTCCACCAATTCTGTTTCATTCATTGTTTGTGACACTTCTTTATTGGATAAATGATAAGACTGACAAAATACTGCATCGGAAGAATAAAATTTTTGCTTAAGCAGATTTAACATTTTTACAAGCAGTAAACTTACTATCTTCGCATTTAAGCGATAGAAACAATTCTAGAAACAGAAAATATGAGAAAATATAAAGCGACAGTTCTTGTAATAATTATGGCAATGCTGATTCCATTTACTCAGTCTTGCCTGAATGACTATGATGATGACATCTACGACATACAAGCAGAAATGCCTTTTAACGCCGCTTTAGCAACCGTAGTAACTCCCAGTGAAGTACCCGGTGAAGCAGTGATAGAAAGCGATAATGATGGAATCGCATACGTAGTGAATCCCGATAAATTAACACGTTTTGAAACAAATAATCCGGGACAACGTATTTTTTATACCTATATAAATGCAGCCAATCCGACCGGAGATGCAAGTAAGAAAGGACCTTTTATTTCTATAGATTACTTGCAGAAGATCTTAACCAAACCAATGGATACACTAAAAGAAAACGATGAAGATATTTACGGACATGATGGAATCAACCTCATCACTCCCATTATGGGTAAGACACACCTGACCCTTATGTTCCAAATATTAGGTTTCAACTCTAATATCAAACATCGGATCAGCCTTGTAGCCACAGAAGGAACTGTTCCTGACGCAAACGGATATATGGCTGTAGAATTACGCCACAATGCCGAAGGTGACAGACAGGAATATCCGAGTTCCGGTTATGTATCCTTCCCTTTATTGGATGTTCCCGGATATAAAGAGGGTAAGCTACAAGGAATTTAAAATAAAAATGAATACCATTAACAATGGCGAAGAAACCGTTACAGTAAGTTATAATAAAAGTAAATCTACAAACTTTCCGTTCATACAGAAAGGTATATCCAACACAAAATTAAATGATTCTTAACAACTCCTTGTCTTATTGTAACGAAAAGGCTGTATCCGAAAATCTTTCGATACAGCCTTTATCATTTATTCTACCTTATTATTATCCGAAGTTCTGTAGCCTCTCAAAAAATCAGCCACATTCATACGTTTCTTTCCTGCCAGCTGCAAAGTAAGCACATTAATAAAACCATCTTTTACAGCCACCTGAAAATAGGTCTTCATATCCGTACGGATATCGCCTATATTCATCTCATGGGAAGCAAAAACTTTCTCCGTTTCATATATTTTTAAAACCTGACGTGTTCCATCAGCCACACACAGTTCGGTCCATGCAGCCGGATAAGGAGACAGCCCGCGAATAAAGTCATAAATCTGCTTCACACCTTTATTCCAGTCTATACGGCAAGTTTCTTTAAATATTTTCGGTGCCGGACGCAACTCCGTTTCCTGCCGGATCAAACTTTCCTGAGGAACAGGTTTCACACTTCCATTCAAAATAGCATCCACGGTTTCCAAAACCAAATCTCCCCCCAAATACATCAGCTTATCATGTACTATTTCCACATTATCCGTATCAGCAATAGGAACGCGCACCTGTTGGATAATCTCACCGGTATCTATCTCATGTTTCAAGAAAAAAGTCGTAATACCAGTTTCCGTATCTCCGTTTATCACCGCCCAATTTATAGGAGCAGCTCCTCTATATTGAGGTAATAAAGATGCATGCAAGTTAAATGTGCCCAAACGCGGCATATTCCATACTATTTCGGGAAGCATACGGAAAGCAACTACAATTTGTAAATCGGCTTGTAAAGACCGGAGTTCCTCTATAAAAGCCTCATCCTTCAATTTCTCCGGCTGAAGTATCCTCAGACCTTGAGAAACAGCATATTCTTTCACCGGACTAGGTTGCAGCACACTGCCATGTCGTCCCATCGGTTTGTCGGGCATAGTTATCACACCTACTACATTATAGCCTCCTTCAACCAATCTTTTCAGGCTCTCCACCGCAAAATCGGGAGTACCCATATATACGATCCGCAAATCTTTCTTTTCCATATACTTACATTATTTAATCTTCAGAGAAATCAACCAACACCTGCCGGTACGAATTAAATATTTTGGACTTGGAAACAAACCCTTTGTATTTTTCCCTCTTCATTAATCACAGGCAGGTTCCAGGCCTTTGTATCATCAAACTTCTTCATCACTTCTTCCATTGAATCAGTAACATTGATCCGTGCCGGAGGAGAAATCATAAATTTTTCCACCTTGAAACGATGGTATAATCCTGACGGAACATAATATTACGGATATCATCCAATACCACAATGCCCAAAAGTTCTCCATTGACATCCACTACCGGAAACAAATTGCGTTTAGCCTGCGAAATGACTTTAACCATTTCACCTAAATCCATATCAGGACGCACTTTCTCAAAATCAGTTTCAACCACACTGTCAATATTCATCAGAGTCAATACGGCCTTGTCTTTATGATGCGTTATCAATTCACCTTTCTTAGCCAAACGCATAGAATAAATACTATGCGGCTCGAATATCATAATGGTAAGATAAGAGCTGACAGATACCATCATCAGCGGAAGGAACAAATCATACCCGCCAGTCAGTTCTGCAATCAGAAAATACCAGTCAGCGGAGCATGCATTACTCCCGACATCAATCCCGCCATTCCCAACAAGGCAAAATTTTTCTCCGGGATATAAGGACCTACATGCAGTTCATTACAGAAATGAGCGAAGATAAACCCGGTGATACACCCCAAGAACAAACTGGGAGCAAAAATTCCCCCGCAACCACCACCGCCATTCGTTGCACTGGAAGCAAAGACTTTGAAAAGTACAATCATGGCCAAATAAACGAGTAACAAATTATCGAACCCATAAAAGATAGAGTTATTCATTACTGTATTCCAGTCATGATTGGTTACGCCATTCAGCAATAAATTAATAGTATCATATCCTTCACCATACAATGGAGGAAACAAGAAAATCAATATGCTCAGCATTGCACCGCCTATAGCCAGCTTGATATACGGATTACTATATCGACGAAATATATTCTCCACAGAATTCATAGCCCGCGTAAAATACAAAGAAACCAATCCGCACGCAATGCCTAACAGAATTGCCGAAGGAATGCGCTCCATCAGAAACGGTTCATCCATATGGAACTTGAACATGGCATCGGGACCGGTAAGAATATAAGAAACAGTAGCTGCCGTGACACAGGAAACAAGAAGAGGACAACAATGATGCCATCGTCAGATCAATCATCAAGACTTCCAAAGTAAAAACCAAGCCTGCAATAGGACGTCAATTAAAATCACGGCCACAGCACCTGCCGCACCACACCCCACCAACAGCATCAGGGTCTTATGCTCCATCTTGAATACACTTCCCAAATTAGAACCGATAGCCGATCCGGTCAGCACAATCGGAGCCTCTGCACCTACGGAACCACCAAAACCGATAGTAATGGCACTGGCTATCACAGACGACCATGTATTATGCCGCTTGATGCGGCTTTGGCGACGGGATATGGCATATAATATTTTCGTCACCCCATGACTGATGTCATCTTTCACAATATAACGAATGAACAATCCGGTAAGAAAAATACCAAAAACCGGATACACCAAATACAACCAGTTGACTCCTGTAGAATCAAAATTTTCAGTCAGAAATTCCTTGATCCATTCTACTAGAAACTTCAGAAACCATGCGGCCAATGCCGTAAAATACCAGCAAGAAAACTTAATATAAGAATAAAGTGTTTCTCTTTTATCTTCTTTTCGCGCCATAAGATAAAGCGCTGTAACCAACTTTTCTTATTTTCGTCTATAATTGCGTCCATTCCTTTTTTTACTCTCTAATAATCTTCACTTCTCCCCCTTTACCCAGTTTGATAATGCTGGATGGTTTGGGATGCCCCACTTCATCTTGTCTATACTCCACAATATAGTCTACAGCTTGTTTTACTTCTTCACTGATTTCACTGAAGTTGGCAGGTGAAGGCTGACCGCTGATATTGGCAGAAGTCGACACAATAGCTTTACGAAACCGGAAACAAAGTTGTTTGGAGAATTCCTCAGCCGTAACACGAATACCTACACTGCCGTCCTCAGCCAGCAAATTCTCAGCCAGATTACGTGCCCCATCATAAATAATAGTCAATGGTTTTGTGGTAAACTCAATCAAATCCCAAGCTACCGCAGGTACATCACTAACATAAAAATTTACTTTTACCGTACTGTCCACCAATACAAGCATCGCCTTACTGTCAGCACGCTTCTTTATATCATAAACTCGTTTCACCGCCTCCGGATTAGTTGCATCACAACCTATTCCCCAAATAGTATCAGTAGGATAAAGAATCACTCCTCCCTTCTGCATCACTTCACAGGCTCTCTTCAAATCCTCTCTAAAATCTCCGTTCATATCGTTTTTTATTATTTGGTTCTCATTTTAACAAGTTGCAAATGTAGCAAATCCTCTTGATAATGACGAGTTAAACCCGAAAAAAGATACCTTGATTGTTTTCCGAAACAGTCAAGGCATCTTGTCCACACAATAAGGATACTAATTCTCCCTTTATCTTCTATTTTTAAAACAAAGTATTCGTATCCTCCACCAGCCTGCCCATAGCCCAAGCCGCCCGGATATTCAGTTCTCTATCCAAAATCAACACATCGGCATCCATATCTTTCTGCAATGCCCCCTTCCGGTCATCCACTCCCATAATCCGTGCCGGAGTTTCAGAAGCCATCCGCACGGCATCGGCCAGCGGAATACCAGCTTTTACCATTGTCCGTACCAATACATCCATGGTTGCTATGCTACCTGCCAATGAAGAATGATCAGCCATTTTGCATACACCATCTTCTATAATCACATTAGGATCTGTTATTTCCATTCCATCAGCGGCGGCATATGCCAAAGCATCCGTAACCAAACAAGTTTTTTCCACTCCCTTCAACTTATAAGCCAACCGAAGAATAGTAGCAGGTAAATGGATACCGTCGGCAATCAATTCAATGGTCATTCCGTCTGTCAGATAAACACTTTCCACTGTCCCTTCGTATTTATATTCACGACATTTATGGAATCCCGGCATACCGTTATAGAAATGGGCAGTATGAGTAAACCCAGCTTCAAACGCAGCTTTTATCCCCTCGTATTCCGATTCTGTATGTGACACAGCCACTAATATACCTTTGATTTCAAATAGCGGGCAAATTCCAACGCGCCCGGAAGTTCAGGTGAAGCGTCCCAACGCTTGATGCAGTCAGTACTTTCCAATAAAGAAGTATATTCCTCTTTATCAGGATTCTTCAAATTTCCCGGCAAACTGCTCACCTGCTCTTTTCGGATTCAGATAAGGGCCTTCTACATGCAACCCCAACACAGGACTGTCCTTCTCGTTCATCAAGGTTTCGCACACAGTTACCGCCTTACGGATTTCTGAAAAAGGAGAAGAAGACAAAGTTGGGAAAATACTGGTCGCCCCATGCTTCTGATGCGCTTTTATAGCTGCGCGGAACGCCTCTTCCGTACATTCATTAAAATCGTGACCACCACCGCCATGAGCATGCATACACACATATCCGGGTACAATATACATCCCTTTAGCATCAATCAATTTTGCACCGATCAGTGCCAGGTCACAGTTAGTCACTTCCAATATTTTATTATCCCGTATCAGTACAGAGCCTTCGTCCAGCCAACCTTGCGGAGTAAAAATCTTGCCGTTAATAATTTGAGTCAACATGATTAGCGAGTATTAGATAATATTTATTCAACGTTTTTTTGTAACAACAAAAGTAAAACAACTTCATATTGAAAAAGAAAAGTAAAACCTTTAAAGATTAT
>ENA-OPZN01000538-OPZN01000538.1-human-gut-metagenome-genome-assembly--contig:-NODE-538-length-11285-cov-2.324072_pt1 | contig 11285 bp, 18 predicted proteins | sample MGYA00242483_ERZ504503 | MGnify/ENA primary metagenome ERZ504503 (study PRJEB26092, sample SAMD00036285) | human gut metagenome | host: Homo sapiens | study: EMG produced TPA metagenomics assembly of... | reverse complement strand
CAGAATGCGAAGAATACAGCAATTATAGTTGCAACTTCGCAGCGGGTTTTCCAGACGTCCCTTTCGTTTTTTGCCGCTCTAAACATTCTTCTATAAATCTTTTCCATATGGTCTCCTTTCCAGGCTTGTCCCTCAGATCCGCCCTTAGGCGGTTTTTCTTTTGAACCCAGCCGGCTGCATGATCCGGTCCTGCCATTTTATTGCCAGCTGTTTGCGCTGCTCTGGTGTAAGAGTGTCCAGGCGCACGTCCTTACCGTTGATCTCTACCATGTTGATGATTGTGTATTTTTCTATATATGTAACCGCTCCTTTCTTAATATTTTTATGTTTCTTTGCTTGTACTTGTTGCTTGTCCTTCTCCACCGTCTTATACTGTACTTACAGGCCCCCCGCCAGGGCTGAGTACATAAGAAAAGGAAGTATTGCACTATGACTAAGCAAGAGTTTGAAATTGCTTTTAACAATGCTTTTAAATCAACAGTGGAAGAAAATTCTCAAACCGTAATTTCTGCTTTAAAGCAAAATGCAGATGAGTATGGAAAAATCTCCACTGAAAACTTAGCATCTACTCTTTTTGCTGAAAGCTTCAAAATAAATTCTTTATTTTTGAAGCGTCTTCTCGAAGCGTCATTGAGTTTGACGGCTAAGTTTTCTACTGACGTTCCATTAGAGAGCTCAAAATCTCACGTATTTTTGTGAGCTCTCTACTTATGTTTGAAAGTTCAAGAAAAATCTCTTGTAATAGTTTTTTTCATTTTCTCACCCCCCCCCCCTATGCAATCTTTTGCGCCTGTGCCAGTTTCTTACCGAAGCGGACTCCCTGCAAGAATGCAAGGAAGTCTTTTCTCTCTTCTGGACCAAGTTCTGCTACAAATGCCATAGCCTCTGCTGCTTCTGGCTGATGTTCCATTGCTACTAATGTTTCTGTGTTTCTTTTTTTCTGCCATAATGTAGGTCTCCTTTCTATAGTACAAGTATTTTGTTCTTATATACAACTCACTTGTTTTATGTCTTAATATTATACCAGTCACTAATATTTGTCAATAGTTTTTTACCCATTTCTATTGACTTTTATACAAGTGACTGGTATTATTATCTTAAGATATGAAGGAGGTGATTACAAATGACTATAAATGAACGGTTAAAATATTTTCGTAAAGAAATTAAAAGAATGAATCAAAAAGAATTTGCAAAAATCTTAGGCGTGACGCAATCAGGAATAAGTTATATGGAGCAAAATGGTTCCACCATAGCTGACAGCAGCATTAAGTCCATATGTTCTGTATGCAATATAAATGAAGAATGGTTGCGAGCTGGCGAAGAACCAATGTATATCCAACCGGCAACCTTCAGCCTGGATGACTTCGTGAAATCCAAAGGTGCTACGCCGCTAGAGCTAGAAATCATGAAAACATACTTTGAACTGGATCCAGAGATCCGGAAGGCAGCTGTAGCGTTCTTTAAAAAGAAGCTACTGTCCGCTGTAGCTGCTGATCCAGGGTTACTGATCCCGGATGAAGAAGATCTTCAAGAAAATTATCCTGGCAAGGTTGGAAACGATGTTAAGAAGGAAACTTCTTAAAAGGCGCCCAGCCTTCCAGCTGGGTTAACGGATATAGTAGAGTTTTGTTAGATTAGGGTTGAAAAGTAAATTATAGTAGATGGTACGGGTTTTCCGGTAACAATATCGCAAACACTCTGCAGTCTGCATAACTTATGTACTTTTTAATCATTAAGCCTCACACCTTTCTGTTATGTGACTGGAAGGGCTGGCGCGTCTGATTATTATAACCAGAAGAACGTTAGTTCTGTGCTGGGAATATATGGAAATGTTTATACTATGAGGTGAAAGAGCTATGACAAAGAAGAAAAGAAATATCATCATCGCAGTGGTTGCGCTTGGTATAATCTCCTGTGCAATCCCAACTAAGAAAGAAGAAGTTCCAAACGATACGACCGCAATCACTGTAGAAGCAGACCACAGTTTTTTGCTTGACTATGAGTTAAAAACAGGTGATGTTAAAAATGGCACCGGCGATGCAGTCATCGGAGAATATGCATATATTGTTATACCTACTGAAAAACTTGATGATATCACAGGAGAAGATATAAAAGAATTTGCAGATAAGAATGTGGCAGGCAGTTCTTACAACTGGGTTTCCATCATGACAGAATCTGGAGAAGGCATCACATTTTCTGGTTCTATTGCTTCTGTTGCTACCAGGGGCATGCTTGACGAAAGTGGTGCTCTTACCGAATCAAAAGGTACCTGGATTTCAGGTGAAAACGGCTATACTTATAAAGATAACTAATTTAACATAGAAAAACCGCCCGGTGCTGGTAACACCGAACGGCTTTGCGTAATTTTCTTGCCGGTTATCCGGAAAGATATAATTTGGCATGCATCCAGATTATACCATTTCAGTGGCACCTGTGCAAGAGGTGTATTTTTTATACCCTTTTTTTAATACATTTAAGTAGGAGGCATTGCCATGACTAAAATATCTGAAAATTTAGAGATCGGAGCTGCTTACATTCGTGTAAGTACAGACGATCAGACGGAGTTATCACCGGATGCACAGGTGCGTGTGATCCAAGAGGAAGCTAAGAAGGACGGTTTCTTTATTCCCACGGAGTTTATCTTTATTGAGCGAAAAGGCATTTCCGGAAGGAAAGCAAGTAACCGTCCGGAATTTCAAAGGATGATTGCTATAGCAAAATCTCAGAAGCCAGCGCCTTTCAAGCGGCTGTATCTCTGGAAATTTTCCCGTTTTGCTCGCAACCAGGAAGAAAGTACCTTCTAATAAAGGCATCCTTCGCAAAAAATGCGGAGTAGAGATTAAAAGCGTTTCCGAACCCATTATGGAAGGTATGTTTGGGCGGCTGATTGAGACTATAATAGAGTGGTTTGACGAGTACTACTCTTATAACCTTTCCGGTGAAGTCCTGCGAGGTATGACTGAAAAAGCGCTTAAGTCCGGGTACCAGGCTACTCCCTGTCTTGGCTATCAGGCTGTCGGCGAAGGCAAGCCCTATGTTCTGGATCCTAAAGCCGCTCCACTGGTAGAGTACATCTTCCAGACCTACAACCAAGGAAAGGACATGACCTACATTGCCCGCAGTCTCAACAGACAAGGTCATGTCACTCGCCGTGGAAGACCATTTGAGCGCCGGACTATATATAGAATTCTAACTAATCCTTTTTATATCGGCCAGGTTGTTTGGAACGGGATCCAGTTTACCGGCTCCCATGAGCTAATCCCAGCTGCAGCCTCTGCCTTTGATGCCGTCCAGGAACGTGTTAAGGCAGAATACCGACCCAGGCAGCGCCGTGAAGCCTCTTCTACTGCCCACTGGCTGTCTGGGCTTTTGAAATGCGGGACCTGTGGAGCAAGTCTGGGCTTTAATCGCACAAAGATCAAAAAAGCGTCCAGACTTCTTTCAGTGTTGGCGGTACGGAAAAGGTTTTCACCCGGATCATGCGCCGTAGCCGCCGGATCGCAGAGCAGGCAGTCTTAGACTCTCTAAAAACTGCACTTGATACTCAATCTATCGATTATGAGTATATAGCGCCCGCAGACGCGCAAATGCAAAGTGAAGAGTTTTTGATCCAGGAAGCGCTTTCCCGTCTGGAAGTAAAAGAGCGCCGGATCAGGGAAGCTTACGAAAGTGAAGTAGATACCTTGGAAGAGTACAAGAGTAATAAGGAGAGGCTGCAAGCGGAACGCGAAAATCTTCTGGCTGATCTGGATCGTCTGCAGAAAGAGCAGCCCGGTGCCCCCGATCAGGACGCCTGTAAGAAAAAGCTCTTAGCTGAAATCGCTACCGTTTATGACTATGTTTCTGATCCAAGTGTCAACAACGAAGATAAAGGAAATGCTTTGAGACGGGTCCTGAAAAAAATTGTATTTGACCGGGAAAGTGGCGTTTTTACGTTCTTTTACTATGTATCATGAGTTTTTGCAGTCAGGCCCTCCATACTGACTCATGATAAACATGGCCATCTTCGCATTTGGTTCTTTAATATTTACAGAAAATTCCAGTCTCTTTTCATAGATCCACATTAATAACCGCCTCCTTCCCATGGCCACGGGTCGTCTGTCCAGGACCAGTAGACTGTATCTCTGGCATTTTCAGCACGAAGGGGACCATACTGGGCTTCGTAAGCATTTCTTGCATCTGCATATGCCTGGGACATCTGTTTCAGATAAGCGATTGCCTGAGAGTCGCAGGGATGTGTATCCAGATAAAGATTTGCCTCTGTTACCGCAAAACCTGCCTGGTTGACAGCCATGAGCAGGGCATCTTTTGAAGTACCACCCATTCTGTTCATGCTGCCGTTCATACTGTTATTCATGTTTCCCATCATCTAGCTGCACCTCCCTTTATCAAAGGCCAGGTCCAGCTCTGAAAAGATGGTTCCCTGGGCTAAGCCACGCTCTGGTCCATAAGGCATCTGCCACTGCTGCCATGGTACATAGGCCATTGCCAAAGGATAATCTTTTTCTAACATCCCCGGCATACTTCCCGGACAGAAGGCATTGCCCTCCAGCCCCGGCATGCGGTTCCAGCCGAAATTTCCGTTATTTTCCCAATTATTTCCAGTTTCCGGTATCATCTGGGGCATCCCGTCGTTCATCTGGTTCCCCATCTGTGGATACCTGACTCCGCTTCCTGCCTGCATCGCCGGATCCAGACAGCTTCGTACAGACTGGTTCCGGTTACCGGATACCTTGCGGCACCGGCCGCTGCAGCCGCAGTCACTATATTTCATATCTGTATATGACTCCATATAAATCAATAGCTCCTTTTCTTTTCCCTATTAATTTATGTAGCCAGGTTAATAGCTGTTACAACGGCTGCTGTCCTTTCTTACGTTCCCTTATTCTTTCCCCGCACTCCATTTTCCCTTCCCGTATCTGCACACATTGTCCCTCTGTCCCATATCTTATAGTACAAACGTATCAAAGACAGCACTTACCGGTGCTTCTTTCCTTCGTTTAGCAAATGGTCAACAACTCAACAACGAAAAGGAGCGTAGATCTATGTGTTGGTTTGGATGTAATAATCGTTGGAATAATGGATGCAATGGCTGGAACAACGGCTGTGGCGGTGGATGCGGACGTTGTAATAACAACGGATGCGGTGGAAGAAATTCCTTCCGTGAAGGCTTCCGCCAGGGATACTGGCAGGGCTACAATGATGCACTGTGGAACCGCGGCGGCTGCGGCGGTGGATGCGGTGGTGGTCGTGATGGCGGCGGTTGCGGCGGTCCTGGCGGCGGTTGCGGCGGCAGTGGTTGTGGCGGTGGTCGCGATGGTGGCTGTGGCGGTCCTGATGGCGGCTGCGGTGGATGCAATTAGCCCATATACTCTCATGCCTCTCCCGGCATGACCGAGCACTTTCCAGTACAGATCTGCATAGACAGGTATAAATAAGAATGTGCCTTTTTGTGTACTAGGGAGTTCCAACGGAATTTCCTAGTACATGAAAAATGGCGGCTGAGAAATTCAGCCGCCCTGCTTAAAAGCCCAGATCATTTAAGTCCAAACATTATTCCAATTATTCAATTCCTAAAAAACCTTCATATCTTCGATCTGTCTCCTGGCATCATCACGCCCCAGCTCATAAACTTCTTTAATCTTCTTCGGGTCTGCCTCCATCCGTCCGATGGTTAAAGGAACGCTTGGCCGGATCACAAAGATCTTTCCTTCTTCTTCCCATTTTTCGATTTCATCCAGTGTATGATTATACACACTTGGACGTCCGTATACAGCTTTTACAAATTCCGGATATTTTCTGTATACAAGTTTTGTCAGACCAGTACCTTCTTTTTCTTTCCGGTAGCCTTCATGACGGGTCAGAACTACAACATCCTTGTATATCCCATTTTCGCAAAAGCCTTAACCGGGATACTGTCTGTACAGCCGCCATCCAACAGCTTCAATCCTGCTGTCTTTACGATCTTAGACACAAGGGGTAAGGAAGCGGAAGCTCTCATCCGGTCGATCTGCTCCTTCATATCTGTAATAGGAAGATACTCTGCCTTTCCAGTCTCCACATTGCTGCAGCCTACATAAAATTTTGTAGGGCTTTTCTTAAATGCCTCATAATCATATGGATCCAGCTTTTCAGGCAGTGTGTGATAGCAGAATTTCTCTCCTGCAATGTTACCAGTTAAAAGAAGGCTGCGAAAGCTCATAAACTGCCAGTTGCGGCAATACTTCATGTAATACCGGATACTTCTGCCTTTCTGTCCGGATACAAAGGAACATCCATGGATCGCACCTGCGGATACACCGATCACACCATCAAAGGTAATGCCGTTTTCCATAAACACATCCAGAACTCCTGCTGTATAAATACCTCTCATGCCGCCGCCTTCAAGCACCAGCCCTGTCTTTTTTTCTCCCATGCTTCATTCTTCCGGCTCTGAAACCGGCTCCTCTTCCTGCTTTGTCTCTTCTTCTGTCGTATTTTCAGTCATTTCACCTGGCTCTTCCACCAGGTCTTCTTTCTGGTCTTTTACCGGCTCTTCTGCAGCCTCTTCCGGGACAAAATCATCCTCAGTTACAACATCTGCATTATCTTTCTCTGCTGTCTCCTCTTCCTGATGAAGAGCTGCTCCACATTTGCTGCAGAAAGCGTCCCCTTTTCTTACCAGTGCATTACAGCAGGGGCATTTTTCTGTATTATCCAGCTGTTTTACTTTTTCTTCCAGTTCTGCAATGTGCTCCATTGCGTTTTCGATCTCAGGGAAGAACATTTTGTACTCATCCTCAGACTCGTCTCTGTGATTTTTAAAATACACAGCACCAATAGCTGCATACAGCTCATTGATCTTCTGTTTTTCTCCGCGGATCTCAGCTTTTAACTGAAAGATCTCAGCTGTATCTTTCGCCTTTTTTTGCAGCTTCTTTTCCGTAACCTGCAAGATTTTTACTGATCTGATCTAAAAATGCCATATGGATCATCCTCCTTATGTTTGATGCACTTACCAGTGTCCTGTACATATCATGTACTTATCCTCATATTATAGGCTTTTTCTTATAAAAATGTCAACGTCCAGACCATGCTTGTGAACCCATTGCTGCTATGGTAAAAATGATATTAAAAATAAAAATTTTAAAAACAAAATTTTTGGAAAAACATTATCTACAGGAGGAGAAACATGGCAGACTATATCATGGCACTGGATGCGGGGACTACCAGCAGCCGCTGTATCCTGTTTAATAAAAAAGGGGAGATCTGCAGTCTTGCCCAGAAAGAATTTACCCAGTTCATTTCAAACCAGGCTGGGTGGAACATGATGCAAATGAGATCTGGTCCACCCAGTTAGGCGTTGCTGTGGAAGCAATGTCAAAAATCAGCGCGTCAGCAGCAGACATTGCCGCCATCGGCATTACCAATCAGCGAGAGACCACGATCGTATGGGACAGGCATACAGGAGAACCCATATGCCACGCGATTGTATGGCAGTGCCGCAGGACCTCTGATTATTGTGACTCTCTGAAAGCCAAAGGCTTACAGATACTTTCCGCCAAAAACCGGCCTTGTGATCGATGCCTATTTTTCCGGCACCAAGTTAAAATGGATCCTGGATCATGTAGAAGGCGCCAGAGAACGGGCCCAAAAAGGGGAACTTCTCTTTGGAACGGTGGAAACATGGCTGATCTGGAAGCTGACAAAGGGCCGTATCCATGTGACCGACTATTCCAATGCCTCCCGCACCATGCTTTTTAATATCAACTCTCTGCAGTGGGATGAGGACATCTTAAAAGAATTAAATATCCCAAAATGTATGCTGCCAAAAGTTATGCCATCCAGCTGCGTTTACGGAGAAACAGACTCCCAGTTCTTTGGTGGTCCCATCCCGATCAGTGGTGCAGCCGGGGACCAGCAGGCCGCCTTATTCGGCCAGACCTGTTTTGAAGCGGGGGATGTGAAAAATACCTATGGCACCGGCTGCTTTATGCTGATGAATACAGGAAATGCACCTGTCTTTTCCCAAAATGGCCTGGTAACCACCATTGCCTGGGGCATGGACGGCAAAGTAACCTATGCCCTGGAAGGTTCTATTTTTGTTGCCGGAGCTGCCATCCAGTGGCTCCGTGACGAAATGCGCCTTATCGACTCTGCTGCTGACTCCGAATACATGGCAACCAAAGTTCCTGATACGAACGGCTGCTATGTAGTTCCCGCCTTTACCGGTCTGGGCGCGCCTCACTGGGATCAGTATGCCAGGGGAACCATCACCGGCATCACCAGAGGTGTAAATAAATACCACATCATCCGTGCCACCTTGGATTCCCTTTGCTACCAGACCAATGACGTTTTAAAGGCCATGAAAGCAGACTCCGGCATAGATCTGACCTCCTTAAAAGTAGACGGAGGTGCCAGTGCCAACAACTATCTCATGCAGACCCAGTCCGATATCTTAAATCTTACTGTAAAACGCCCCAAATGCGTGGAAACCACAGCTATGGGCGCTGCTTATCTTGCGGGACTGGCTGTGGGATACTGGAAAGATAAAGAAGAAGTTGTAAAAAACTGGGAAATTGATAAAACATTTACCCCGGACATCCCGGACGAAAAACGGGAAGAAATGATATCCGGCTGGGACCGTGCTGTAAAATGCTCCTACGGCTGGGCCAGATAACACAAAATCTTAACAGACACATGACAACAAAAAATGGCAGATATGAGAGTTCAAATCCCGTATCCGCCATTTTTTATTTCATATCTTAATCCAAAACCCTTTTTATTCCTGAACCAGCTTATGCAAGCTTACCTTCCTTGCTGTGCTTTACTTCAGCTTTCTTATTAAACAGTTCCTTACCAGATGTGTATACAATGATCACACCAAGGACCATTAACAGGATGGCAATGATCAGCTGCAGTCCCTCTACCATAAATACAGCAGTTCCTGCGCCAAATGCATTTACCAGGGCAATGGTTCTTTCAACCAGTGCAGTAAAGGTTACGCAGAGCATGATGAGCAGTGGTGGGAACAGAGTCTTGTTCTCTCTTCCGGTTACTTTTAAGAATACGCACAGAGTGATCAGAACCAGTGCGCTTAACAGCTGGTTTGCGCTTCCGAACAGAGGCCAGATGTTGGAATATCCGATCTTTGTTAAGATAAAGCCACATGCCAGAGTGATAACAGTTGAGAAATACTTGTTGCAGAATAACTTTCTCCAGCCTTCTGCATGTTCCATATCATCTACACTGAACAGTTCCTGGAAAGACATACGTCCGATACGTGCTACAGAGTCAAGGCTTGTAAGAGCCAGAGCAGATACACACATAGTCATAAAGCACTGTGCTACATAAACCGGGATACCAAACATTTCCAGGAAACCTGCAACACCTGCAGAGAAGATCTGGAATGGGGTTCCTGTTGCAGCAGTTCCGTCAGCAGCTGCAGCAGCACCTGCTACGCACAGAGCCAGAACAGCTAATAAGCTTTCCAGTACCATTGCACCGTATCCAACTTTTAACATATCCTTTTCATTGGAAATGGTCTTGGAAGAGGTACCGGAGGAAACCAGGCTGTGGAAACCGGAAAACAGCACCACATGCAACAGTTACAAACAGGATTGGGAACATATCTCCCATTTTTGCATTCTTAAATCCAGTATAAACCGGAAGGTTCATGGTTGGATGAGCTACTAACAGACCTACAACAGCACCGATGATCATTCCTGCAAACATGAAAGTTGTCATGTAATCACGAGGCTGCATTAAAAGCCACATTGGCATTACAGCTGCCATAAAGATATAAGCAAAGGTCAGATAAGACCAGGTATCTTTTCCGGCTACTAACGGGAAAGCCATACCGATTGCCAGTGCTGCAACGGTGCAGGCAAGTCCGGCAACTGTTTCTTTCCAACCTGTAAGATGTAAATGCTTCTGCATTACGCCAAATACCATTGCAAATACGATGAATAGCAGGGAAATGGAACCGGCTGCGCCGTTTGTCTGTGCTGCTGCGGACAGTTCTGTTACACCGTCCTTTACGGTATACGCGTTAAATGTACCTGCTACCATGTCGGCAAATGCTGCGATAACGATCAGTGTAAACAGCCAGCAGAATAATAAGAACAGCTTACGTCCGGTCTTTCCGATGTACTTTTCGATCAGAAGTCCCATGGACTTTCCTTCGTTCTTAACACTGGCATACAGAGCACCAAAGTCTGTAACAGCGCCGAAGAAGATACCACCGATGATGACCCATAACAGAACTGGAAGCCAGCCAAATGCTGCTGCCTGGATGGCACCGGTTACAGGGCCTGCGCCTGCGATGGATGAAAACTGATGTGCGAAAACGGTCCAGCCGTCTGTAGGAACGTAGTCCTGTCCGTCTTCCATAGCAACTGCCGGTGTCTTGGCCTTAGGATCAATGCCCCATTTATTAGCCAGCCAGCGGCCATATAATGTGTAGCCTGCAAAGAGGCATACAGCTGCGATCAAAACAATTACAAGTGTATTCATAATCTTTACTCTCCTCTCATGTAATCTGTGATCTATTGTCTGTTATTAATTCAATGTAAAACATCCAACTGCCATTTTCTATAAGCGGATCGTCACCAATTGAAAGTCAGTTGTTCCGTGCCTACGGCACTCTCACAACTTCCGCTTGGCGATACTTTCACAGTAAAAAAAAGAACCCCATCTTCCCGAATACCCCAAATGGATACTCACCAAGAAGACGAAGTTCCAAACTCCGCGTTACCACTTCTTATTGCCGGTTTGCACCGACCACTCTGTCCTATCCTCCGACTCTCTGTCCGGACGAATACGCTCCCTTTTAACGGCGGGACCCCGGTCTGTCTTACTTACAGTTTCCTGTTTTCATACAGACTGCTTGCAGGTGATATCTTTTCTGTCGCGCTGCTTTCTCTCACCAACCGAAAGCTCTCTGCCATGCGTAGATACTCAGAAAAGCATTGTCCTGTTCTTCGCATTTGAATGTCTAACTCTTGAATAGTTGTCATTATAGTCCTTTTTTTCCATTTGTCAATTCCCTCTTTTTATATTTTCTTTATAATTTCTATATCTAATTTTTATAAAATATATTCCTGCAGGTTCTAATATCCTATCAAAAAGCCTATGTTTTTAAGTTTTTCACTGCGAATTTAACTAGGAATTTTCTTCTATATGAATTATAATAACTACAGATTTTTTAAGTGGATTTTCCCAAAAATTCAAATTTAAAAACTTAAAGAAGAGGATTTTAAAACCATTATGAAAGAACTTACGTAAGCAGACACAAAAAAAATGAC
>ENA-OPZN01000537-OPZN01000537.1-human-gut-metagenome-genome-assembly--contig:-NODE-537-length-11289-cov-2.796004_pt1 | contig 11289 bp, 14 predicted proteins | sample MGYA00242483_ERZ504503 | MGnify/ENA primary metagenome ERZ504503 (study PRJEB26092, sample SAMD00036285) | human gut metagenome | host: Homo sapiens | study: EMG produced TPA metagenomics assembly of... | reverse complement strand
GATGGTTTTATTATGACTACACCATTTACTATTTGTGGTTCAGTATTTTTGTTGATTGCAAACTTACCAATTCCTGGATATGGAGAATTTATGGCATCCATATTTGGTAATGATTGGACAGCACCATTTAATGCTGTAGCGGGTGGTACATTTAATGTATTAGCTTTAATTGTTGTAGTCGCAATTACATACAAATTTGTAGGCAATGAAGGTTGCGATGCTAGTATGGCATCTATATTAGCTTTATCAACATTGTTAATATTAATGCCACCATCATTAGTAACTGAAAATGGTCAATTAGTAGGAGATATTATACCAAAAGCTTGGGTTGGTAGTAATGGTGTTATAACAGCAATTATTATAGCTTTTTTGTATCATTATGTTTTTCTGTTATTGTGAAAAAAAATAATGTTGGTATAAAAATGCCAGATTCTGTACCACAAGGTGTAGCAAGAGCTTTTACTGCGTTAGTACCTGGTATGATATTTTTTACAGTAGCTTCTGTTTTATACGGACTTTGTCATTATCTTGGAGCTATTACATTACCAGAATTAATTTTTAAAATTATTCAGACACCATTGCAAGGTCTTTCTGATACATTAGCTGGTGGCTCAGTGATTGTTGCTTTACAGGGCATTTTGTTTTGGGCTGGTGTTCATGGACCAAATGTTGTCGGTGGTGTAGTAAGTCCATTATTGATAGCAAATTCTTTAGACAATCAGCATCTTATAGATATGGGTATGTCTCTTATAAATAATCCAGAAGCTAAAATTATAACTGCTCAAGTCAATGACGTATTTGTAAAAAGTGGCGGTTGTGGTTTGACATTAGGACTTTTATTATCAGGTATATTTACAGTAAAGTCTCAACAAATGAAATCTTTATTAAAAATGGCATTTGTACCAGGTTTATTTAATATAAATGAACCTCTTATCTTTGGTTTGCCAATTGTATTTAATCCATATTTACTCGTTCCATTTGTGTTAGTACCTTTAATAGCATTATTTGTAACATATTTTTCAATCAGTATGGGCTTCATGTCTCCTTTTAGTGCCGTTCAAGTACCATGGACAACACCTCCAATAATTGCAGGATTTTTACTTAATGGTTGGCAAGGTGCTGTTGTACAGATAATAAACTTGGCTATATCTACAGCAATATATTTTCCATTTGTACGAGCACAAGATAAAGCAATGTTAAAAGAAGAACAAGGTGAAAAAGAAGAATAATTATTAAATTATTTTTTGAGAGATTGTATATTAGAGAGAATTAGTTTTGGGGGCGAATGTATTGATGCTATTAAAGAAAAATAAAGCGTTAGCTATTTCTATGGGAATATTTTTAGGATTAACAGGTACATCTTTTGCGCAATCAACATCTGATACAGATAAAGTTTCTTCAGAAAATAAAGTTAGTGTTACTGATAATGAAAATATAAATGCAAATGTAAATAGTTTTAGTGATGTTCCTCAAGGTCATTGGGCTTATGAAGCACTTGATTATTTAGCTCAACATGGTGTCATTGAAGGTTATAAAGATGGAACATTTCAGGGAAATCGAACAATGACACGTTATGAAATGGCAAGTATAGTGGCTAATGCTATGAAATCAGATAAAGGAGATATAGGAGATAAAGCTGTATTAAATCAATTAAAAGAAGAATTTAGCGAAGATTTGAAGCAAATGCAATCACAAATTGATAAAAATACATCCGATTATTTCCAAATTAAAAGAAGACGCAGAACGTTTTAAAATTAGTGGTTTTGGTAGAGTATCTTGGGATAATGACAATATCAAAGGTTATAATGACCAAAATGATAATAATCGTTTTTATCTTGATTTAAAAGGTAAATTTAAAGTTAATGATGATTGGAATTTTAATTTTGAAAGCGAAACAAATCAACGTTATGCTCGATATGTAACATCCGCTGGTGATGTAAAATATCATGAAGGTCATGATGATTCTGATGGTGTAATCCAGCGTATTTGGGCAGAAGGTAATATTGATAAATTGCATGTTGATGTAGGGCGCAGATGGCGCGGTTTAGGTTTTCAAAATGTATTATTGGGTAATGAAACAGACGGTATTGTGCTTGATTATCCTTAGATAATAACGGTTTAAAAGCATTAGCATTTTATCAAAAACCAACTGATGCAGGTTATGATTTTGCTATGTATGGATTAGGCGTACAAGGTCCTGTTTCTGATAATTTACAAATTAATTTAGCATATGCCCAACTAGATATTGATAAAAATGAATCTCCAGGATATGACCCATATAATGGAAATACTCCGTTAGTAAATACTTTTGGTTCACATGGATTGGTATTGAGTGCAATGTGGAATCCGATGAAAAATATCACACTTATTGGTGATTATGTGCTTACAAATGCTGAAAAAGAACGTGTAGCTGAATGGGCTTCAGATGGAACGCAACATATTTTTGATATTGATGAAAATACAAGTAAATCTATTCGTTTGAATTATCGTTGGACTAACTTAAATGATCCAGGCTCTTTCCAACTGTATACACGTTGGTTTGACTATGGTCGTCATGGAAATATTATGGGTGATGAAGAATGGGGCTTATTGAAACCAGGCTCTAAAGGATGGGTATTTGGTTTTAAATATGTACCAGCCAAAAATATAGAATGGGAAACAATGTATGAAATTGCTGATATGTATAGTGGTATTTATGGAGAAAAAGATCAGCAATATAAACGTGATTTCATTCGTACACAAGTAGATTTCTATTTTTGATAAATAATATTTTAAAGATAATTTTATAGATAAAAGGAGTAATTTATTATGAAAAAGATTGTTTTATTATGTGCATCTGGTATGTCTACAAGTATGTTAGTAAAAAAAATGCAGGAAGCAGCAAAAGCTGAAAATTATGATTGTGAAATAGCTGCCTATTCAGCAGCAGAAGCAGTGGAAAAAGCTTCAGATGCTGATGTAGTATTACTTGGTCCACAAATTCGTTTTTCTAAAGACAAAATTGCAAAAGAATTACCAGGTGTACCTGTTGATGCTATTGAAATGCGTATGTATGGTCGTATGGATGGTAAAGGTGCTTTAGCATTTGCTAAAAGTTTAATGAAAGACTAAGGGAGAGTAAGTAATGGAAGGTTTAGAATTAATAGCATTCGAGATTATTTCTTCTGTGGGAACAGCACGTAGTTGTTATATAGAAGCAATTAGTGAAGCTAAAAAAGGCAATTATGAAAAAGCAGAAGAATTAATTGCCGAAGGTGAAAAAGTATTTATTGAAGGTCATGATAAACACAATGAATTATTGCAAAAAGAAGCATCTGGTGATAATGTAGTCAATTTATTGATTTTACATGCAGAAGACCAATTGATGAGTGCAGAAGGTTTTAAAATTATCGCACAAGAATTTATAGATGTTTATCGTAAAATAAACGTAAAATAAGGAGAATAAAAATGGGATTTCCAAAAGGTTTTTTATGGGGTGGCGCAGTAGCTGCCCACCAACTTGAAGGCGGTTGGCAAGAAGGCGGAAAAGGAATTAGCGTAGCTGATGTAATGACTTTGGGTGGACCAAATAAACCTAGAGAAATTACAGATGGTGTTGTTCCAGGAAAGATTTATCCAAATCATGAAGCTATAGATTTTTATCATCATTATGAAGAAGATATCGCATTGCTTGCTAAAATGGGATTTAAATGTTTTCGTACAAGTATTGCATGGACACGTATCTTTCCTAATGGTGATGAAGTTGAAGCAAACGAAGCTGGTTTAAAATTTTATGATGATCTTTTTGATACACTTCATCGTTATGGAATGGAACCAATTGTTACTTTATCTCATTTTGAAATGCCATATAATTTAGTAACTAAATATGGCGGATGGCGTAATCGTAAATTAGTAGATTTCTTTGTACGTTTTGCAGTTACTGTTTTTAAACGTTATAAAGATAAAGTTAAATATTGGATGACATTTAATGAAATTAATAATCAAAGAGATGTAAATACTGAATTTACAGCATTTACAAATTCAGGTGTACTTTATAAAGATGGTGAAAATAGATATGAGGTTTATATCAAGTAGCTCATCATGAATTTGTGGCATCTGCATTAGCTGTTATTGAAGGTCATAAAATTAATCCAGATTTCAAATTGGTTGTATGTTAGCAATGTCTCCAGTATATCCAGCAACTTGTAAACCAATGGACCAAATGGCAGCATTGAAAGAGATGGATCGTACATTTGTCTTCTCAGATGTACAATGCAGAGGACATTATCCAATGTATATATTAAAAGAATGGGAAAATAAAGGTTATAATATTAAAATTGAAAATGGCGATTTTGATATTTTAGAACGTGGAAAAGTAGATTATTTTGCTTTGTCATATTACATGAGTTTTGTCAGTGAATATGATCCCGAAAGGTAAAGAACATATGGGTAAAGAAGTTAAAAATCCATATGTAAAAGCTTCTGATTGGGGTTGGCAAATTGATCCAGTTGGATTACGTTATATGTTAAACGTGATTTCTGAACGTTATGAATTACCAATGATGATTGTTGAAAACGGAATTGGTTTACATGAATATCCAGATGAAACAGGTGTAGTGCAAGATGATACACGTATAAAATATTTCTCTGAACATATTGCTGAGATGAAAAAAAGCTGTAGATGAAGATGGTGTTACACTCATGGGATATTGTCCTTGGGGACCTATTGACCTCGTATCAGCAAGTACAGGTGAAATGGAAAAAGATATGGATTATTATGTAGATAAAAATAATCAAGGAAAAGGTACAATTAAAACGCGTACCGAAAAAATCTTTTTATTTGGTATCAAAAAGTAATTAAAACGAAATGGCGAAGATTATTCTATTGAATAAGTGAAGGAGTGTAGTTTATGAGTTTTAAAGAAAAAAGCTATTGTTAGTACAATGCTTATGGCATTATCCATTACACCAACAGTAATTCCAAATAGTATAGTAACACCATCTATTGTTATGGCAGCACCAGCTAGCGATGTAAAAAGCAAAGTGAAGCTTTTTGAAGTGAAATTTCCAAAAATGGAATGCCAAAAAGGATTTGAGGCTGCTGATGGATGGACAAATGGATATATGTTCAATGTAAATTGGCATAAAAGAAAAATGTTACATTTGATGGTGGAAACCTTCAATTAATTATTGATAAAGAAAAGAAAGCTGATAAAATACCATATTCTGGTGGAGAGTTTCGTAGTAAAGATTTCTACGGTTATGGAAAATATGAAGTATCAATGAAACCAATAAAAAATGATGGTGTAGTATCTTCTTTCTTCACGTATACTGGTCCATCTGATAATAATCCATGGGATGAAATTGATATAGAATTTTTAGGAAAAGATACAACAAAAGTTCAATTTAATTATTATCGTGATGGAAAAGGTGGACATGAATATTTATATGATTTAGGTTTTGATGCATCTGAAAGTTTCCATACTTATGGCTTTGAATGGCATAAAGATAAAATTATTTGGTTTGTTGATGGTAAAGAAGTATATCGTTTGGAAGGAACAACAATTCCGGTAACAAAAGCTAAACTTATGATGAATGCTTGGTGTGGAACAGGTGTAGATGAATGGTTGAATGCATTTGATGATAAAAATTTACCTGTAAAAGCAGAATATCAATGGATAAAATATACTCCATTTACTGAATAAGGAGTTGTCTGATTATGTATAATAAGAAAAAACTCAGTCAAATTATTTTATCTGGATTAATGGCGGTAAGTTTTTCATCGATATCACTACCTATAGAAGCAGCTGATATGGGGCTACATGTTGACCAAGTAGGATATCTGCCAAATTATTCAAAAGTAGCAATGGTAACTGACTCTAATGATACTACTTTTGAAATAATTGATACAAAAGATAATAAAGTTGTATTTAAAGGAAATTTATCTGAACCTAAATATGATAAAATTTCTGAAGAAACTTTACGTAAAGCCGATTTTTCTTCTTTGAATGTACCAGGAACATATATTTTAAAAGTAGGTAATCGTGAATCATATGATTTCGTAATTGGTGATGATGTCTATGATGTACCTATGGTACAAAGTTGGCGTTCATATACTTTATCAAGAAGTAATACTGCTATAAATGATGATAAAGTTCTGGACTAAAATTAGAAGGTGGACATAAGCAAGATAAAGAAGCTCGTGTCTATTTCTCTGATAAATTAAATAATAAAGGCGATAAAATAGATGTTAGTGGCGGTTGGTATGATGCAGGAGATTATGGTAAATATATAACAACAGGAGCATTAAGTAGTGCTGAATTATTGTTAGCATATGAAGCAAATCCCGACCATTTCACTAAAGGTCAATTGTTATTTCCAAAAGGCATAGAAAATAATACAAATATGCCAGATGTTTTATCAGAGATAAAATTTGAACTTGACTGGATGGAAAAATGCAACGTGAAGATGGCAGTACATTCCATAAAGTATCAGGTTTGACTTGGCCAGGATTTGATATTTCTCCAGATACAGATAAGCAAGATAGATATATTTTTAGTACAGCTACTTCTAGTTCAGCTATGTATGGTGCAAGTTTAGCAATAGCTTCACGTGTATATGAACAATATGATAAAGATTATGCTAAAAATTTAAAACAAAATGCTGAAGCTGTTTGGCAATATTTAGAAAAAAATCCTAAACCAATTTATCGTGTTGATGAAGGACAAGAAAATGGTTCAGGCCCATATAATAAAGATACAGATCTTGAAGAACGTTTATGGTTAGCTGCAGAAATGTTTAGAACAACAGGTGATGCTAAGTATGAATCTTATTTGAAGAAAGAGTCTAAACGTTTAACTGATAAACCAAGCTTTTTTACATGGGATGATACTTTAGCTTTAGCACAATTTGCATATGCTAAATCTAATAATGCAGATAAGCAACTTCAAAATAAAGTTATTAATGCTTTAATTAGTTATGCAGACGATATTTGTACAAGTATAAAAACAGATGGTTTTAATTGTTCTTTAAAAGAAAATGAATATACATGGGCTTCAACTAAAAATGCTTTGACTAAAGGTGATATTTTATTAATGGCATATCAAATTGAGCCAAAACAAGAATATTTAGAAGGAGCACTAGCACAAATTCATTATCTTTTTGGAAGAAATTCACTTGATAAGAGTTTTATGACTGGTGTAGGAGATAATCCACCATTACATCCACATAATCGTATCCATGAAAGCACAGGAGCTTATGTTTCAGGTCTTGTTGTCGGTGGACCAAATCATGTTATAGGTGGAGATCCAGACCAAACAGAATACTTGAATAGTGGAAATATTCCTATAGCAAAATCTTATCTTGACGTGGTAGGTTCTTGGTCTACAAATGAATATGCTATAGATTATATTTCATCTGCTGTTTATGCTTTATCTTGGTTTGCACAACCAGATTCAGTTAAGGTTGAAGATTTAAAATATAATAAGTAAATAAAAATTGCTTTCTAATTTAATTATTAGAAAGCAATTTTTTTATGCATATATTTATAAAACAAAAAAAGCTCCGATAAAATCGAAGCTTTAATTTACAAAATGGTGGGCAGGGATGGATTCGAACCATCGTAGCTACGGCGACGGATTTACAGTCCGTTCCCTTTAACCACTCGGGCACCTACCCATTACAAATGGTGACCTTGGCAGGACTCGAACCTGCGACCTTTTGATTCGTAGTCAAACACTCTAATCCAGCTGAGCTACAAGGCCATTTGTTTATTGCTCTCACAAGCAACTTCTATATAATAGCATAGATATATTTTTTTGGCAAGTGTTTTTTATAAATTTTTTTAAGAAAAAGAATCTTCACCAAAACGCATATATTCTTTGCGATATTCAGAAGGCGTCTCTCCAATGTATTGTGTAAATAATTTAGTGAAATAAGGAGCATGTTGAAAACCTACAGTATAGCTAATATCTGTTATACTCAAAGAAGTTTTTCTTAATAATGTACATGCTTTACTTAGACGATATTGTTGTAAATATTGACTAGGACTGATTTTTTAAATATTTTTTGAAATAATTTTAAAAGACATATGTTTCTGTCGATATTATTGGCGGTAGCAATATCAGAAATACTGATATTATCAGCATAATTTTTGTGAATGTAATTTAAAATAGCATTGAAATAAACTTCTGTAGTTGAAAGTTCTGCTTTTTGTTTTAAGCGTAAATGATTACCAAGATAGTCAAATAATAAAAAAGTTGTAGAAATACTTTTAAAATAACGTTCTCGTTGAAATTCTTGATAAATTTTTTCAAAAAGATTTTTAAGATGTGTATCTAATTCATTATGAATAATATACGTTTCTGGGCTTAATCCGCACATGCTTAAAAGTTTGTGAATTTGCTTTCCGCGTAAACCGATCCAATGATAACTCCAAGGATTTTCAGGTAAAGGATAATATTTGTTTTTTGTATAAGGCGGTATCATAAAAATATCGCCAGCTTTGATATGGTTTTGTTTATCTTCGATTTGAAAAATACCTTCACCGGCAATGCAATAATGAATTACCCAATAATCAATAGGAACAAATTCATAAGGTTTAGTTGGCTTACATTCTTCATAACCACATTCATAGAGGTGGAAATCTTCGCTTATAGGATTGTTGTTGAATAAAACACTTACATCATTTTTAAAGATTTTTCCCATAAAAACACCTTCAATATTTTTATTTGAGTATATTATAAGAAGAATTCTTGAGATAGTCAATGCACCTCTGTCAACATAAGTATAAAAATCAACAAATATATATTTTAAATATAATATTTTATCAACATAAATATAAAATATTTCAACATAGCTGATAGAGTCTGATAAGGGCAAATGCTATAATAATAATCGAAGTAAATACGTATATACTTGATAAAAAGATTGATAATTGTTATTTTTATTATCTTTTATTTATTAAATTAAAAAGAATAATAAGAATATACAGAAAAGGAGAATTGTTATGGATAATCAAAGAGCGAGATTAGGTCAAATAGCTTTAATGATGATGACTTTTTTCGGCAGTATATACTTTTCCAAGTATTATTAATAATAGCATACAAATTGGATTAGCTACTATTCCAGCTTATATATTTGGTTCTGTTTTTTTATTTCTTACCATTTATTTTGATGATGAGTGAATTTGCATCAGCAAACTCTGATAAAGAATCTGGTATTCATAGTTGGTTAGAATGCGTTTTAGGTTCTAAATGGGCATTTTTAGGTGCATGGTGTTATTTCTTTGTAAATTTATTCTTCTTCGGTTCTTTATTGCCACAGACATTAATTCAAGGTTCTTATGCACTTTTTGGTACGAAACGTTTTTGTGGGCGATAATTCTACATTGATTATTGCATTAGTTTCAATAGTGTTATTCTGGATTGCAACATATGTTTGTATCAAAGGTGTAAGTTGGATTTCTATTGTTACAAACTTAGCAGGTAGTGCCAGATTATTCATGGGTATAGCGTTTGTTATCTTAGCGTTTATCGTAGTATTTGGTTTAGGTGAAGCTCCTGCACAAGAATTTTCTATGGAAACAATCACTCCAAGATTTGATTGGACTTTCTTTATGACTATGGCTTGGGTTTTACAAGCTTGTGGTGGTGGTGAAAGTATTGGTGTTTACATAAAAGATGTAAAGGGCGGTAATAAAACTTTTATAAAGGTAATGGTATTATCTACTATCTTTGTTGGCTTGATGTATGTATTAGGTTCCATTGCCGTAGGTTTAGTAGTTCCTACAGCTGGATTACAAAATAACTTTGCTAATGGTATTTTTGATGTATTTAAAATTTTAGGCACACATTTTGGTATTCCAGGCGATATCATGGTTCGCTTAGTAGGTGTAATTTTATTCTTAGGAAGCTTAGGTTCTTTAGCTCTTTGGACAGCAGCTCCAGTAAAAGTATTCTTCTCTGAAATTCCAGAAGGTATTTTTGGTAAATGGATTGTAAAAACTAATCATGAAGGTAACCCAACAAATGCTTTAATTGTACAAGGTATCGTAGTTAGCGTATTGCTTATTATTCCAGCTTTAGGTATCGGAAATATGGATAGCTTCTTACAGATGCTCATCAATATGACAGCAGCAACATCTTTATTACCAGTATTATTATTATTGATTGGTTATATCGTTTTACGTTGGAAAAAAGACGATATGGATAGAAGCTTTAGATTTGGTAGTAGAAATTTTGGTATCTTTGCAGGTGTATTCTTATTACTTGTATTCATTTTCGTATTCTTCATGTCTACAGTTCCAGACCCAACATTAATCATGCAATATTTAGATGGTACATTACCTCAAGATGCAGCAAATCCTATTTTAACACTTGTTTATAATGTATTAGGTGTAGTAGTATTTATGGGTATTGCTTGGGTTTGTTGGAACCGTTATGAAAAGAAATTAAATCAAAAATAATAAATAGACAAATTTAGATATTATTTAGGAGGAATTTTTTATGAAAACTTGGGAAAATCATCAAATTGATGGAATTAATAGAATGCCAGCAAGAGCACATTTCTTGACATTTCCATCTAAAGAAAAGGCACTTTTAAATAACAATAGATATACTCATGCATTTAAAAATTTAAATGGCATTTGGAAATTTATGTTTTTAGATGCTCCAGAATATAGTCCGGAAGGTTTCTTTAATAGTGATTTTGATGTAACTAAAATGGACGATATCACAGTTCCAGGAAATTGGCAGTTACAAGGCTACGGCAAAATGCACTATTCTGATTATGGTATAATTTCCCTATTAATCCACCATATGTACCAACAGAAAACCCAACTGGTATTTATAAACGTACATTTTTTGTAGAAGAAAACTATCGCGATAAAAAAATCATTATTAGATTTTGCGGTGTAGACTCTGCATATCATTTATGGATTAATGGCAAGGAAGTAGGCTATAGCAAAGTTGCTAGAAATGAATCTGAATTTGATTATTGTGAGCCGCACACTTGTGATTTTAATCATGAGTTAGGCGAACAAATAGTCAGCGTATATAGAAATATGTACGTAGAGATAGACAAAGAGCTATCCAATACTGTTTGAACTGCTGGAAACTCCTAAAGATATCTGAACTACAACGTAAACATGAAATAAAGTTAAGCGTGAATGTGGCGAAAGCAGAAAAAAATCAGATATATAGCATAAGGTTAAATCCTAAGTGCTGAAAAATGGATAATCAGCAGCGAAGCTCCGAATAGGAGAACGTTCAACGACTATTCCTCTTGAGGGAAGTACTCAGTAAGCGATTG
>ENA-OPZN01000536-OPZN01000536.1-human-gut-metagenome-genome-assembly--contig:-NODE-536-length-11321-cov-3.836698_pt1 | contig 11321 bp, 13 predicted proteins | sample MGYA00242483_ERZ504503 | MGnify/ENA primary metagenome ERZ504503 (study PRJEB26092, sample SAMD00036285) | human gut metagenome | host: Homo sapiens | study: EMG produced TPA metagenomics assembly of... | reverse complement strand
TGGAAGGACGACAGCGGGTGTCCGTTGTGGGCCACGGTGGTCTTGATGAAGTCGTACGCCTTGTCGATCATGTCGAGCGACTTGAACAGGTTGATGATGTGGATGCCGTTGCGGCTGGGTGAGGATGAACTGCTTCATCTTCGGGTTCCAACGACGGGTCTGGTGGCCGAAGTGCAGGCCAGCCTTCAGCATATCGCTCATAGTGATCTGAGCCATGGTATTACTACCTTTCATTGTCGGTTCTTGCCTGGCCATGCGCACCTGCGTGCAGCTGCTCCCCCGGTTTCACGAGTTGTGCAGCCGACCGACACAAGCCGTCGCGAGCATGACGCGAATTTGTTGTGTGCCGGTTGACAATATTGGGTGGCTCTGGACACCAGCGACTGCGTCCGTTGCCGGGTGGCACACGAGTTTCGAGAATAGCACGGAGCCGGTACTAAAAAAACAACAGGCTCCCCTCTCTGAGGGGGAGCTGTCGCCGTAGGCGACTGAGGGGGAGTCACGGGCGGTACCGGCAGAACCACCCTCAGTCTCACTACGTTCGACGGCTCCAGCCAGTGGGAGCCGAGTATGGACTACTTCGCCTGACGATTGCGCATGTAGCGCAGGGCTTCGCGGCGTTCTTCCTTTTCCAGGCGATCCAAATACACGTGGCCATCGAGGTGGTCGCATTCGTGCTGAAGCATACGGCCCATCAGCCCGGAGCCCTCGAGCACGACCTCGTTGCCGTCCAAGTCGATGCCACGCACGCGAGCGTAGTCGGCACGACGGGTCTTGTACCACAAGCCGGGCACGGACAGACAACCTTCATCGCCATACTGCTCGCCGGACTTCTCCTCGAGTACGGGGTTCAGAACGTAGCCGACCTTGCCGTCGATGTTGTAGGAGAAGGCCCTCAGGCTCACGCCGATCTGGTTGGCGGACAGGCCCGCTCGGCCCGGATCGTCCACGGTTTCCAACAGGTCGTCAACCAGGCGGCGCACGGCCGGGGTGATTTCCTTGATCTCATCGCAGGGGGTGCGCAGGACTGGGTCGGGCACGACCCTGATCTCACGGATGGCCACTTCTCGTTACTCCTCATTCTTCTCGTCAGCCGGCTGGTCCGGCTTGCTGCCGGTGTCAGCGGCATTGTCAGCGGAATCGCCGGTCTCGCCCTCTTCGGGTTCGGCCTTCGACTTCTTGATCTTCTCCGACACGCTAGCAATCGAATCAGACACGCTGGTTTTCATCTGTTCCGAGGCCTGTTTGACCTGTTCGGACGCCTGCTTGACCGATTCGGAGGATTTCTTGACGGTCTCCAGCGTGCTGTCGATGATCTTGGCAGTGGCGGGCAGCGGCTTGTTGGATGGCTTGGGCGCGTACAGATCCTCCTCGATGACGGTGGCGTAGCGCTGCAATACCTTGGGACGCACCACTTTCATGCTCGGGGTGAGTGTGCCGTGCTCCTGACTGAATTCCTCATCCAGCACCGCGAATTTGCGCACGGACTCAGCGCGGGAGACATTGGCGTTGGCCTGGTCGATGTACTGCTGGATAAAGGCGCGCACCGCGTCGTTGTCGCTGGCCTCGGCGAGTGTCATGTCGGCATTGAGGCCCTGACCTTCCAGCCAGGAATGCAGCATTTCGGGGTCGAGCTCGATAAGTGCGGACACGAACGGCTTGCCGTCGCCGACTACTACTGCATGAGCCACGATCGGGCAGGTGACGATGACATCCTCCATCGGGGCGGGGCTGATGTTCTTGCCGCCGGCGGTGATGATGATGTCCTTCTTGCGTCCGGTAATGAAGGTGAAGCCGCGGTCGTCGATACGACCCAGATCGCCGGTTTTGATCCAGCCGTCGGCAGTCATCGTCTGTGCGGTGAGTTCGGGCTGCTTGTAGTAGCCAAGGAACACGTTCGGGCCGGTCAGCTCAATTTCATCATCTTCGCCAAGACGCACGCCCATGCCAGGCCCAGGCTTGCCGACCGAACCGACCTCGTTGTCGTCCTCCCAATTGACGAGCATCGGAGCGGCGGTTTCGGTCATGCCATAACCCTGGATGAAGGTGATGTCATCCATGCCGTTGAAAAAGTGGGCCAAATCCACGTTGAGCGGCGCACCACCGCAGGCCAGCCATTTGAGGTTCGGTCCGAGAGCGGAACGAATGGATTTGCCTACCGTGGCCATGTAGAACGAATGGCGCATGCGCTCGATGAACGAATGGCCGCGGCCGGCCTGCTCATCCTTGCTCCACTTGACGAAGTGCTTGACCGACTGGGCGAAGATATGCCCCTGGATGCCGGCACCAGCCTTCTGCGAGGCCGCGTTATACACCTTCTCGAACACACGTGGCACACCCAGCAGGTAGGTGGGCTTGAAGCTGCGGATATCGGCGAGCAGTCGCTTGGCGTCGGGAATGTATCCGACCACGCCGCAGCCACCGATGCACACGTACTGGATGTAGCGGGCGAAGCAGTGCGCCAGCGGCAGGAACAGCAGCAGACGGTTGTCGTCGTACAGCATGCCACGCAGAATCTCGTAGCCGTTAAGCACGATGTGCGTGTAATTGCGGTTGGAGAGCATCGCGCCCTTGGGCTTGCCGGTGGAACCGGAGGTGTAGACCACGGTGAGCAGATCATCGGCTTTGATACGAGCGATAGCCGCATCCAACGTCTCATCGGATACGCCATGCCCGAAGTCAACGACAGCGTCAAGGCCATCGGCCTTGAAATTGAACACGTATTTCATGCCCGGATGATTGACACGGATCTGCTCAAGCGTCTGTGCGCGCTGGAAGTCGCCGGCAAAGGCGATGGCGGGATCGACTTCCTCGACGATGCCCGCGGTCTGACGGGCGGAATCGGTCTCATAGACGGGCACAACCACAGCGCCGATTGCCGCGCAAGCGAAATCAGCCACACCCCACTCATAGCAGGTAGGCGAGTAAATCAGCACCATGGTGCCGGCTTTGACGCCAAGTCCCAACAGGCCCTTGGCCCACCTCGCGAGTACGCGGGACAGCATTTCAGTAGCTGTGGCGCTGCGCCATTGGTGGGTGTTGTCATCCTGCCATTCCGCGATGATGTCATCCGGCGTGCGAGCTGCTCGTTTGGACAGCAGCGAGTAGACGGTGTCGTCATCGGTGGTGACATATCTGGGTTCTTCTACATGTTCACGCATGGTCACTACTATAGGCGAACCAGCCTATGACACGGCAGAACCGTCTTCCGCTACCAGCGTAGGAATCGGTGTGCGGGCGGGGCCGTCTGGTCAGCCCAAATCGGCATAGATGCACATCCATCGAGAACCGATGTACTTCAGTTTGAGGTTGACTCGCAGATTTTCCTGGCCGATGGTCATGAATACCGCCATTTCCAGCGTGTCCTTGCCGGTGATCATGCCGTCGATCAATGTGGGGACAGTGGGCAGATAGCAGAATTTCGCTTTGAGCTCCGGATGAGTGACCATGTGGATGCCGAGCAGGTATTGCATGGTTTGCAGCCGGTCCAGGCATGGTTTTGTCATGGCTCTGTTGAGATGTGCGACGCTGAGTTTGCCACGTATCGCGTCCGCCGATGTGCAGGCGATGCGGCATGCAGCCATGGCCATGGAATGACATTCCTTCGCATTCAGCCCGCCTATGAATGTGGGTTGGATGTGATACCGCACCGGGCGATCCGACAGCTCCACAACGATGAATCCGTCATAACTCGGCAACGGCCCGTACTGATATGTGCCGTGGAAAAATCCCGAATACTCCATGATGACCCCCTTCAAGCCCCCTTGCAACTCACCATCATCGGCGAGCGTCTGTACTACAACATCACGAAAGGCGCGCCAAGTCAAACTACTTGAGCGCGCCTTCGGGCAAGTTAAGCCTCCTGCATGGAGGGCAAACCCCCATTTCAGGGGCAATCGGGATTATCGTGCGGAATACGGGTTGACCACCATGCCGCAACGCTGGAAGTTCTTCACGTCGACGTAGCCGGTGGAGGCCATCGCGCGCTTGAGGCGCCGATGAAGTTGGTCTTGCCGTCCGCCTGGTGGCTCGGTCCGAACAGCACCTGTTCGAGCGGGCCGACCGTGCCGACCGTGGTGCGGTAGCCGCGCGGCAGCGTCTGGTGGCGGGCTTCAGAACCCCAGTGGGTGCCCTTGCCGGGGGCCTCGGTGGCGCGGGCCAGCGGCGCGCCGAGCATGACCGCGTCGGCGCCGAGGGCCAGGGCCTTGACGAAGCTGCCGGAGTCGCCCATGCCGCCGTCGGCGATGACCTGCACGTAGCGGCCGCCGGATTCGTCCATGTAGTCGCGGCGGGCCTCGGCCACGTCGGCGATAGCGGTGGCCATCGGGGCCTGCACGCCGATGGTCTGGCGGGTGGCGGAGACCGCGCCGCCGCCGAAGCCGACGAGCACGCCGGCCGCGCCGGTGCGCATCAGGTGCAGGGCAGCGGTGTAGTTGGATGCGCCGCCGACGATGACAGGCACGTCAAGGTCGTAGATGAACTTCTTGAGGTTCAGCGGTTCCTGACCGGAGGAGACGTGCTCGGCGGAGACCACAGTGCCGCGGATCACGAACAGGTCCACGCCCGCGTCCACCACGGTGGAGTAGAACTGCTGGGTGCGCTGCGGGGAGAGCGCGCCGGCCACGGTGACACCGGCGGCGCGAATCTCGTGCAGACGTTGCGTGATGAGCTCCGGCTTGACCGGCTCGGCATAGATCTGCTGGATACGCTCGGTGGCCTGATCGGCCGGCAGTCCGGCGATTTCGTCCAACAGCGGGGTCGGATCCTCGTAACGGGTCCACAGACCTTCCAGATCGAGCACGCCGAGCGCACCCATCTTGCCCATGGCGATGGCGGTGGCCGGGCTGGTCACCGAATCCATGGGGGCACCGATCACCGGCACATCGAACTCATAGGCGTCGATCTGCCAAGAGGTGGAGACGTCCTCGGGGTCGCGGGTGCGACGGGAGGGGACGATTGCCACATCGTCGAGTGCGTAGCCGAGACGGCCTTTTTTGCCCAAACCGATTTCAATTTCCTGAGACATGGTTTCCAGCCTATTGCCCGGGTGGGACGCCAACAAGGCCGTTTCCCACGGACCGGACGATTGCTTCAAGTCGTTACAAACATGCGCTATGACTAAATCATCTTCACACCATCTATCAGGAGGAAGCATGGCCAAAATCAAGGTCGAAGGCACTGTCGTCGAACTCGACGGCGACGAGATGACCCGCGTGATCTGGAAGGACATCAAGGATCGTCTGATCCTGCCGTACCTCGACGTGAACCTCGACTACTACGATCTGGGCATCGAGCACCGCGACGAGACCGATGACCAGGTGACCATCGACGCCGCCCACGCCATCCAGAAGCACCATGTCGGTGTCAAGTGCGCCACCATCACCCCCGATGAGGCCCGAGTCAAGGAATTCGGTCTCAAGAAGATGTGGAAGTCCCCCAACGGCACCATCCGCAACATCCTGGGCGGCACGATCTTCCGCGAGCCGATTGTGATGAGCAACGTGCCTCGTCTGGTGCCCGGCTGGACCAAGCCGATCGTCGTAGCCCGTCACGCATTCGGCGACCAGTACAAGGCCACCGATTTCAAGGTTCCGGGAGCCGGCCAGCTGACCGTCACCTTCACTCCGGACGATGGCTCCGAGCCGATTCAGCACGTGGTCTACAACTACGGCGAAGACGGCGGCGTGGCCCAGGTGCAGTACAACGTCAACGATTCGATCCGCGGTTTCGCTCGCGCCTGCTTCAACTACGGCCTGATGCGTCATTACCCCGGTGTACTTGTCCACCAAGAACACGATTTTGAAGGCCTACGACGGCCAGTTCAAGGACATCTTTGCCGAGGTGTTCGAGACCGAATACAAGGACAAGTACGCCGAGGCCGGCCTGACTTACGAGCACCGCCTGATCGACGACATGGTGGCCAGCTCCCTGAAGTGGCACGGCGGTTACATCTGGGCCTGCAAGAACTACGATGGCGATGTGCAGTCCGACTCCGTGGCCCAGGGCTTCGGTTCGCTGGGCCTCATGACCTCCGTGCTCATGACCCCGGACGGCCAGACCGTCGAGGCCGAAGCGGCGCACGGCACCGTGACCCGTCACTACCGCCGCTGGCAGAAGGGCGAGAAGACCTCCACCAACCCGATCGCCTCCATCTTCGCGTGGACCGGCGGCCTTAAGCACCGCGCCGATCTGGACGGCACGCCCGAAGTCCGTCACTTCGCCAAGACGCTGGAGAAGGTCATCGTCGACACCGTTGAAGGCGGTCAGATGACCAAGGATCTGGCCATGCTCATCGGCCCGGACGAACCGTGGCTCGACACCGACGGCTTCATGAACGCGCTGGACGAGAACCTGGCCAAGGCTCTGGCCGAGTAAATCATCGAACACATCGTGCGGACCTACATGGGCCATGTCATGTCGCAAACTGTCATGATTGTCGTGCTTCATCTGGAATGTTCCTCAGCACGATAATCATGACAGTTGTTCGATGCACGCACGTAATACCTCTAATTGTTCCCGGATATGTGGCGATTTGTCCACTGGTCCGGGACTTTTTCGTATACGGCCTACTAGAATCGTGATTCAGCTTGTTTTCACGCCCGCTTGAGGAGGTTTCGCCGCTTATGGTGTTCGCACGCCGCTCAACCACCCTGCTCGCCGCCATTATCGCATCCTGCGCGATGGTGCTGTCACTGACCGCGTGCACCTCAGACAATAAGACCGTTGTAGATGGTCAGACCACGGTGACGTCCAATTCTGCCGGCGGCGTGGCCGTGTTCACACCTTCGGACGGCATCACGCTGAACCAGCAGACGCCACTGAACAAATGGGCGAAGCTGGTGCCTGACCTGACCAAGGCTCTGGTCGACGCCGGTTTCAAGAAAGGCGATATCAATCATACGACGTCCGACTCGTTGGCCAAGCAAAGCCGCGCCATCCAAGACTTTGTGGTCGATCATCTTTCGAATAACACCACGGACGATTCCGGCATTGCCATCGCGCCCGACAACATGACATTGCTCGTGGCTCCAGTAGTCGAGGCCGACGCTTCCACTCGCCAATACGGCGATTACGTGAGCCAGAACCTGAGCACCAACGATGCCACGGATGGGGAAGCTACTTCTGACGGTGAATCTTCCGAAGACGACTCGTCCAAAGACGATTCGTCCAACACTGAGAGCGACAGCACTGCATCGGACGAGCAGGCGCAGGCCGTGGACCGGCTGGTCTCATCGCTCAAGCTGGCCAAGGAATCCGGCATGCATGTGGTATTGCTCGGCAACAGTATCGAGGGATATAAGCCGGACGCCTTCGTCAAGTTCTCGGACGCCCAGACCATCGGCAAGCTACAGGCGGAAAAGATGGTGTCCAAACTCAAGTTGGATAAGGCCAGTAAAGACAACCCCAAATACATTGAGGTGCTGCTGCCATACACCGCCGTGGACGAAAAAGGCAACGCCAACGATTCCACGTTCGCCCAAGAGGCGTTCCGTGGTATCTGGCAGGTACTGGGCTCCTACTATCAGAAGGGCGTTGTGGAAAGCCCTTCAGGCACCTTGGACGGCAAATCCACGGAAAACGATTGGCAAGCCGTGGCCTACGATGCCGCTAAGGAAGGCTCCACTGCGAAAGTGCTTGACAAGCGTCTGGCAAAACCGACGGACAGTCCACACTCACCCGTATTGACGGCATCATCACGATGAACGACTACATCGCCTCCGAGGTCGTCAAGGAATTGGACGATCTGGGATACACCGGCTCTGCCGCCGATATCAATCCGCAGATCACCATCTCGGGCATTGTCGGCAATATCACCGGCAAGAAGGATCTCAGCCGCGACGCCGTGCCGGACCCGATCAAATCCCCTGAAAACGACAACGCAAACGACTCATCCAGTTCCGATGACGATGCGGACGAGGACACCTCCGCTTCCGACAAGGACCGTGACTCGCAGTGGCCTCTAGTAACCGGATACGGCGCGTATGTCTCGAACATCCCATCCATCGTCAATGGCAAGCAATGGATGACCGGCATGGAAGACAGACAGACCATCGCCACGGATATCGCTCAGGCCTGCGCCAAGCTCAACAAGGACGAAGCGCTGAATTCCATGCCTTCAATCAGGAACTCCGAGGTAGGCGGCGTGAAGAAGATCCCGACCATCAGCGAACCGTTGCTGGCTGTCAGCGCCAGCAATCTCAAGTCCGCGCTGATCGACCCCGGATATATTTCCTTGGCCGATGCCGGTCTGTGATTCATACTCGTCACGCCGCTAGCCGCCTGCGATGTCTCTTCCGTACGGCCCTGTTCCGGCCGACAATCACCGTTAAATCATGACGGTTTCAGTACGATTTTTCGACTCCCCGCATATTGCTGTGGATCAAGATAATCGGCCGTTCCTCGCTTGAGGCCCCAATGCAGGCAACGGTCTTCGCAATGGTCCGAGCTGCCTTCAACGATGCCTACGGGCTGTCTGCGGGAGATCGTATCCCCCACTGAGAGCTCGGTAACGGCCGGTTCGAATGTCGACGTGACACCTCCACGATGCCGTACACTCACCACATCTTTGCCAGCTACTTTGCCAGCAAAACTCACGGTCCCTGCCTGTGGTGACAGAATTACGGTACCTTGCTCCGCAACAAGATCCACTCCACGATGACCTGGTGCCCACGGGTTGATCGGCCGCTCGAACTGTTGTTCGACCTGTGGATCGTCGACCGGCCAGTCGAATCGGGATTCGCACTGATTGCCATTGCGCCACGCCAAATCAGACATATCGGTGAAATCCTCCACCGTGTATGCCGCATCTCCGGTCACCGCAGTATCCGCATGCGCAACATGCTGAGGCGTGGATGCCAGCCCTACTCCCAAGGCAAGCAGCAGGCCGATAACGGCGGCCAACGCGATTATGGCATCCATACGCCGTTGCCGTTCCTGAGCCCGCTGACGCGCCTGCTGACGCCGCCGGCTGGCACGTCGGGCTTCGTCGCGACGCCAATCAAACAACAGTGGTGCATTCATGAGATTCCTCCCCATAGTGTGAGTGTGATGTGATTCCGGCTTCTTTGCCGGTGATACCCACCTTGAGGGGTCCGAAACAGGATGTCCAGCCAAAACGACCTATGTGGTTCTAGCTTCCGAAGTTATCCACAATGAAATTTCGCGTGACAGTATCGCCGCATCGTCATGTTGTTCGACCTTCAGCCGCGGCCGATCCATGTCACAACCGCTGCCATGCAGTGACAGCGGAACATCAGAACTCTTGTGATTGTTCCCACTGGGTTCGCATACTCAGACGGTTGTTCCGTTTCACCGATTCCAATATCTGCCAAGCAGACACCAGCTCCTCCCGGGGGCTGAGCATTTCATCAGTATTCGACGTTCCATAGCCAGCTCCTCTACCGTTAGTCGCTAGTGTATATCCGTGTTCAGTTTTTGGCTGTATGAGATAGTATTCGATGAGTCCGATTCTGCGGAATTCAGCGCGACATGCCATACACGCATGTAATTTGCTTTTTCGTGGCAAGCATGTAAGATGTGTGACTTGTGCGTGAGAGAAATCTCAAACACAGCAGATATTCCTGCGTAGCTCAGTTGGCAGAGCATCCGACTGTTAATCGGACGGTCACTGGTTCAAGCCCAGTCGCAGGAGCTCACCTGAAGCCACCGGCGTGTCGCCGGTGGCTTTCTTGTTTCCCGTCATCTGATTTATTTGATCCAGTTGAACGCGCAGTGCGACCGCTTGGCGTTCGATCTCCATCTTCATGGCACTGTCATCAAGTAGTTTTTCAATACTTGTATCGAGGCTCTGGGCAACATTGACCGCGCTAATCAGAGACCAATGAGTAATGCCTTTGAGTCGTTGAGATACAGCCCCTTCGCTTGTAACCCCCATCGGCTGCATCAGTGATTTCTGGTTCGCTTCAGCTGCTTGCGGCGGGCGTCCACATTGTAGTTGAGCACACGTTCTGTGTATTCGCCCAAGGTATCGGGGGGTGTCTGATTCGCCTGATCTGCGGATAATAATGTACGCATATTCTAATCCTATTCTATCAATAAACCTTTATCTCATTAAGATACTCTAGTTTGCGATTTGACTTTAGTCAAACCAAAGTGTATTCTAAAAACATTAGTTAGGCTAAAGACTTTAGGAAAAGAGTAGATATGGCTTCTCCGATGAAACAGTGGAGGAAGGATCACGATGTGACTCAGGCTGCCCTTGCTGCCGACATGGGCCAATCCGCTTCCACTCTTTCTCAGAAAGAGAACGGGCATTTGGGCTGGCAGCAGAAGGACTTGCTGTTTCTTTATGACCACTACGGACTTTCCGCTGATTTCGTTCTTGGCATCAATAACCTGCCCTCTTGCGAGAAGGCAATCACTTGATGGCTGGACCCAGTAGAAGAGGAGGTTAGTGGTTTTTCTCATTTCAAGAAAAATGCCCGGTCTCGATCTGATACATCGAAACCGGGCGTATGCAACACATCCAATGTTGAACGATTCCCCAGTCGCCAAACTTTTGAATCGTTCGCATTGCCTTTTAGATTATGGAGGCTGCACAAATGTCTAGTGTAACCGAAGTCGCTGTGCCGACTTCTGATTTTGATGGTACGCCCCCGTGAATGGTTCGCGGGACATGGCGTCTACATTTTCCGAATCTTTGTATTGGCGACGTTCTGCCCGGCGCTACGAGCTGCTGGGACTTGTCTCCTGGATGCTGGCCGCGTTGTCGTGCGTGGTTTTTCTGGCGATTCTGCTTGCCGCGAGGAATCTCCTCGTGCCGGCCGTGCTTCTGGTGCCTTTGGCCTGCGTGATGGTCCTTGCCGGCCGTTGGTGCGACCGGAACTCGCGCGATGCCTGGGATTTCGCTTTCTGGTCCCTTCACGCGGAGGTGAGGCAATGACCGTGACCGTTGGCGCGCGTTCCCTCGATAACGAGGAGCGCTCGAATTTCCGGGACTACATGTCCCTGTTGTCCCTGTCCGTGGATGCGTCGATGACCGTGAGGGAGATCATGGCGGTCGCCTATCTGATCGGCCGGCATGACGCGCTTCGTGACGTGCGGAACGCTTCGTCGCCGGCTCGGACGGTGAACCGTCGTCTGATCCATGGCGGTCCGTCGGATTGCGTGTTCAATCGCGGCTACGAGGCCGGTGCGGGCATGGTGTCCGACGAGATCGACGCGTTGATGCGCGACGTGGAGGCCCTCAGCGGCGATGACGCGGTGTTCTCGATGCTCAGGCATCCCTCGGTGAGCGGGGGTGATGAATGGTGGAATTGGTGATCCTGCTGTTCGTGGTGCTCGCAGTGGCCTGTTTCGGC
>ENA-OPZN01000534-OPZN01000534.1-human-gut-metagenome-genome-assembly--contig:-NODE-534-length-11332-cov-1.807140_pt1 | contig 11332 bp, 14 predicted proteins | sample MGYA00242483_ERZ504503 | MGnify/ENA primary metagenome ERZ504503 (study PRJEB26092, sample SAMD00036285) | human gut metagenome | host: Homo sapiens | study: EMG produced TPA metagenomics assembly of... | reverse complement strand
GAAATGCTGTTTTTTGTTTTTCGGGCTTTTGACATGGGAGTTGCAGGCGTGGCACTTTCCACTTTGATTTCCAGAGCCTTTGCCAGTATTGTGATTCTTGTACTGCTGCATCAGGAAAAATACGAGATCCACTGTACGAAATGGTTCCTGGCCGGATGGGACAAGGAGATGATGAAAAAGATCTTTTCCATCGGTGTTCCGCAGGCACTGGAAACAGTATGTTCCAGATCGGAAAGCTGTTGACCCAGAGCATGATTGCCGGATTTGGAACAGCATCGATTGCAGCAAATGCCTGTGCAATGACCGTGGAACAGCTTGCTTTTATGCCGGGATCGGCGATGGGACTTGCCATGACAACCGTGGTTGGCCAGTGTGTCGGAGCGGGAGATTATAAGCAGGCGAGAAGCTATACAAAGAAGCTGATCACAGGAGCCTACGCATTCCTTTGGATTCTGAATATCCTGCTTCTGGCAGCAGCACCACTGTTCGCCGGAGCATATAACCTTTCCGATGGCGCTTACCGGATGGCAGTGATTGTGATTCGATACCACAGCATCTGCTGTATGATGATCTGGCCGCTGGCCTTTACCCTTCCGAACACGATGCGTTCTGCCGGCGATGCCAAGTTTACGATGACGGTCAGCATCCTGTCCATGTGGTTCGTTCGAATTGCACTGGCGTATCTGATCGGTGTTTCCCTCCATGTGGGACTCCTTGGTGTCTGGATTGCACAGACCCTCGACTGGGTAGTCCGTGCAGGATTTTACATTGTCCGGTATCTTGGTCATAAATGGGAAAATAAATCCGTTGTAAGGCAACAGGAAAAGGAAATTCTTGCAGAATAAAAACAGAAGAATCAACTTGTCGGCATACTGGAAATCCATCTTGAAATCGGAACATAAAAAGACAGAAGTACAACAGGAGGCGAGGCGTATGAAAGAAGAAAACTATGAGGTAGTCGTTTTTCAGGGAGACCCGGGAACCATCGATCTGACGTACGAAGAAATAGAAGCAGAGTGGAACAAAATGCTGCAGACCGTACCGCAGATTGGAAAGTTCCGTATCATCCATCAGGAGAAAAAGAGGTACACCTTCGAAGATTACAGCAGTCAGATCGGGAACGCCGACGCAGCACTTGGTATCTGGGTCCACAAAGGAGTGATCAACGAAAAGCTCTTTGAAGCGCATCCGAATCTGAAATATATCGCAACGCTGGGACATGGATTTGAAGACTTCGATGTGGAAATGACAAGACGCCGGGGCGTGACCATAACGAATACGATTTACGGCGATGTCACCATTGCCCAGTATGCGATGGCACTGCTCATGAACATCTGTCATAACGTGACGGTACAGAGCGATTACACCAAAACAGGGTACTGGAAAGAAAAAGAAACGAATCCGCAGGCAAGCTACAATCAACTGTTCGTGCCGCAGATTGAGCTCTACCAGAAAACGATGGGAATCATCGGACTTGGCGCAATCGGCCTCTGGACGGCAAGAATGGCAAAGGGCTTTGGCATGAAGGTCATCGCAAACAGCCGTCACAAAAAGGCGGGGCCGCAGTATGACGGCATCGAGCAGGTCAGCATGGAAGAAATCTTCGAACGGTCGGATGTAATCTCGATCCACTGTCCACATACAAAGGAAACAGAAAATCTGCTGAACCGTGAAGCGTTTGCCAAAATGAAGGACGGTGTCATCATTATCAACACCGCACGGGGCATCATCATCGATGAGGAGGCGCTTCTTGAGGCACTGGAATCGAGAAAGGTTTATATGGCGGGACTCGATGTTGTCGCAAACGAGCCGCCGCAGTATCAGATTCCGCTGATGCAGTCGCCGTACACCTTTATTACTTCCCATATCGCCTGGCAGCCGAAGGCAGCAAGACTCCGCGCAGTAGATCTGGCGGTGAAAAACTTCCGGTCTTACCTGGAGGGAATGCCGACGAGTGTGATTAATTAAAAACAGCGGATTGTGAAAACAGTGCAAAAAAAAAACGACTGTAAAAACAGCAGAGCTGCGGAACAGTCCAGGCATGAAAGAAGAGGTTAGAAAATCTGTCAGAAAACAGATTTCTATATAGAAGCAGCAGAGCCGGTAAATGAATGGAAGAAAAAAACGGGGAAGGCGGATAAAAAAGAAATCCGCAGCCGGAAAAACCAGAAGCTGTACAGGAGCCGGTTCGGAAAGGGAGGGAAAATCATGAAAAAGCTGGAAATTGTAATTCGTCCGGAGAGCCTCGAAAACCTGGAGCTACTCCTCGAGGAGCAGAAGGCAAACGGTATGATGATCACAAATATCCTTGGATATGGAAATCAGAAGGGATATCGTCAGATGTACCGTGGAGCGGAAATCGTAGCCAAAATGATTCCGAAGGTTAAAGTGGAGACCGTTGTGGAGGACGACAAGGTTCCGAAAATCGTTGATTTTGTTGTGAAAAACCTGTCAACCGGAAACTACGGCGATGGAAAAATTTTCGTTTACGATGTCGAAGATGCAGTGCGGATCCGGACAGGTGAGCACGGCGAACAGGCACTTTAAAAATCTGCAAGCTACCGTTTCAGGATGACCGTTTCAGAAGATCTGCAGACGGGAACAGGTAAGATGGGAATGAGGAGGAACTTATTATGGAAACACACAGGTATTACTCAATATCGTATGGACCATGGTCGGAGCCTTTCTGGTGTATTTTATGCAGGCCGGATTTGCCATGGTGGAGACAGGATTACAAGAGCGAAAAACTCCGGAAACATTCTGATGAAGAATATGATGGATTTCGTGCTCGGCTCTATTTTCTTCTTTATCATCGGATTTGCGCTGATGTTCGGAGGAAGCAATGCCTTTATCGGAACAGCAGGTTTCTTTAACCCGAAATCGCTGGCAGATGCAGATGGCATGTTCAACGGACTGCCGATCGGCGTATTTATGATTTTCCAGACTGTGTTCTGTGCAACATCGGCCACGATTGTATCAGGTGCTATGGCAGAGAGAACCAAATTCATCTCTTATTTGATTTACTCCGCAGCCATCAGCGTTTTCATTTATCCGATCACCGGACACTGGATCTGGGGCGGCGGCTGGTTAAGCCAGATCGGGTTCCATGATTTTGCAGGATCTACGGCAGTTCATATGGTCGGCGGTCTGTGTGCCCTTGCCGGTGCAAAAATGGTCGGACCTCGTATCGGAAAATACACAAAAGAGGGAAAACCGGTTGCTATTCCTGGTCATAACCTTCCGCTTGGAGCACTTGGTGTCTTTATCCTCTGGTTCTGCTGGTTCGGATTTAACTGTGGATCGACCACAGCAGCAACCTATAACCTTGGCGACATTGCCATGACCACAAACCTCGCAGCAGCAGCAGCAACACTTGTTACCCTGATTGTTACCTGGGTACGTTATGGAAAACCGGATATCAGTATGACAATGAACGGCGCACTGGCCGGACTGGTAGCTATCACAGCAAGCTGTGATGTAGTCAATGATTACGAGGCACTGTTCATTGGAGCAGTTGCAGGTGTTGTCGTTGTATTTGCAGTTGAATTCTTTGATAAAGTCGTAAAAATCGATGACCCGGTTGGTGCAATCAGTGTACACGGTGTCTGTGGAGCACTCGGAACCTTATTTACCGGTATTTTCGGCGAGGGATGCAGCTTTATCATCCAGCTGATCGGTTTTGTAGCAGTTGCGGCATATACCCTGATCCTGGCGTTCATTCTGTTCTTCGTCCTGAAAAGACCATCGGACTTCGCGTAACCGAGAAGGAAGAGATCGACGGACTGGATATGCACGAGCACGGATGCAGCGCTTATGCAAACTTCCACTTCCACAATGACAAATAAAAAGAATTGATGAAAAAGGATCAATAAAAAGGTGGTGCGGATATGAAAAAGCTGACAGTTATTGTCAAACCCGCGAACCGGGAGGATGTCATCGACATCATGGAATCGTGTGCCGTGTACGGCGTGATGGAAACGGATATCACCGGATATGGAAACCAGAAGGGTTACCGGGTGATGTACCGTGGAACCATGAGCGGGCCGAATGTACTGATGAAATGCAAATTCGAGACCGTGGGTGACGATAAGACAATTGAAGTGCTAAAAGGCTTCCTGGAAAAGAAGCTGTGTACCGGAAATATCGGAGACGGAAAGATTTTTGTCGAGAAAGTGGCAGATGTCATCCGGGTTCGTACCGGCCAGCGTGGCGAGGAAGCATTATAAAAAACAAAAGACAGTAAAAAGGTGCAAAGAGGCAGCCAGAACAGATCGTTCAGCTGCCTCTTCTGAGCTAAAAAAGCCGGAACGGGAGGAATGCTGCATGGTAAGATACATCATAAAACGTTTATTTATTGGAGTGGTGACGATCTGGGCACTGATCACCATTACCTTTTTCCTGATTCGGATTATGCCGGGCAGCCCGTTCGAGGCAGACAATCTTTCCCAGAGCGCCATTGAGCAGCTTGAATCGACCTACGGGCTGGATGAACCCATGTGGAAACAGTATATTCTTTACATGGAAAATCTGATGCACGGGGATCTCGGCATTTCCTATAAAAAGAACGTTTCTGTTAATACACTGATCGCAAGAGGATTTCCGTATACGTTAAGCATCGGACTTCTCTCTATCGCGGTATCCGCTTTCATCGGTATTCTGATGGGTATCTGGATGGCGACGAGCAAGCGGCTGGCAGTGAAAAACACCCTGCTTGGAATTGCGACGCTGGGGGTCAGTATCCCGGGATTCGTCACAGCGATTCTGCTGATGATGATTTTCGGTGTCTGGTGGCCGGTACTCCCGATCGTCGGTCTTGGTTCTCCGGCCAACTACATTCTTCCGGTGGCAGCACAGTCATTCGGACAGATCGCTTCGATTGCCAGACTGACCAAGAGTACGTATTCCGAGGCGATCCAGATGGATTACGTAACGATGGCAAGAGCGAAGGGACTTAGCAATCTGTACATCACCGCGCGTCACGTCCTTAAAAATGCACTGATCCCGGTTGTCACCTATTTCGGACCGGCCATCGCATTTCTGATCACAGGAAGCTTTGTTGTAGAATCTATTTTTCCATTCCCGGAATCGGACGTGAATTTACGAATGCGATCACGAACCGTGATTATACCGTAGTCCTTGGCTTCAGTGTTTTCATCGGTGTGATTATCACCGTTGCCAACCTGGCGGTGGATATCATTTGTTCCCTCATTGACCCGAGAATCAAACTGACAAACTAGGAGGTGACTGTTATGGACTGGTTTTCACCGATTGATCCATCCAAAAAGAACAGCGAGTTTATTGCCGTGGAGAGCAAAGCTTCTGGAAAGCGGCATGGGGAAGATTTAAGAAAAATCCAATGGCAGTTCTCGGACTGGTCGTCATCCTCCTTCTGGCGGTGGTTTCCATTTTCGGACCGATGATCAGCCCCTATGCATACGATGCACAGGACGCAGCCAATCAGTACGCGGGCTTTTCGGCACAGCACATTTTCGGAACCGACAATCGCGTGATGTATTTACAAGACTCTGCTACGGAGGCCGCATCAGCCTGGCGATTGGTTTTGGAGCAGCCGTCATCAACACCGTACTCGGTGTGGTGATCGGTGGACTGTGCGGCTACATTGGTGGAAAATTTGATAACTTTGTGATGCGTATTGTGGATATCATCTACGCAATGCCATCTATGATCTACGTTATTCTGATCATGATGGTTCTCGGATCGAATGTACGAAGCATTCTGATCGGTATCTGCATTCCGGGCTGGATCGGCATGGCACGTCAGGTAAGAGGCCAGCTGATCGCCTTAAAGGAGCAGGAATTTTCCATGGCAGCACTCGTCATCGGAGCAAGCGATGCGAGAATTCTGTTCCGCCATCTGCTGATCAATGCCATCGGGCCGATCATCGTACAGATTACTTTCCTTGTTCCGAACGCCATTTTCACCGAAGCCTTCTTAAGCTTCATCGGAATCGGCATTTCCGCTCCGATGGCAAGCTGGGGTTCCATGGCGCAGGATGCCCGACAGGTGCTCACCATGCACCCGGGACAGCTGCTTTTGCCGACCATCTGCATCTGTATCACCATTTTCTCCCTGAACTTCCTCGGCGAGGGAATCGGCGATGCCTTTAATCCAAAGAAAACCAGGGGGTAAAGCGTATGAGTTTACTCGAAATCAGCCATCTCACAACAAAATTTGAAACGCAGCAGGGAACCGTCAGCGCAGTCCGCGATGTTTCCTACCATCTGGAAAGGGCGAGGTGCTTGGTATTGTCGGCGAGTCCGGTTCCGGAAAAAGTGTCGGCATGCTGACCCTGATGGGGCTTCTGGCATCGAACGGCAGAGTGGAAGAAGGAGAGATCCTTTCGACGGAGAAACATTTCTCCGCCGCACACAAAGGACCGGAAAGAAAACGAGCTTATGAAAAGAAAATGCAGCAGATCCGCGGAAACCGCATCGGCATGATTTTCCAGGATCCGATGACATTTCTGAATCCGATCCTGAAAATCGGAATTCAGATGACAGAGGGAATTCGAAAGCATCAGAATTGCTCCAAAAAAGAGGCGGAAGCGAAAGCCATTGAGCTGATGCGGCAGGTTGGAATTCCAAGTCCGGAAAAACGGCTCGATCAGTATCCGTTCGAATTTTCCGGCGGTATGAGGCAGAGAATCATCATTGCGACGGCTCTGGCGTGTGACCCGAAGCTGATTATCGCAGATGAGCCGACAACCGCACTGGATGTGACCGTACAGGCACAGATTCTGGAGCTTTTGAAAAAGCTGACGAAGGAAAAAGGAACCTCCGTTATTATGATTACCCACGACCTCGGCGTTGTCGCTTCTATGTGCGACCGGATTGCCATTATGTACGCCGGACAGATCGTAGAAGAGGGAACCGTCGATGAGATTTTCTACGAACCGCATCATCCGTACACGAAAGGTCTTCTGAACAGTATCAACAATTCGGCAAAGGATAACGACGAACCGCTCGTTCCGATTCCGGGAACACCGCCGGACCTCTTAAAGCTTCCGAAGGGCTGCGCATTTATGAGCCGCTGTCCTTACACTATGAAGATCTGTGAGGTACAGGCCTCTCCGGTGACAACCTACAGCGAGACGCACTGCTGCAGATGCTGGCTGGAATGTATGGATGAAACAAAAATCACAGTTTCCAGGGAGGAGGTAAGCTGCCAATGAGTGAAAATGTACTGGAAGTAAAAACCTGTGTAAATACTTTGATGTGAACAGAGGAATGAAGGGAGCACAGAAGGTCATCGCCGTAGATGGTATTTCCTTCGAGGTAAAAAAGGGGAAACCTCGGACTGGTCGGAGAATCCGGCTGTGGAAAAGTACACTGGGCCGCACGATTTACGGATCTATGAGCCGACAAAGGGCGAAATCGTTTTGAGGGAGAAGATATCTCCAGGCTTTCCCGGAAAAAGATGCTTCCCTACCGGCAGAAGCTGCAGATGATCTTCCAGGATCCGTATGCATCCTTAAATCCCCGTTTTACCGTCGGTGAGATTATTGAGGAGCCGATGGTGATTCATCACATGTACGATGAAAAAAGCGAAAAAGAACGCGTGCAGGAGCTGCTGGAAACGGTTGGATTAAAACCGGACCACATCCGGAGATATCCGCATGAATTTTCCGGCGGCCAGAGACAGCGAATCGGAATTGCGAGAACGCTGGCACTTGAACCAGACTTTATCGTCTGTGACGAACCGATTTCGGCGCTCGACGTTTCCATCCAGGCACAGGTCATCAACCTTTTGGAGGATATTCAGAAAAAAGAGGTCATCAGCTATCTCTTTATCGCACACGATCTTGGCATGGTAAAGCATATCAGCCACCGGATCGGTGTCATGTATCTGGGACACATGGTAGAGATCGGAGAATCCAATGATGTTTACCGCCGTCCGCTTCACCCATATTCGAAGGCACTGCTTTCCGCAGAGCCGATCCCGGACCCGAAGACCGCAAGAAGCAGAAAACGAATCCTGCTGGAAGGCGAAATCCCAAGTCCGATCCATCCGCCGAAAGGATGCCCGTTCCACACGAGGTGCCCCTACGCTATGGAAGAATGCAGCCAGGCCCGCCCGGCAACGTATGATATTGAGGGCAGGAAAGTGGCTTGCTTCTTATATTCCCCGCGGTATTTGAGACAGAGGGAGGGTCTGGCAATCGAACCGCTGCTGGCCGGAGCAAAATAGAACCATTCCGGTGCGGCAGGTTTGGGAACAGAGGTTCCGGGGACCGGAGCTGTGTTTCAAACAAGCATCAGCAGCAAAAGGAGGAGAACATTATGAGAAAATTATGGAAAGCAACAGCGACACTGGCAGCGGCTGTTCTTCTGGCAGGATCCCTTGCCGGATGCGGAAGCAGCGGAGGAAGCAGCAGCTCTTCCGGAGGAGGCAAAAGCGGCAGTACTTCCGATATGATTGTGACAACGATGTATACCGAGGCCGGAAGCCTGGACAGTGCAGGAGAGAGCGGTTTATGGTGGTGGTCCTACGATGATGTGTGTATGGCGCCGATCATGGAAATGAAAGAGGACGGTTCCTGGGATTACATTCTGGCAGAAAGCGTTGATGTCAATGAGGATATGACACAGTACACCGTACACCTCCGCAGCGATGCAAAATGGAGCAACGGAGACGATGTGACAAGTGCCGATTTCAAAAATACCATTGTCCGCGCACTGGATCCGAACTGCAAGAGTGGTTATTCCTCAATGCTTTACCCGATTGCGGGAGCTGAGGAAATGTACAACGGAACCGGCGATGAGAGCGGTCTTGGCGTAGACACCAGCGATGACAAGACCATCGTGTTCAACTTAAAGGAGCCGTGCGCTTACTTCGAACAGCTCTTTGTACTTCCGGTTTATATGCCGACGCATCGTGAGCTTCAGACTGAGACCAACGGCGACTGGGCAATGGGAAATGACATGGATGCGCTGGTAAGCTGCGGACCGTACTACCTCGCAGAGTATGTACCGAATCAGTACAGCGTTTATAAGAAAAATGAAAATTACGTTCAGGCAGACCGGATCAAAACCGATACGATCAAAAAAAATGGTTATGGACGATACACAGTCCATCATCAATGCGTATAAATCCGGTGAGCTGAACTTTATCTCAGCAGATTATACCGTTATGGACGAGTATAAAGACAGCGATGAGCTGATTGCTTCTCCATCTCAGACTAGTTATTATGTACTGTTCAATGTAAATGAAGCACCATTTGACGATGTCCGCGTCCGCCAGGCGTTCTCTATGGCAGTCAACCGCGATGAGGTAGCTTCCGCGTGCGGTTCCTCTTATGAGGCAAGTGATTTCTTCGTAGCAAAACATCTGAAATCCTCCGCAAGCGGCAAGGACTGGGCAGAGGAAGCAGAGGAAGATCCGATCGGCTTTGATCCGGACAAGGCAAAAGAGCTTCTGGCAGAGGCCGGTTACCCGGATGGAGAAGGCTTCCCGGCCATCACCTACAAATATCCGAGCCTCCAGCTTGACAGCGATATGGCACAGGCCCTGCAGGCACAGTGGAAAACAAACCTTGGCATCGAGGTGGAGCTTCAGGCAGAAGAGCAGCAGGTACAGGTAGCAGAGAGAAGATCCGGCGATTTCCAGCTTGCCCGCATGAGATGGACCGCAGACTTTACCGATCCGTTCACCTTCCTTTCCATGTACCGCTCCAACGACAGCTACAACGATAACAAGACCAACTGCCCGGAGTATGATGAACTGATGGCACAGTCGAATGAGGAAAGCGATCCGGCCGCCAGATTTGAGCTGCTGCACCAGGCTGAGAGCGTACTGGTAAACGACTACTGTTTCGGCGTACCGGTACTGAATTCTTCCAATATTTATCTGGTAAGCACCGACATCACAAACTTTGAGATTGACCCGTCCAGAAACATGATCCGTACCAAATATCTGGTATTAGGAGACAGCTCTTCTGAGTCTTAAGCAAAAATCGGAAAACGGGAAGGCTCCGCAGATGGCTTAGCAGCTGTTTCGAGGGGAGCCGTAAAACGGTAATTTTCCGGAAAAAAACAATAGAAGCCGTGGAAACAGGAGGAAATGAATATGGAAGTAAATAAAATCATCAGCCACGCATTACAGAGTATGCCGCCGAGCAAACGTCAGAAAGCATTTGCGAAGGACACCTCAAAACTGATCCATATGGGATTAAACGAAAACAATTACGGAATGTCACCGAAGGCAGTGGCGGCACTGGAGGACTCCATGGCGGGAAGCCATTTTTATCCTGACTTTGCGGCAGTACTGCTGAAACAGAAGGTGGCAGAACAGTACGGATTAAAAGCAGAAAATGTACTGACCGGAGCCGGATCGAGTGCGATGATCGATATGATCGGACTGACCTTTCTGGACGAGGGAGATGAGGTACTGTTTTCCGCTCCGACCTACGGGGCATTTGCCGACATGGCGTATTTAAATGGCGGTGTGCCGGTTTCGTACCGGTAACCGAGGAGCAGAAATTTAATCTGCCTGCCATGAAAGAAAAAATCGGTGAAAAAACAAAAATTGTGGTGATCTGCAATCCGAATAACCCGACCGGAACCGTATGTGGCCGATCGGGGAGCTGGAGGCATTCGCAGATACCCTTCCGGAGGACGTGCTGCTGGTGATGGATGAGGCATACATGGAGTTTGCTACCGAGCCGGACTGCTGCAGTATGGTTGATTATATGAAAGCGCATCCGGAAAAACCGATTCTGGTTCTCCGCACCTTTTCCAAATATTATGCGATGGCAGGCCTTCGTGTCGGCTATGCGCTGGGATCCGAAGAGCTGATTGGAATCATGCGGAAATGTTCCGCTTCCTGGAACCTGAATGTCTGTGCCCAGAAAGCGGCAGTGGCAGGCCTGGCAGACCAGGAATATTATCAGGAGCAGAAAGCCAAAATCGTGGAGGGAAGAGAATATCTGGAAAAAGAGATGGCAGCGCTTGGCTGCAGGGTTTATCCGTCCCAGTCGAATTTCATCTACTTCGATACCGGAAAAGATCCTGCCTGGATTCAGGAACAGCTGATGGAAAAGGGCATCCGTATCGGCGCTTTTGAGATGAGCCGTGTGAGCGTGGGAACGATGGAAGAATGTCAGCTGTTTCTTCAGTACCTGAAAGAGATTCTGGAAACGGCAAAGGAATAAAAAGCCGGCCGGATGTGGCATGGTATGAAGAGAGACTCTGAATGGTTACAGAGACCGTACAGAGAAAGAAACAGTACCTAAAAAGAGAGAAGAGAACGGGTTTCATAGTGAAAATCCGGTACTCTTCTCTCTTCTTTTGTCAGGAATGACAAAATACAAGAG
>ENA-OPZN01000532-OPZN01000532.1-human-gut-metagenome-genome-assembly--contig:-NODE-532-length-11347-cov-3.350802_pt1 | contig 11347 bp, 14 predicted proteins | sample MGYA00242483_ERZ504503 | MGnify/ENA primary metagenome ERZ504503 (study PRJEB26092, sample SAMD00036285) | human gut metagenome | host: Homo sapiens | study: EMG produced TPA metagenomics assembly of... | reverse complement strand
GTCATAAATAGGAAGCAGCTGCTTCGATGTTACTTTGGTTAAAGGGTAAAGTCTGGTGCCGCTTCCGCCGGCAAGTATAATCCCTTTCATTTTTCCTCCTTGCAGGTCCCTGTAACCGTATTGCTTCTTATTTTAATGCAGACTACGGCCGAACCACTGGTTATTCTTTGTTCAATATACCATACTATGCGCCATTTTTCAAATCCTCAGGGAAATATTTCGCTATAATTCATGAAATATTAATATACGATTTTTTCAATAGGGGATTAGGGATTGAAAAAGTCTTTTTATTTAATAAGATAGCAGTAAAACATACAAAAATTGGGGGAAAACTATGCTTTTAATGAACAAAACTCTTTTTAAAGCTTGCCCGGGGACTATGGCTTTGGATCTTAGCCATAGCAGGGTGGGCTTTCTTACGTTGGTAGGTACCACGGCGCTGGCTGAGATCATTGCCGGTTTCCTTGGTACTCTTTTTCAGCCTCAGGCGATCTTAAATACTGCCTGGAGCGCCATCCGGGCCGCGCTGGCTGCAGCTGTATTTACCTTTCTTGCCCAGCTCTTAAAAGGACTGTTAGAATACAGGACCGCTGCAAAGGCAAGAGAAGGCATGCGGAAAATGATCTTTTCCAAAGTTCTGGAATTAGACGCAGGAGGCATCGAAAAGATCGGTCCTGTCTCTGCTATCACAGCCTCTGTAGATGCCGTGGAACAGATGCAGACCTATTTCAGTACCTACCTTCCAAGTCTGATCTACAGTGTGATCGCGCCCATCTATCTGTTCTTTCATTTAAAGAACATTTCCATGCCTGTGGCTGTTTTATTATTAGTAGTATCACTTTTTCTGCTTCCTATTAATAATGCATTCCGCAGCAGGATCGAAGATATCCGCAAGATCTACTGGCGTTCACTGGATGATATGACCGGCTACTATATGGACAGCCTGCGGGGACTTACTACTTTAAAGCTGTTTGACAGAGACAGGGAACATTCCCGTATCCTGGGGGAAAAGGCAGATATATTAAATAAAAATATCAACTGCTTTATGAAGATCAATTTTACCTCTTTCCTGGTAACAGAAGCTCTGATCTATGCTGCTCTGGTGATCGCCCTTGTAGACTCCTGTGTACGTATTACAAAGGGTTCCATTACCATTTCACAGGCACTGATCGTTTTAATGCTTTCTTACAGCTATTTTTCTTCTGCACAGCAGCTGATGAGCGCTTCCCACAGTGCTTTAACCGCTATTTCCGCAGCAGGTAAAGTGGAGGAGATCCTTGATACAGATACAACACGCCCCTTTGACCCGTCACTGCCGGAAGATAAGGAACATTTTAATGGGATCCGTATGGAACATGTATCCTATGGTTATGAAGGACGGGCCAGAGCCTTACAGGATGTTTCTCTTACAATCCCCAAAGGTTCTGTTGTCGCTTTAGTTGGACTTTCGGGCTGTGGAAAATCCACCACTGCTTCTCTTTTAATGCGTTTTTGTGACGCGGCAGCCGGACATATTTACATGGACGGCAAAGACTATCACAGCATGAAGCCGGAGGAACTGAGAAAGCACATTGCCATGGTTCCCCAGCAGGTAAACCTTTTTTCCGGGACCATCCGTGAAAATCTGCTCCTTGCTGACCCGGATGCAGATGACCAGACTTTAATGGAGGCTGTAAAAGAAGCGGGACTTTTAAAATTTGTACAGTCACTGGAAAAAGGACTGAATTCTGATGTTGGAAATGCAGGTGCTTCCCTCTCCGGCGGCCAACGCCAGAAAATCGGTATTGCAAGAGCCCTTTTATCAAAGGCTGAATACATGATCTTTGATGAGGCTACTTCCAGCGTTGATCCGGAAAGTGAAAAAGAGATCTGGGAGACCATCGGCCACCTGGCCCATACCCGGACCCTTATCATCATCTCCCATAGAATGTCATCGGTACGTGGCGCTGACTGCATTTACGTTCTAAAAAGACGGCAGGGTGGCACAGCAGGGCGATCATGAAACTTTAATGGCCCAGGATGGCTTATATCATGAACTGGTAATACGCCAGCAGGCAATGGAGGTGGCAGAATGAAACGAAAATTCAGTTATTCAATGAAGGAAATGAACCGCCGGCTTCTGGCCATTGGAAGACCGATCCGGAACTATATTGCCATTTCAACTGTTGCCAGTGTACTGGGAGCACTCTCCCATATGGGACTGATGGGATTTGGCGCTTTATGGCTTTTGGCTGCGGCTGGTTTTGTGATGGAATGATGACTTATGCAGCCCTTACTGTTACCTGTGCTGTTTTGATCGCAGTGTGCCGCTATCTGGAAGGTTTATTCTCCCATTTAGGTGCATACGGCATCCTTGCGAAAATGAGAGTCCATCTTTTTGACGCCATCGACCGTATTTCTCCTGCTTATATGATCGGACGGGAAACCGGTGATATTATGAATATCGCTGTGGCAGATATTGAAACTCTTGAATATTTCTTTGCACATACTATCGGACCTATGTTTACAGTCATTTTACTGCCGGTAACAACAGTGGTTCTGGCATGGTTTGTAAATCCGCTGTATGCACTGGTGCTGATCCCGATCTATATTATGATCAGCGTTGTACTGCCTCTTGGGGCACTGATCGCCGGACGGGGCATCGGTATGCGCTACAGGGAAGAGTTAGGTGATCTGAAATCGAAGATCCTGGAAAGTGTATACAGTATCCGGGATATCCAGATCTTTGGTGCAGGAAACCGGAAAATGGAAGATGTAATGAAGGCAAACAGCCAGGTAAATAAGGCTGCTTTAGGACTTACCCTTCACCGCCAGACCATTGCCTCTTTCCCTAACTTTTTCATCTACCTTGCAAGGATACTGATCCTTGTATGCGCCGGATATCTTGCATCAAAAGGCATCGATAACCCGGTAGGAACCATTGCTATTTCCTTTGCTGCAACAGCTTCTCTATCCTCTTCTTTCAGCCTTACTTTTGTGGTAACAAGCCTTTTAGAGGCATATGGCGCTGCAGAACGTATTTTTAAGATCGAGGACACATTGCCGGAGACTGAGGAACCGGAACATGCGGTTACCTGCGGCGAGATCCAGACCATTGAATTTAAAGATGTGACTTTCGCTTATCCAGGTACAGAACGAAAGATCCTGGAACATTTTAATTATGTCATACACAAAGGGGACCAGATCGGTATTGCCGGTGAGTCCGGTGCCGGAAAATCCACACTGCTGCGGCTTCTTCTGCGGTTCTATGCTCCAACAGAGGGTCAGATCCTGATCAACGGTATTCCACTGGAACAGATCAGCTTCAGGGAACTGCATAAGCGGATCGCATTTCTGGAACAGGATACTTATCTGTTCGACATGACCATTGCAGAAAATATAGGGATCGCAAAACCCGGTGCTTCTATGGAAGAGATCAAAGATGCTGCCAAACGGGCCGGAATTGCGGAATTTATCCATACCTTGCCAGATGGATATGATACCGACATGGGGCAGATGAGCGCAAGGCTTTCCGGCGGTGAACGCCAGAGGATCGGCATTGCAAGAATATTGCTCCGTAACCCGGATATCTGCCTGATGGACGAGCCATCCAGTGCTTTAGATGCCCTTCATGAAAAGGAACTGCTCCATACGCTGCAGACTGCCTATGCAGGAAAGACACTGCTGCTGATCTCCCACAGAGGAAGTACGCTGACAGGATGCAGCAGGATTTTGAGAGCTGAAGATCTGAAATAAAGTCTTCATTATCGACATGCCCCAAATACAGCTTTCCCCCGCCATTGGCGGGAGATTGTGCATATAGGACATTCAACAAAAAGACCAGCTGTACCAGACAGATATGTCCGTCCACAACTGGTCTTTTTATAATCCATTATAAACTTATGAAATAGACTCTACTGTATAACCTGCATCTTCCACTGCTTTTTTCAGCACATTTACATCGATCTCACGGTCATAGGAAACAACCGCTCTCTTGCCTTTTAAGCTGACATTTGCAGATACACCGTCGATCTTGTTTAAAGCACGCATTACACGGTTTACACAGTGCTCGCAGGTCATTCCGGAGATCTGGACGATCTTTTCACCGATCACAGGTCTCTCTAACTTGCTCGGTTTTTCCTTGATCTCGCTGGCTCCGCCGCCACCGCAGCATGGGCTTTCGCCTTTCATATGCTTAATGGTGCCTCTGATAGCAAAGATGGCGATCAGGATCAATATAAGGATCACAATTGCATTAACCATTTCTAAGTCCCTCTATTTCTGTAACAGGTATGCCACTGTTTACTCTTCTTCGCGGAATTTCTTATCTTTTGCTTCTTCCCGCTTTTTCTGGATAAATTTTACTCCCTGGTAGATCCCCATTCCCACTACATAGATGATAATGAGAAGAACTACCATATAGAGCATGGAACCGGATGAATTTCCCATTTTCCGCTCCTTTTCTAACATTCAGTTTATGTCACATGTGCTGTCCTGCCTGCAGACGCAGGCAGCGCACCGGATCAATGTTTCTTAGCTGCCTTATGGCTGTCCATATGATGTGCATGGGCACTGCCGCAGCTGCTGCAATGTCCGCTGCAGCCACCGCATCCACCGCCGCAGCCGCCGTTTCCGCTTCCACAGCTGCTGCAGCTGTCTTTTAATACGCCTGTGCGCTTCCAGTAGATCACCAGACCGCAGTAGCCAAATACAAGGAGCAATATAATTACATTTGCTATCATAAAATTCCCTTCTTTCTTAATGGAAACATGAAACAATGGATATCTGCCATATTCATTTTACCACAATCATGCAGTTTTAAAAAGGGGACCGGATGTTTCCACCCGGCCCCTTTATTATGCCGGTTTAATATACCGACGCTTGTTTTTCTTCTGCGCTCATTATGACGCGGACTGTACAGAACGCTTGGAATAGGTCTTCTGATCCTTATATGGATCTGGACGGAACAGCATATACAGCATGAACAGTAGCACTACGAATGCCACAACTGTGCCTGCACCGAAGGAACCATAGAATAAGAAGCTGCCGATCTGGTATACGCAAAGAGTAACAGCGTAAGCAAATACGTTCTGGAACAGGATCGCAAACCAGAACCACTTTCTATCCTGCATCTGCTGGGCCATTGTAGAAATAGCTGCAAGACAAGGAGAGTCAAGGAGGTTAAACAGCAGGAAGCTGAATCCGGCTAAAGCGGTTGGGAACCACATTCCAACACCTTCTGCAACAGTTTCTGCATCTTCAACGTCACCAGCAACATTTGCAAGTACGCCCATGGTAGAAACGATACCTTCCTTTGCACTGAAACCGGAGATTGCAGCTGCAACCGGCTGCCACTCGCCCCAGCCAAGAGGAGCAAAGAGAGGCGCGATCGCACCACCAATGATAGCCATAAGGCTGTCTGCGGAATCTTCAACAATGCCAAAGGAACCATCAGCAAATCCAAAAGTAGAAAGCAGCCACATTACTACGCAGGCAAGGAACAGGATAGTACCAGCTTTGATGATAAAGCCTTTCAGTCTTTCCCAAACATGCATCAGAACAGTCTTAGCAGATGGGATATGGTACTGTGGAAGCTCCATAACGAATGGAGCAGGTTTTCCGGAGAATGGTTTTGTTTTCTTTAACATGATAGCTGCTACAAGAACAGCTACGATACCTACAAAGTACATGATAGGAGCCATCATTCCGGCTACATCCCAGCCAGTTACATAGCCAGCCATAACGCCGCCCATTAAAGCGATTACAGGAAGCTTGGCACCACATGGGATAAAGGTTGCTGTCATGATTGTAAGTCTTCTGTCGTTATCCTGCTCGATGGTCTTGGAAGCCATGATACCTGGGATACCACAACCGGAGGAGATCAGTAACGGGATGAAGCTCTTACCGGACAGACCGAAGTGACGGAATACACGGTCCATAACGAATGCGATACGTACCATGTAACCGCAGTCTTCCAGGATGGACAGGAACAGGAACAGGATCGCCATCTGAGGAACGAAACCAAGTACTGCTCCCAGACCGCCGATGATACCATCAACAACCAGGCTTAAGATCAGATCGCTTGCGCCGGCATTCTCAAGGAAACCGCCAACAACTTCCTGAATAGCACCTACAAATGTATCGTTGGTCCAGTCAGTTACGAATGTACCGATGGTAGTTACGGAGATGTAGTATACGATCCACATTACCAGCATGAAGATCGGGATACCTAAGAAACGGTTGGTAACGATCTGGTCGATCTTATCAGATACGGTCAGCTTCTCGCCGCTCTTCTTAACAGCAGTTCCAACTACCTTCTGGATGAACTTGTAACGCTCGTCAGTTACGATACTTTCCATATCGTCATCATGAGCTTCTTCAATTGCTTTTCTTGCGTTCTCAACAACAGACTTGCCGGAAGCGGAAAGTGGAGTACTCTCAACTACCTTGCTGTCGTTTTCAAGGAACTTAACTGCATACCATCTCTTCTTGTTCTCAGTGATGTCTGCCGGCAGTACGCTTTCAACCTCAGCTACTGCTGCCTCTAATTCCTTGGAGAAGATCTCCTTAGGAAGATCAACTTCTTTCTTCTTAGCAACCTTAACCGCTTCGTCGATCAGCTTATCAAGACCGGTCTGCTTCAATGCAGATGTTTCAACGATCGGACAGTCAAGGAGCATGGAAAGACGCTCGATATCGATCTTGATACCTCTCTTAGCAAGCAGGTCTGCCATGTTTAATGCGATAACAACCGGAATACCGGTTTCGATCATCTGAGTGGTCAGATATAAGTTACGCTCAATGTTTGTTGCGTCAACCAGGTTAACGATAACGTCTGGATCATCCTTTAACAGATAATCACGGCTGACAACTTCCTCCAGGGTGTATGGAGAAAGTGAATAGATACCAGGAAGGTCAGTTACGATAACTTCTTCACTCTGGCTCTTGCTCTTTAATTTTCCCTCTTTTTTCTCTACCGTAACACCAGGCCAGTTACCAACATACTGGTTGGCACCTGTTAATGCGTTAAACATAGTTGTTTTACCGCAGTTTGGGTTTCCGGCAAGCGCGATCTTAATTGCCATTTCCTTTTTTACCTCCATGAGTCCATTGCAAAGGACTCTTTTTAATTCTCACGGTGTGTTATGTATGATTACTTTACTTCTACACACTGAGCATCGTTCTTTCTTACAGAAAGCTCATAACCTCTTACTGTAATTTCAACAGGATCTCCTAAAGGAGCAACTTTTCTGATATAAAGCTCACTTCCTTTTGTGATCCCCATGTCCATAATACGACGTTTTTGTAAGCGCCATCACCTGTGATCTTAGTCACTACTACAGTGCTTCCAACTGCTGCATCACCTAAAGTCATTGCTATGTCTCCTTTCTTCTCTTTGTCATGTTTATTTATGGCTATATCACCCTTAGGCAACATGTCCATTTAAACCATGATATGTCTTGCCATATCCTGATTTATTGCAACTCTTGAATCCTTAATATTGACAATAACATTTCCACCGATGGCAGATACAACTGTGATCTCTGCTCCGGCAACAAATCCCAGGTTTTCAAGAAAACGCTTTGTTTCTTCATTTCCGCCTACTTTGCGGATGGTATTTGTTTCTCCGATCGAAGCCATTGTTAAAGGCATCTTCTTCACTCCTTTTTTCAAGTTAGTTGTTCCTATTTCAGGTTAGTCATTGCTATCCTGATCATCTTAGTTAGAATACGCTAATTTAAGTTAGTTGTCAATAATACAGGCTCTTTACATGCTGATTAATTTTTCTCAATAAGGTGCATTTTTTTAAATTTTTGCTGTATAATTCATAAAGATGTTGTCTATCTTCATAAATAAACTGCCGTCAGCCACAAAGGAGAGCTTCTATGACATTACAGCAAATGCGATATTTTATTGGTGCTGCTGAATCTGGTTCGATCAGTGAAGCCGCTAAACGGTCTTTTACTGCCCAGTCCAGCATTTCCGGCGCTATAAAAGAAGTGGAAAATACCTATGGGATCACTGCTTTTGTAAGAGACAGCAAAGGTGTCCGCCTTACCAGAAGCGGAGAAGAGCTTCTTATCGAATTTAAAGGAATATTAAACCGTCTGGACTACCTGGACGAAAAATTCAATGGTTCCAAAGACCGTCCTTTAGGTTTATCTGTTTCCTCCCAGCATCATATCTGCGGTATGAATTCTTTTGTATCGATCATCAAAAGCCTGAATACAGGTGCCGGACCTTATCACTGCGGTTTTCACGAATGCCGCACATCTGAAGTTATGGACCGGGTAGAACGCGGTCTGGATGATCTTGGCATCGTTTTTGTTACAGAATACAGCAAGGGCCAGATGATGCAGGAGTTAAGGAACAGAAGCATCATTTTCAATCACATTACCTATCAGACTTCCCATGTATACATATGCCGAAACCACCCTCTTGCTGGCAGCCGTGAAATCGACATGGAAGATCTGATCCAGTATCCTTTTATCACCTATGACCGGTCTTCAGATACGAATCCCGCTTATACTGACCTGATCGTTCCTTATCATCAGTTAAACAGGGTGATCCAGGTTTCTGACCGGGCTGCTTCTTATTCTGTTATGCGTTACTGTCAGGGATTTGCTGTAGGAAGCGGCTACCGGCCATTTGATGATAACTACAGCGATATCGTTTCCATTCCTATTAAAACGGGCTGCGTCTTGAAATAGGTTGGATCGTACGCCAAAAATATACTCTTTCTGATACAGCCAGCCGTTTTGTGGATCTTTTAATGCAGGTCGAATCAGTTGTTCTGTGATTTTAAAGACGGTTTTCGTAAAAAGCGATGGAAATCCATCGCTTTTTTGACGTATTCGCAGAAAACACTTCCTGTGTTATGTTTAAATCACAAAAATAATTTCTGCACAGACAGAAGAAAGGGGTATCTTGTATGGAAAAGTTAAAAGCTGTTATTAACAAGTACTGGAAGGTTTATGTTGCAGCCCTGATCATTGCTGCGGTCTGCGATCTGATCGGTACACTTAAGTTCAATATTGGAATTGGTACACTTACCTTATTTCCAATGGTATTTGCCACGATCTTTGGAGGACTTTTAGGACCGGATGCCTTTAAGCTTTTCAAAACAGAAGAATCAAAGCTTGGAGGAAGCCTTGTTTTAGTAGCCCTTGCACCTTTTATGGCAAAAATGGGAATCTCAGCAGGCGGAAATCTTGCAAAACTGGTTGCTGTAGGACCTGCGCTTCTGCTGCAGGAATTTGGTAATCTGGGAACTATCCTTCTTTCACTTCCACTTGCCCTGCTGCTTGGCCTGAAAAAAGAAGCTATCGGTGCCTGCTATTCCATCAACCGCGACTCCAACCTCGGATTAACCACTGATATCTTTGGACCGGATGCCCCGGAAACCCGCGGAACCTTTGCTGTATATATTGTGGGTTCTGTTATTGGCACCGTTTTTATCAGTGTCCTGGCTAGTATCGTAGCTTCCTGGAATATTTTTGATCCTATTGCCCTTGGCATGGCCTGTGGTGTAGGAAGCGGATCAATGATGACTGCCGCTGCCGGAACATTAGGTGAGATCTACCCACAGCAGGCTGAAAATATTATGATCATGGGCGGCGCCAGCGATATGCTACTGGTATCACCGGAATTTATATGGGAACATTCGTAGGTCTTCCTCTTACTAAAAACTGTATGCAATACTGGAACCTAAAATCGGTCACAAAAAACAGTAAGGAGGCTAAATAATGGTCAGAAAATACTTTTTACAGCAGCTTGGACTGCTTCTCATGGTTTCTGTTATCATGGTACTCACAAATATACTGGGCTACAAAATGCCGGTAGGTGATTCCATTGCCGGGATCCTGGTATTATGCGCCATTGCTCTTTTTGGACTTACAGTAAGTAAATTTATGAGCCAGTTTATAAAGCTTCCGTCTATGATGTATGTATCTCTTACCGGACTGCTTCTTGCATGCCCTATTTCACCGGTAAAGGACTTTGTGATCGGTGTTACATCCCAGGTCGCATTTATGGCTCCTGCCACTGCATTAGGCGCATTTGCCGGAATCTCACTTGGAAAAGACCTGAAGGATTTTGCTAAAATGGGATGGAAACTGGTGATCATCACCTTATTTGTAATCACCGGAACATTTATTTTCTCTGCCTTAGTAGCAGATGTTATCTTAAAACTTACAGGTGCCATTTAACATGAGCGAGGTAAATTTATATGGAAAAATATGATATTTTAATTAAGAACTGTCAGGTTTTAAACCCTGATATGACGGTTTCATCTACCTGTTCTGTAGGAATTAAAGACAGCTGGATCAAAAAGATCGGTCCTACAGATGAATTGATGGCTGACAGCTCTGCCAGTGAAATAATTGACGGCAAAGGAAAACTTGTCACGCCGCATGGTAGATGGCCATACACATACCTGCCAGCAGCTTTTAAGAGGACGTGTTGCCGATGAATATCCTATGGTATGGACCCGTTTCCTGGTTCCTTTTGAAAGCAATCTCCAGCCAGAAGATTCTTATATCAGCGGCCTTCTGGCATGTCTGGAAATGATCAAAAGCGGAACAACTGCTTTTGCTGATTCCGGCGGTGTACACATGGACCGGGTTGCAGATGCAGTTATTGAATCCGGCATGAGGGCTGCCATTGCAAAATCAACCATGGATATGGGAAATGCCATTACCGGTGCAATGAAAGAGACAGCTAATGAAGCTATCGAAAATACAAAGAAACTGTATCAGAAATATCAGGGGGCTGGCGATGGCCGTGTTGATATCTGGTTTGCTATCCGTCAGGTAATGACCTGTTCCAGGGAACTGATCGCCATGGTAGGTGAATCTGCTAAAGAATTCCATACCGGCATTCATGCCCATCTGTGTGAGCATAAAGACGAAGTCAGCTTCTGCCTGCAGAATTACAAAAAGCGCCCTGCAGAATTTCTGGAAGAAATGGGTATTCTTGGCCCCAATCTTCTTACTGCCCACAATGTAATGCTGTCAGACCACGATATTGCACTGATGGCAGAACGTGGTGTGAAAATGATTCATTGCCCAAGAGCCAACCTGTCAAACCACGGTTTTCCAAAAGCTCCCCAGATTCTGGAAGCCGGTGCAAGCCTTGGCTTAGGCTGCGATGGCGCTGCACCTTCCAACCTGGATATTTTTGACGAAATGAAGGTTCTTCGCTATGCCATGATGGCTTACTGGGGACTTCCATCTTTTAATCCTGTAGTCATGACCTGTCCTACACTTTTAAAAATGCCTCCCACGGGCGGTGCAAATGCTCTTGGAACACGGTGATATTCCGTTGGAATCCGGTTGAAGAAGGCAACGTAAAGGCTGACCTCGATTCC
>ENA-OPZN01000531-OPZN01000531.1-human-gut-metagenome-genome-assembly--contig:-NODE-531-length-11358-cov-2.904372_pt1 | contig 11358 bp, 8 predicted proteins | sample MGYA00242483_ERZ504503 | MGnify/ENA primary metagenome ERZ504503 (study PRJEB26092, sample SAMD00036285) | human gut metagenome | host: Homo sapiens | study: EMG produced TPA metagenomics assembly of... | reverse complement strand
TTTTTTATAGCGTTTTACAGGTTCGCCGCATCCACTCACCGTCCTTGTCCTCCCCAATTACGGGCCAATCATTTTCCCACTTCACAGGATTCAAGTGCAAGACTCTGCCATACATGGCTTTATCTTGAAAATTGATAAACCAAGACTCGCCTGTACAGGTTTCCACCCATCCCCCCTGATGAGGGCCATTTATGTCCGTATCTCCTTGGGCCATAACAATTTTTGACTCGTATGGGCCATACACATTGCGAGAGCGAAGTGCCAATTGCCAACCTGTCACCACCCCTCCGGCTGGCGCCAGGATGTAATAATATCCGTTGCGTTTATAAAACTTAGGTCCCTCTATAGTATGATTTACACCATCATTGCCATCAAAAACCAATACAGGTTCACTAATAACTTTTGTACCTTCCGCATTCATCTCACAAACCGTAATCACACTATTGAATGCGGCGCGACTGCCCGCCCACGCATGTACCAAATACACTTTTCCATCCTCATCCCACAACGGAGTAGGATCTATCATTCCTTTCCCAGCCTTTACCAAGACCGGTTTTTCCCATTCACCCAGCGGATCTTTGGTCTTTACCATGAAAATACCCCAGTCGGGATCTCCCCAATAGATAAAAAACTCACCGTTGTGGTAACGGATAGAAGGAGCCCATACCCCTTTTCCATGTTGAGGAGCGTTAAAGAAAATGGTCGGCTCTATCTCCTTCAAGGCATAGTTTGCCAAACGCCAGTTCACCAAATCCTTTGAATGAAGAATGGGCAATCCCGGGGTGCAGCCAAAACTGGAAGCGGTCATATAAAAATCATCACCTACGGCACAAACATCCGGGTCAGAGTAATCCGCATGAATAATCGGATTAATATACGTACCGTCCTTCTGATCGGACACCCATACCTTCGATACATACTGAGCATCTGCCTGTTGCCATGCACCGCATACTAAAGCCACTATAATCACTATTTTTTTCATTCTTACCTATTATAAAAATGCCCTGAAACAATCATTCTTACCTTAAAAAACATACCCCTTTAAACTTAAAAAATCACCTAACCTTCATTTGTTAACCTAATCTGTCTATAATACGGACAAGAAAACCAATACACTCAACGAAAGTGGTTATTTTTATAATACTTGTCCTTTATACTTTTTATATTCTTTTATTCCTGATCCGTCACTGGCACGAGTTGCATGGCCGCACCGCCTCCTGGCTTCAATGCAAACTGCATGATTTGAGAGGAATCCACCAACAGACGGGTACATTTCACCTGAGTACGGGTCTTTATCTTATCTCCCCCATCCGTATAAATACGGGCCAGATAGGTCTTTCCCTTATCTAAAAATGAAAGATTTACCGATTGAGCAGAACCTTCATTATTAGTCAAAGCTCCTACAAACCACTCATTACCCTTGCGACGCGCCATAGTTATATGCTTACCCGGAGCACCTTCCAATACTTTTGTATCATCAAATACGGTTTGCAGATTCTCGAACCATTCTATTTCGGGCTCCCCTTGATAGAATGAGGGGCGGTCATACCAGAAGATAGTTTGTAAAGGACTGTAAAAAATCAATGAAGCCGCCAACTGATGAGCATGGGTGTTCTTCAGACGTTTGTCGAAATAACAGATGGTATAATCCGCCGCTCCATTAATCATACGGGTAAAAGGCAGAATCGTATTATGCGTAGCGTCGGGAAATTCCTCATTCCCCCGTATCCCTTCCTGAGTGAGCAGGTTAGGATAAGTACGGCTGAAACCGGATGGACGGAACTCATCATGAATATTAATCAACAATTTGTTTTCGGCAGCCAGACGAACCATATCATGCAGCCAAGTAGCCCAACGATGACTGGCATACTGTACGAAGCCGGATTTCACACCTACGACTCCCCACTTATGCAGCAATGGAAAAAGCTCACGCATCTGTTTCATCAGGGCATGCTGATTGACATACACCCATACGCCTACCCCTTTTTCTTTGCCGTATGCAATGACACGCGGCATATCCAGTTTGGAAACCACCTTTGTGGCATCTCCATCATGAGAAGTACAAGGCATATACCATTGCCAGTCAAACAACATATAAGGAATATGATGGGTGGCACAGAAATCAATTGTGGCTATGGCCCCTTCAGTGGTAATAGTCGTTTCACGCATAATCTTTCCGGGCCTGATCCAGTCCGTATCGGTTATCTCACAAGGAGGATTCAGATTCTGGATGATATCATTGTGTTCCAGCAATTCTCCCGGTTTATCGGCTGCCATGATAACTTTCCATGGGGTAGCGTAATAAGTGACAATATCCACAGGACTGTACATGACCGAAGTCAGTGTATTCTGTTTAGTCGGAGAAGCTACCAATTTAGTAAGACACCAGTCATCTACATCGGCATCAGTCAAAGCCACCCACAGCCCGTTGGAAAGTTCCACAGTCAAAGCCCGTTCCACCGGCTGTTTAATATCGTTAATGGCAAGGTGCTCAAAAGGCGCTTGCGCCCATTGCTCCGCCCACGCCATCGCACCGGGGGAAAATGTATATTCAGTCAGATCCCCCACCACTTTATGAAAAATGGCCTGTGGATGTTCAGGAAAAAATAACGGAAAGCGATGCCTTCATCGTACGCGCGCACTTCAATATTCAAACGATAATTGGAACCATCTTTTTTGGAAAGATACATGGTTGCCTCATTATACGCCTCGCGAACCGTACTACGTTCTCCATACAGAGGATGCCAAGACTTGTTAACAGCAGCTGATAGATCACACTATCCACCTCCAAATTATCCATCCAACATTTTACCTGATTTATTTTACGGGCAAGCGCCAGTTCCCAAGTACGGTTATCCAGCTGAAGACCGGCACGGGAGTTTCCGATAACCTCTCTGCCTCTATACTTTACCTGATATACTATTTCATTTACTGAAGAAGAAATTTTCTCCTGCCTGAACATAACTTCATGAACTCCCTCCGGGGACGTCAATTTCAATTCTTTAGAATGACCTGCATAAAGCGAAGCCGTACAGGTCAACGCATATGCTATGAGTATTATTTTTTCATAATGATTACTTTTTAATTAGTAGTACGGATGAATCGGAAAACTCACTCAACGAAAAGAAAAATAAAATCTATAGGATAAAACAATTCACCGCAGAGACCTTCAGCATTAGTCCCTGCGGTGAATAAGGATGCACAAAAAATTATAATTTTTGATTGTAACCTTCATTCAGTTCTTTGGTTTCTTTTCCTATTTTCACCCGTACAGGACCGGTTGCTGAATAGTACCAAACACCATGCTGCATATAGATTGCAGCATATACGTCATGATCCGATTCTAAAACAAAGTTACCTTTCTTTAGTGAACGGCCACAGCCAAGATACATCAGTTGAATCTGACCTTCTTTTTCTCTTATCAATCCTAACCCGCCACAGAATGAAACACGTTTGGAAGGATGATGAGCCTGCATGTCCGTCGCACTGAACAGATAATCCGCATATCCGTCCGCCGTATTCACCTTCACCCCGGTACAGCCATCATCTCCCTGCAAGGCTTCTACACCGAGCACATTCGGACCACTCTTTTTATACGCTTCATAAACAGAAACAAAAGGATGAGTATGAGCATTATTACCTTCCTGACGGACAATCAAAGCAGGAGTCGGCATAGGAGGCATACAAATATCGCCGGGAGTCAACCCTTTATTCATTGTAGTCGGGGGAGCATCCACCTGATAAATTTCACGTCCCTCACCTCCTGTCATCCATAAACGCGCCGTTATATCTTCGGGCATACTCCATGAAGCGATGAAATTCTGGTTATAATCGGATTTATGCAGATTGGAAAACCAATGATATCCTTCATGCCACGTTTTGTCAAACTTCTCCAAAGCCTCACCGGGAAGCTTGTTCCCTTCCGAATCAGTGATTTCCATCGAAGTACCTACATGATGGAACAAATAATCATTATCCGCCCTGTCCGACCGGAAAATATCCACATAATAACCACTATTCCCCGAAGTACGGACCATAGCGACCATTCTTCTTTTCTCACCGGCAGACACATCGGCAAAGTTGAGGTAAGGAGTTAATTCTCTATCATTTACGAATTCTCCCTCCTTCACCATAGGTTCCATAGCATGAATAGTGATATCTCCTTCCGTATATCCGGGTAAAACCGTATTAGAACCTGTAGGAGACTGATGGTATCCATGATCTTTGCTCCAATAGGACTCATAAGCCGCTGCATCCGGAGCCAACGCATAACCATACGCATAGAATTGTAAAGCCAACCCGTTCGGAGTGAGATGGTATCCTTTTTTACCACCATACAGAGTGAACATCATTTTATAATCTCCCTCCCAGTTCTTCATTGTAATAAAACGATGATGGGGAGAATAAGACGCACGCTCATTACTCTCTGCACGTACAGACGGGATGGTAGCTGTATAGGTACAAAGCCCTGTCCAACCGGCATTATTTCTGGAGTATTTCTTTTGAGAAATCCCTTTGTTCAAGGCACTTGCCACTTTTTCCACCCCCTCCTTATTATCTGTTCCGGTATAATAAGTCAGCAGATTTTCAAAACGTCTGAAAATTAGCACTTCCCCCACGTGAATCACCGAACACCACCATATTGGCTGCATCGTCCATCCAAGGAAATACAGCCATTGCAGCTTTCTGCAAAATGGGGTTACCGGCTATGATATCTATCCCGGCACGTTTCAAGGGAGCCGCCCAATCAAGCAATGACTGCACTGTACCGAATGAATAACCGGGAGATTCCGGCCACAGCCCTGTCACCCGATCGTAAGTTTCAATATATCGGGAATGGCATCATGATAGGGAGTAGATTCGTTCACCAGCAGATTCAAATAATACTCTTTTCCTTTACCGTCAGCATAAGCCTCATTATGATCGAGCACCAACATAGGACGCAGCATTATATTCCACCCGTTCACATTCCAGTTACCCGATTTGCCACCGCGTACCAGCCCTATATTGATAAAACGCTTAAAGACTTCGGCAGCTACCGTTTTTGTATCTTTCCCAATTGCTTTCAGATGAGCATGAGGATGCCGTATCAAATAATCGAAAGCAAAATCATACGCCATTGCCGCATGCATTACCAAATCATCATGTATCTGTTCGTAATCATAATAGCCGCAAATACCTCCCGGTTCCCAACCACCGACACTGCCACACGACTTTTCAGGGTCCAAAATAGGATTCATATAATACGTCCCTACCAACCACACATTAAATATATCTGTGGCAAAACGGGCAAACTTCTCTTCTCCTGTCACCCAATAAACAAAAGCGGCATTTTCTGCTAATGTCAAGATCTCGACATTATTCCCCCCGTATCATGTGCCCGCTTTCCTTATAAGGCACTTTGACCGAAGGCTCCGAAGGATTTAATTTATTAATTCCCCACATATCACCTGTTTCATTATAAGAAGTGCGGTCCTCCAACGGAACATTGACATACTTATTCCAAGTACGCATTCCCGGCATTCTTACAGTGGGAACAGGAGCATTCCCCTCTCCATAGTCCCAATTCTGTTTTTTCAAATAACATTGAGTATAGCGCTCTCCATCTTTCCAATACATGGCCAGCCGGAAAGTTATCCATTCGGGATCAGTCTGATGACGATCCACATATTTTTCCACTTTGGAGCGGATAGCTGCAAAGGCTTCCCCAGCCCAAGGCTCATTTTTCACTTTTTGCAGAACAGACGCTCTATCCGCCGGAGAAACATATACACAAGGGTGTTGCTGCGCCTGAACAGCCGACATACACCCTATCCATAAAATAAAGGTTACTAAAATATTTTTCATACTCATTTATTGATTTACTATCTTGGTTACCGTTTCAGACAGGACAGGACTGCCATAAAAAAGAAGAGAAGCCGTCTTTTTTATTAGCTCCTCCCTGTACGTGAGCTATAAAGAAACCATACACGCTATCACGTTTATTTATCCACGGGTAAGCACCAGCCCATCCGGGAGAACTAATCTGATAAGCTTCTCCTGTAGTCTCATCAACCAGTTCACGCCATTCACCTAATCCATAGATACCAGTGTGGTGCTGTCCTAACGCTTTCTCAACATACTCACCAGGAGCAACAACAGCATTCCGTACCTGATCTACCTGCATAGTTTGAACTGTTTCCGGTTTCAATATCTCTTTGTTCCCGAAACGTCCGTTATGATAAATCATTTTCAAGAAACGGATATAATCATTCAGCGTGGTACACAATCCACCTCCCAACATAGGAGCATGTCCCCCGTCAGTATTAACCGGAGTAAAATGAGAGCCAGTCATTTCCAAAGGAACGGCAATTAATTTCTGAAATAAAAATTCAAACTCTTCCCCCATAGCTACTTCGGCCATACGTCCGGCTATTTGCATGGCCAATCCTCCATATTCAAATCGAATTCCCGGTGCAAAAACAGTATCCAAAGGCAATATCTCTGTGACAGCCGAATCCAAATGATTGTAATTGTCCACCCGGGGAGCAGGCAGGTAAGGACGTACACCGGAAGTATGAGAGAGTAATTGACGCAAAAGGATATCGCCTTTCGCATCGCCCCTGAACTGCGGTAACCACTTCTCTACAGGATCATCCCAACTCAAATCCGTCCGGTCCACTACCGCACCAATTACGGCAGCAGCCACCCACTTGCCGGCAGAAGCGACATACACTTTTGTATCTCCGGTGAAAGAGCCATACGTCTTTTCAAACAACACTGAATCATTCTTTATCACACATATTGCTCCCCCCCGGATAGTATCCCTTATCCATCCAGGTACTGATTATGGAATCCAAAGGGGTAAAATCATAAGTTACATTCTGTTTACCTTGCCGTAAACAAGAAGTCACAACCAAGCCAACAGCCAATATCAAAATAAAAACGAATCCTCTATTCATATTCCTATATCATTTGATTAGTCAAACCATATATAAATACGAATCAAAGGATTCATTTACTCATCTAATAATGAAATTTATTCTTTCTCCAAATCCCAATATACCACATAACGCTGCCGATGAATATTGTACAACGGTTCTATCACATCTCCTTGCGAAGTCGTAAACTTTAATTCCGTACCGACACGCTGTACACTGCGTTCAGGATGCTTGACATCGAGTTTTAACGTAGTGCGAAGTCCTGCAGGGATATGATAATCATACGTATAATAATCATTGTACAAAGCAGGATTGGAATCGGGCGCAGGTGCCTGCATTCCTTCTGTTCCCCGCTTACCGGCCAACACTACCGGACCATAAACCAACGCTCCTTTTTGAGGATTATCCGGGGTCGTTTCCACACGGAGACACATAGGATAATCAGCCGTAATACGGTCACCGTCTTTCCATAGACGAGTAATGGCAATATATGAACCTGGCTTCTGTTTCACCGCTATCTTTTTGCCATTCACAAACACTTTCACTCCCTTGCTCCATGAAGGATAACGAAGATAAACCGTAGTCTCTACAGGATTTTGGGCTCTTATGGTCAGAACAGTGGTCTCCTCTGCCGGAAAATCCGTTTCCTGCCGGAGAGTCAATCCTTTCTCGCGCCAATTAACCACCGAGGGGATAAAAAGATTCACATAAATGCCTTTGTCATTGTGATAATAAATAGCTTCTCCATATTTAGCATGGTTCTCAAAACCGCTTCCCACACAACACCAGAAAGAATTTTCTTTCGTACTATACACCTTATGCGAGCCTGAAAGCAAGGGCAGGAAATATGTTACCATACCGGTCTGAGGATCTTGCTGTCCCAAAATATGGTTGTAAAGGGCCCGTTCATAATAATCCGCAATGGCAGCATCGGCTGTCCAGCAGAACAAATGACGGGACAGTTTCAACATATTATAGGTACAACACGTTTCCCCAGTATAACCTGACACATGCTTGGAGAACCGGGCCGGGTCAAAATAATGTTCCTTGTCACTACTGCATCCAGGGGCAAATGTATGATGGTCTATCATAGTATGCCAAAAGAAATCGGATAACTTTCTGCTGTTCTCATCCTCTGTCAATTCATAATTGCGAGCTTCGGCTATCACTTTCGGAATGAATGTATTGGTATGTTTAGTACCCAAATCATCACGTAGTTCCTTTAACGGATCAATCACTTCATTATGGTAAAAGAATTGAGCCAGCCACCGATGACGTTCGTCCCCGGTTATCGCATACAAATTATAAAAGGACTCATTCACTCCACCAAATTCATTCCGTATCATTTTTTGACGTGTAGTCTCATCCAAAGGTTTGAGTTTATGATATGCCCAGTCGGCCATACGGATAACAACCTCCAAAGCTTTCTGATTGTCACTGTAAAGATACTGGTCTATCAATCCAGAGAAAAGCTTATGAAGCGTGTACCACGGTGCCCATACACTGGTACCACGGATATTCCGATTGATCAATTCTTCAGGATAAGCACTCAGATAGCCGTTACCCAATGCGGTTTGTACCTCCGCCAGGCCATTCACCAGACTATCCCCTTTTTGTTTGAACTGTTCACTGCCGGTTGCCGCATACATCAAGCCGTAGGCAGAAAGCAAGTGCCCTGTGGTGTGTCCACGCAATTCACAGTCCAAGGACTCCCATCCACCTAACTTCTTTACTGTCATATAACCACCTTCACGACCTGCAAACACGCCAGCATTGGTACGAAAACTATGCAACAGCCTGTTCACCTCTATAGAAGCCATCCACATAGAATCACGCATCATATTTTCACGAAAACGGCTTGGAAGCAAACGAACATCTTTCAAATCAAAACTCTTGACTTTCATCGGAGCCACGGTTTCTCTCTTCAACTTTCCGGCATGTTGGCCGGGATAAACAGACTGGGCCGTCAAAGCACCCGACATAGCCAATAACCCGGCTACAACTAAAATTTTCTTCTTCATTGTCTTTTTCTAATTAGTTCCTCAATCGACATTCAAACTTGCTACATAATACGATAAAAGAGAGAAAACACTCAATGCTTTTCTCTCTTTTCATAAATAGGTCCAACTATAAAACAGTTTTTTATCTACTTTATCTTTATTCCTTCGATATATTCATTCGTGATAAAACCCTTTAAATCCTTTATCTTCTCTCCATTAACCACCACATTTTCAAACGTAATATTCCGCACCATCCTTTCTTTATCCAGCCCTTTTATCAACGAAGGATTCTCGCCTACTCCGTTATAAGTAATATTACGGAAAGTTACTCCATCAATGCTCTGTCCGGGCTGTTTGTCATATTTAGGATTGAAACGAATGTTGATATGGAACAATTTTCCTTCTTGAATACTTTCCACCCGAATATCCTCAAATAAAATATTCTTCACCCTGTTTCTATCACCGGCATCTATAGCCATACATCCCTGATAAGGCACATCATCTTCATCATGTTCCAAAATATCAATATTCCGAAAAATCAAATTTTCAATGGTCTCACCTATCAAGGACTCCGGATCACCATGACCACCTACATTGATAGGATGAGCAATATCCGCCCAAAGAATGGAATTCTGTACAGTGATATTATCCGAACCGCCCCACCAGTTCCAACGATGATTATATAAAGCAATGCAGTCATCACTATTACGCATAAACACATTGTCTATCAATACATCGTGACAGCACATCATGTCAATGCCATCACTCCAACCTTTGCAACTAAAAGATTTCAAATTTCTGATTGTCACCCCTACAGAACCTCCTCCGAATACCGTGTAATGATCCGGATTGATCACCGTTATGCCATCCACCACTACATTTTTAGAATCTGTTATTTCAATGCCACGAATAGGATGATCCAAGATACCTCTACCCACAATACGTACATTTTCGGCTTTATCCACCCATAGTTTTGCTTTCACAACTGCTCCCGGAGCCAAATAAACCGTCGTATTACTTGGTATCCTTATCTGATTGTTTGGCAAATCTTTAGGTCGATGCACTCCCGGCCCAAAATACATCACTCCTTTCTCTTCTTTCGAGTAAGTCTCCGTTTCCATCGGATTGGCAAACACATGAAGGTTATGCAACCTATCCCCATTAAACTCCACAGAAAGATATCGGGGTTTATCAAGCATAAATGTAATCACATTCTTATATTGTACATAGCGTATATCATTTACCTGCGGACGAATATCTACCTCATGAATCGTTCCATTATTCTTTTTTACCATTACCTCCACAAGACTGCCCATATCAAACTGTACCATCGAAGCATCTTGTACCCTATCCATATCCACCTGCACATTATATTCAAACAGGTCTTTCCATTCACCCCCCGGAACACGGACACGGACTGTATAATCATCATTATGAGGCATACCTGTTTTCAATCCTTCGGGATAAGTCACCAACTGAGCCTGTGCAACCGCACAACACACCATAAAACAAAAGGCTAATAACTTTTTCATTTTTTATGCTTTTCTTTTTAAATACGTTTGATAAGCATTTTCCACTCAAAAATAAAAGCCTATTAACCATTTTCTCATCAACAATGATCTTATCTTCTAGAATTTATTCCGTTCCACCTCTTTTCCTTCCTGAAAGAATACCACTTCATACGATGCGTTATCATCTGATAGTAACATATCCGAATCAAACATCAGACACTCAATCTCATAAGGTTGCAATGTTTTCAAAGCAATCCTTCTTTGGCTGGAACCGTTGCATATCACCTCAACTTCCGTCGGTTCCGATGCAGACAAACCAAAGTTCTGTATCTCTACCTTCAACCCACCTTTTTCTTTATCAAACAGAGGGCGACGGGCGGAGAGCAGAGCCGGCCGATAATTCACGTATGGCAAACGGGCATAACCATACAACATATTCCCTTTTTTTATCTTTACCTATCATTTTAGGAGCAAATTCATCCGAAGTGATGCCACTGCCCTTCGCTTTAAAGACCACAATCAAATCTTTGCCCGACACCTTGGTCTTCACAGGCTTGCAACCACGTCCAAAATTCACTTCGGTAAATGAACCGAATCGCAACGACTTTACATCCACATCTGTCTGCGGATTAAAACCTGATTCGGCAGCAATCTTTACCTCAATAGTACGAGTAGACGGAGTGATCTCTTCTTCATTCAAAACAGACAATAGCATTCCTTTATTCAGAGGAATACTTATATTTTTGGAACTATGTTTATCGTTAGGCAGATCGTTCCATTTAATGGTATCAATCACGGCAAAATTCATTTGGACAGCACGCCCCTTCTCATCCTGAAAAACTTTAGGGACGCTCATATTTAAACCAAATGTTCCACCGCTCCATCCTTATGGAATGATACACCCGGCACGTATGCTTCCCCTTGTTC
>ENA-OPZN01000530-OPZN01000530.1-human-gut-metagenome-genome-assembly--contig:-NODE-530-length-11358-cov-4.321165_pt1 | contig 11358 bp, 13 predicted proteins | sample MGYA00242483_ERZ504503 | MGnify/ENA primary metagenome ERZ504503 (study PRJEB26092, sample SAMD00036285) | human gut metagenome | host: Homo sapiens | study: EMG produced TPA metagenomics assembly of... | reverse complement strand
TTTAGTATTTAGATAATGAGATGTATGTTTTTTGATTACAAACAAAAGCTACTTTTTATTTGCAATTGGGATTATTCACCCCATTATCCAATATTGAAAGGAAGCTTTGTATTATGACAATTAAATATAATATTTGCGAAAAAAGACATGAAAAAAAGATGACTCAGAAACAATTAGCTATGAGAGCAGGTATTAGTACAGCTATGGTTAGCTTTATAGAAAATGATAAACGCACCAACCACTTTTTTAGTAATAGCGTCTATTGCAAAAGCTTAAATGTAAAATTAGATGAATTAGTTGAGATAAAAGACAATTATCATTACTTTAGACAATAAGATATGAAATAGAAAACAGCACCTTTTAAGGTGCTGTTTTTTTGATAATAAAAAGGAGTTAGTTTTAAACTAACTCCTTTTGTTATTTGATTGATATATCTTTTATTATTTATCAAAGATATTTTTGAGAGCTTGTTTATTTACATCACGGTTTAACTGAGCAAGGTAAGTAGTTAATTTGATGTGTTTTGGACAAGCTTCTACGCAGTTTTGGCTGTTACCGCAGCTAGTAATACCGCCTTTTTCCATAAGAGCATTAAGACGTTTTTTCTTTGTCAAATTTACCATATGGATGTAAATTGAAGAGATAAGCTTGAACTGTTGGAGCAGGTCCGATGAAGTCAGACTGTGGACCAACGTTAGGGCAAGCTTCTAAGCAGCAACCACAAGTCATGCAGTGGGAAATTTCATATGCTGTAGCAGCAGTATATGGGTTTTGAATTGGAGCTTCACGATTTTCCCAGCTACCATCAACATTAATCCAACCTTGGATACGTTTGAGGCTTTCAAACATAACGCTACGGTCGATTAAAAGGTCACGGATTACAGGGAAAGTACGAGCTGGAGCAATGCGGATTGGTTGAGGAAGTTTGTCGATAAGAGAAGCACAAGCTTGACGTGCACGACCGTTAATAACCATCATACAAGCACCACATACTTTTTCTAAGCAGTTGCATTCCCAAACTACAGGAGTAGTTTTTTTGCCATCTTTAGTTACAGGGTTTTTCTGAATTTCCATTAAAGCTGCAACTACGTTAAGTGCAGGACGATAAGGAATTTCAAATTCTTCTGTGTAAGGTTTGCCAGTAGGGCTATCTTGACGTTCAATAATCAAATGAACAGTTTTTTTAGTATCTGCCATTATTTTTTGCCTCCTTTAGTAACATCATAACGACGTGGACGAGGTTTAACTAAGGAGTGATCAAAATCGATATAGCTGATTTCTGGTTCACAAGTTTCAGGGTTCATTCTAACAAGTGTAGTTTTTAAGAAATGCTCGTCATCACGGTTAGGGAATTCTGGTTTGAAGTGAGCACCACGGCTTTCATCACGCATACGAGCTGCTTTACAAATAGCAAGAGCGTAGATGATCATGTTGCGAAGCGACGTACGAACATAGCTTCTTGGTTAGCCCAGCGACTAGTATCAGTAAGACCGATATGATCCCATTTTTTGAGGATTTTCTTAACTTCTTCATAGCAATATTCAAGGTCTTTGTTAATACGTTCAATTGTGCAGTAACGAAGCATGAGTTCGCCTAATTCCATATGGAGTTTATGAGCGTTAACGTCGCCTTTCATATTCATGATTTTTTCAAATTCATCAACAGTCTGTTGTTTTGCTGCAGCAAGTTCTGCATCAGTAAGAGCAGCACCATTGTCTTCAGCAATAGTTTTACCTTCAATTGTCCAAGCGGAATCACCGTTAGCCCAACGAATAGCTTCTGGACCAGAAATAGTACCAGAATGAGCAGCGGAAAGAAGGGAGTTAGCACCAAGACGGTTAGCACCATGGTACTGATAGTCACATTCGCCGGAAGCGAATAAACCAGGAATATTTGTTCTGTGTTTACGGTCTACCCAAATACCACCCATGGAATAGTGAACGGAAGGGAAGATCTGCATAGGAACTTTACGAGGGTCGTCACCAACGAATTCTTCGTAGATTTCCATGATACCAGCGAGTTTACGGTTTAAGTAATCTGCATCAATGTGGGAAAGATCGAGGTATACACGATTTTCGCCATTGATACCAAGACCCATGTGTACGCAAACTTGATAAATTTCACGAGCTGCGATATCACGAGGAACGAGGTTACCATAAGCTGGATATTTTTCTTCGAGGAAGTACCAAGGTTTGCCATCTTTGTAAGTCCAAACACGACCACCTTCACCACGAGCTGCTTCAGACATAAGACGGTTTTTATCTTCGCCTGGAATAGCTGTTGGGTGAATCTGAATGAATTCAACGTTACCGAGGTAAGCACCTTCTTGGTATACATCGGAAACAGCAGAACCGTTACAGATTGTAGAAGCTGTACATTTACCGAAAATAACACCAGGACCACCTGTTGCTAAGATAACTGCATCAGCTGGGAAAGCTTCAATTTCCATGGAATTCATGTTCTGAGCAGTGATACCACGGCAGATGCCTTCTTTGTTTTTAATGATGTGAACGAATTCCCAGAATTCGTATTTTTTAACTTTGCCTTTTACTTCAAGTTTACGAACTTGTTCATCAAGAGCATATAAAAGCTGTTGACCAGTAGTAGCACCAGCGAAGCAAGTACGTTTATGTTTTGCACCACCGAAGTTACGAAGGTCAAGGTTACCTTCTGGTGTACGAGTGAAAGGAACACCCATGCGGTCGAACATTTTAATAAGTTTTGGAGCGTTTTCGCACATACCTTTAACTGCTAATTGGTCAGCAAGGAAGTCGCCACCATAAATTGTATCATCGATATGATCCCAAACAGTATCATGTTCACCTTTGGAATCCATACAAGCATTAATACCACCCTGTGCACAGAGGGAGTGGGAACGTTTTACTGGGCAATAAGAGAATAAGTCTACAATACCGCCAGATTCACAAATTTTAATCGTAGCCATAAGACCGGATAAACCGCCACCGACAACGATGATTTTTTGTAGATTTCACGTGAGTCTCTCCTTATATCAGAATTTATAGATTAAAACCAGTACATGCTCATGAAAGCAATTGTTAAAAGGGATAATACTACAAAGATTGCCATGAATACACGAGAGAAGAAAGTCTGGATACGAGGACCTTTTGCAATACCCCATGTCATAGTGAATGTAGTAAGACCGTTAAAGAAGTGGAAAATAGATGCAATCATAGCGATTGTATAAGCACCCCATACAAGCGGATTTTGGAAATAAGCTTGTAATAATTCGAAGGAAATAGGAGTACCGCCACCTTTTACCATAATGCGGAGATAAACAACATGCCAGATTAAGAAAAGGAAGATAATAACAGCAGTTATTCTTTGGAGATAGAAATTCCAGTTGCGAGCATAACCATAGCTTTTTACGTTGTTTTTAGCTTGCATTAAAATGTACAAACCATAAAGACCATGGAAAAGGAATGGAACTAAAATGAAGCAAATTTCCAAAGGAAGCATAATTTCATGTGGAATAGATGCAAGATGCTCAACTGCTGCATTGAATGGAGCTGGTCCACCTAATACCATAGAGTTTGTAAAGATATGTTCGAGTAAGAATAAACCTACAGGAACAATACCGCAGAGGGAATGTAATCTGCGAATATAAAATGTTGTGTGAATCATCCTTGAACCTCCTGTACTTTTTAATTTTCATAGGGAAAATTTACACACCTTATGACATGCTTAAAAAAGCTTCCATATAATTAATTATATGTAATATAAATGATAGATGGCTATCCCCGTGTGTCCCACGGTTCGCAAAATAAACTGAGCTCCTCCTAGAAGATAATAAAGGAGCTCAGGATTTTGTTAATTATTAAAGTTTATCCATATCTAAAGTGCGATATGGAGCCTGACCCATTTCATAGAAATTATTACCTTCAGAGTCAATAACTACGATTGCAGGGAAATCTTCAACAGTAAGAGCTGCAAGTGCTTCAGGACCAAGTTCTGGATAAGCGATTACTTCATATTTTTTACGCATTTGGAAATAAGTGCAGCAGCACCACCAACAGCAGCAAAATAAGTAACACCATTTTTCTTCATGGATTCGATAACAGCTTTATCACGAGAACCTTTACCAATCATACCTTTAATACCCTGTTCGAGCATTGTAGGAGTATAAGCGTCCATACGACCAGAAGTTGTAGGACCGCAAGAACCAATTGGATTACCAGGTTTAGCTGGAGTTGGTCCAAGATAATAAACAATTTGATTGTTCCAATCAATTGGAAGTTTTTCACCACGAGCAAGTGCTTCTGTCATAACTTTATGAGCAGCATCACGTGCGCTATAGATAACGCCAGAAATAAGAACGCTATCGCCTACTTTTAATTTACGAGACTGTTCTTCAGTCAAAGGTGTTGTAATGCGAATTTTATCAGCCATTTAAATGTACCTCCCGAATAAATTATAATACGCGTTTAGAATGACGGCATGCATGGCAACAAATTGTTACAGCCACAGGAAGGCCAGCGATATGAGTAGGACCCCATTCGATATTAACAGCAAGAGCACTTGTTGTACCACCGAGCTGTGGACCAATACCTGTCTGGTTGATTAATTCTAAAAGCTCTTCTTCAAGTTTTGCATATTCAGGATGAGCATTACGAACATTAGTTGGACGAAGTAATGCTTTTTTAGACATAACAGCAGCACGGTCCATAGTACCGCCAATACCAATACCAACAACCATTGGTGGGCAAGGATTACAGCTAGCATGAAGGATAATATCCATAACTGCTTTTTTAACGCCTTTTACACCATCAGCTGGTACAAGCATTTTTAAGCCAGATTTATTTTCGCTACCGAAACCTTTTGGTTCAACTTGGATAGTTAATTTATCGCCAGGAACGATTTCTGTGTAGATAACAGCTGGTGTATTATCTTGAGTATTTTTACGATCGAAAAGTGGTTCAGCTACAACGGATTTACGTAAATAGCCTTCAGTATAACCTTTAGCTACACCAGCATTGATAGCGTCATTTAAGTTGCCGCCTTCAATGTGAACATCTTGACCTAATTCAACAAAAACAATAGTCATACCAGTATCTTGGCAAATAGGTCTGTCTTCTTCTTTTGCAATTTTTGCATTTGTGATAATTTGGTCGAGTACTTCTCTTCCTACTGGAGATTTTTCACTAAGTCTACCTCTTTCTAATGCGGCAAACACATCTCCTGGTAAATAGTAGGCAGCTTCTTTACACATCTGCGCTACTTCTTGAGTGATTTGTTCTGCTTGGATTGTACGCACCATAACCCCTCCAATGGATTAAAATATTTAGTCATTGTTTTATTAAACTTCCTAAATTTAGGCAATCCCCATTAATGACTAACGGTTAAGGACATATTTTTACTTAATAAGTATATATTTTTTAAGTAGAAAATTTTTAAATAAATAAGAATTTATCTATTTTGAGATCTGTCCCATCTCTAATAAATTAACTCTCACCACTGGTTAAAAGTAGTGGGGGATTTATCACGAACAAATTGGATAAAAATATCCTCATGTAATGAAAATTTTAGCATATTTTTGAATGTCTTTCAACACCTAAAATGGCTGGAAGCCTTAATATTATTAAAGTTGAAGGCTGTTCACTTTTATAAATAAAATATATTTATAGACTAAAAAATATAAAAAGTTATTTATTTTAGTACATAATTTTATTAAATAAATATATAAATCATTATAAATATTTATCTTAAATATAAAAAACTTTTATTTTAAAAATATGCGTTGAAGATTTATTTTTCATTATTTATATCAATTATCATGAAAGAAGGGTCTAGACCATCTCGAGGTTCAGAAACACTTCCTGGATTAATGATTATTTTATCATTTACATGCTCTTCGTTACCTACATGACTATGACCATAAACTATTATATCTGCACCTAATTTAGAGGCTTGTTCATATAGATATTTAGTTGTCCATTTTACATTATATTTATGACCATGTGTCAAAAATATTTTTTTGCCAGCAATTTCTATTAATATTTCTTTTGGCTTAGTGGAAACCAATCTATATTACCAGGAACAGCATATACAGGTTTTTAGATACATCAGCTAAATAGCCAGCATCATCAATACTATCGCCAGCATGAAGCCAACAATCTACACCGTCAGCTAGACAAATTGCATCATCAATAGCAGATAGATCATGATGACTATCACTCATAATTCCTATTTTCATTTTAAATATTCACCTAGTTGGATTTCCATTTCACGTAGTGCTTTGCCACGATGACTAATATTATTTTTTTTCTTCAATAGTTAATTCAGCCATAGTTTTTTGCAAATCAGGAACAAAAAATATGGGTCATAACCAAAGCCATTATTTCCTTGAGCGAAAATGCGAATGATACCTTCACATTTTTGAGTACAAGTTAATGTTTTGCCATCAGTATCTACAAAGACCAAAGAACAAACGTATTGAGCAGTTGATTGCTCTACATTTTTTTCTGTAGCTCTTCAATCATTTTTTATTATTAGTCTAAATCGTCTGCATGGTAACCAGCAAATCTAGCTGAATAAATACCAGGAGCTCCATCTAAAATATCAATGGTTAGACCTGAATCATCTGCTAAACAAGCATAGCCTGTTTTTTGAGCGTAAAATTTTGCTTTTTTGATAGCATTTTCTTCAAAAGTAGTACCATCTTCAACAGCATCAGGTAAAGGACCAAATTCACTTAAAGAATGAAGTTCTACAGGTAAATTTTTAAATGCATTTATCATTTCTTTTATTTTGCCTTGATTTTTGTTAGCTACAATAATTTTTTTCATCATGGAATCCTTCCTATTTTCCAAACTAAGTCATTACCTAAAATATCTTTTTGATAAGAGATTAATTCATCAATACCTTTTTGAGCATAGGCGAGCATTTTGCTGAATTGTTCATGTGTAAAAGGTTGTTTTTCACCAGTACCTTGAATTTCTACAAAATGCCCTTCACCTGTCATGACGATATTCATATCAGCTATAGCAGTAGAATCTTCTTCATAACATAAATCTAATATAGGTTCATTATCTTTAGAGATACCTACGCTTATGGCAGCCATGAAATCTTTTAATGGAAATGGTTTTTTAGGGTCGTAGATAGTGGCTAAAGCTTCAGCTAATGCTACAAAAGCTCCAGTGATTGAAGCTGTTCGCGTACCACCATCGGCTTGAATTACATCACAGTCAATAATGACTGTTCTTTCACCTAAAGCTTTAAAATCCATAACACTGCGAAGACAGCGTCCTATAAGACGTTGGATTTCCTGTGTTCTGCCATTTTGTCTACCACGAGAGGCTTCTCTAGGAGAACGGGTCAATGTCGCTGATGGAAGTAAAGAATATTCAGCATTTAACCAGCCTGTACCGCTACCACGTAAAAATGAAGGAACGCCATCTTGAATAGTAGCAGCACAAATTACTTTAGTATTGCCTGTTTCAATTAAAACAGAGCCAGCTGGATATTTTTGAAAGTATTTTGTTATTTTAAAACGACGCAATTGGTCTGCATTTCGTCTATCAATTCTAGTCATATAAATAAAAAGTCTCCAAATGAAATCATAAAATTTAAGTTATTTTAAACTATCAAGATAGCCCTGTAAAATAAATACAGCAGCCATTTTATCAATAACTTTTTTGCGTTTTGCACGACTGACATCAGCTTCTAATAAATAACGGTCAGCAGCAACAGTAGATAAACGTTCATCCCAAAAGATAATTTCAGCATCAGGAATATCTTCTAGGATTTTATCTGTAAAATGTTTTACAATATCGCATCGTTCGCCAACTGTACCATTCATATTTTTAGGTAAGCCAACGACAAATTTTTTAGTTTCGTATTGTTTGCTTAATTCGCGAATACGAGCTAAATCGTGTTTATAAGATTTACGGCGAATTGTTTCTACACCTTGTGCTGTAAATAAAAGTTCATCACTTACGGCAATGCCAACAGTTCTATCACCGATATCAAGGGACATTATTCTCATAAATATTTATTCACCTTTTTTTATATTCTCATTGTTTTCTAAATAGAAACGTACAAGTTCTTCTAGCAATTCATCTCGTCCTAATCTACGAATTTCATTTCTAGCATTTTTGTTACTTGTGATATAAGCTGGGTCATCAGATAAAAGATAACCAACTAATTGATTGATTGGACTGTAACCTTTTTCGAGCATAGCACGGCAAGATAAGCAAAGTGCTTTTGCTGCTTTATCATCATCTGCACCAAAATTAAACATCATAGTTTCATCTTTAATGTTGGACATAATAATCACCTCAAAATATCTATATATTGTCATATAGTAGATTAATCTATAATCTATGTACTAATTATAACAAAAAAATAGTTTTAAAGACAGTCAATATTACTTTAAGAAAACAAAAGGAGGCTAGATAATTAGCCCCCTTGCTAGTTTAAATATAATTATTTAATTTGAGATTGAATTACTTCATGAGCTTTAGCAAAAGCATCATTTAATTTTTCTGGTTGTTTACCACCAGCTTGAGCCATATCAGGACGACCGCCACCGTTACCGCCAGTTACCATAGCTACTTCTTTTACGATTTTACCAGCGTGTAAGCCACGAGCTACACCGTCTTTATTTACTTTTACAACGAAGTTAACTTTATCGTTGAGTATAGCACCGAGAACAACTACACCAGCTTTATCGAATTTGTTGCAAAGAAGGTCTGCATTGTTACGAAGTTCATCCATGTTAGCAGCTTGAATTTTACCAACAATTACATTAACACCATTATATTCTTTTAATGCCATTAATAATTTATTGGAATCAGCTTTAGCACGTTCAGCTTGAACTTTAGCAATTTCAGCTTTCATTTCTTTATTTTCTTGAAGAAGGTTTGCAATTTTATCGCAAAGATTGCTTTCGTTAGTTTTAAAGTTGTTATAGCTGTTTGTAAAAGTTTAGATTTAGCATTCATATAATCAATAGCAGCTTTACCAGTGATAGCTTCAATACGTCTAACGCCAGCAGCTACACCAGATTCACCGATGATTTTGAACATGCCGATTTGACCGATATTTTTAACATGGCTACCACCGCAAAGTTCCATACTAAATCCAGGTACAGTAACTACACGAACGATATCGCCATATTTTTCACCGAATAATGCCATAGCACCAGCTTTTTTAGCATCTTCTTGGTTCATATGAGAAATTTCTACATCTTTATCTGTTAAAATTTCAGCATTTACCATTTCTTCTACTTGTTGTAATTGTTCAGCAGAGATCGGTTCAAAGCTAGAGAAGTCAAAACGTAAATGATGAGCATTTACAGCAGAACCAGCTTGATTGATATGGTCGCCAACAACACGTTTTAAAGCAGCTTGTAAAAGATGTGTTGCTGTATGGTTACGTGCAGAAGCGAGTTTATTTTCCATATCTACAGTTATTTCTACAGTATCTCCAACATGAAGACTACCTTCAGTTACATGAACAATATTATAAACAGAACCATCAGGTAATTTTTTAGTATCAATAACTTGTGCATTACCCATATCTGTTTTTAAGCTACCAATATCGCCTTCTTGTCCGCCACCTTCAGCATAAAATGGTGTAACGTCTAAGATAAGACCAGCTTCATCGCCGTCTTCAAGGCTATTTGTAGTTTTAGCATCTTTCCAAATGCAAACGATTTTAGCTTGACGAGCAGTTTCATCAACTTTTAATTCACCGATATTGCTATCACGTAAATCAGGAATGTCCATGCGTTTGTTTTCACCACGAGCATTACGTGCACGAGTGCGTTGTTTGTCCATAGCTTTATCAAAAGCTTCTTTATCTAAAGTCATATGATTTTCATGGAGAATTTCATCTGTTAATTCCCAAGGGAAACCATAAGTATCATAGAGTTTGAAACCAACTTCACCATCAAGAACAGTTTTATTTTCAGCTTTTAGTTTTTCAACTTCAGTATTTAATAAATCCATACCTTGAGTTAATGTAGTTGCAAAACGGTCTTCTTCTAAGCTGATTACTTTTTTGATGTAATCTTTTCTATTTGTGAGTTCATCATAAACACCGCTGTAGATTTCAGCAACTACATCAACAGCGCCAGCTAAGAATTTATCTTCGATGCCAAGCATACGAGCATGACGTACAGCACGACGTAATAAACGACGAAGTACATAGCCACGACCTTCATTAGAAGGTAAGATACCGTCCATAACCATGAAGGAAATACTTCTAGCATGGTCAGCAATAACTTTTAAAGAAATATCTGTTTCTTTATCTTTGCCATATTCTTTATTAGCAACTTTGCTAGCATATTCAATGATAGGGAACATTAAATCTGTTTCAAAGTTAGATGGTTTATTTTGTAATACTGAAGCAAGACGTTCAAGACCACAACCTGTATCAATGTTTTTATGTACAAGTGGATTGTATTTTCCATCTTCAGTACGGTCAAATTGAGTAAATACAAGGTTCCAAATTTCAAGATAACGGTCACAATCGCAACCAACGCCACATGTAGGGCTACCACAACCACGTTCTTCACCGAGGTCAATGAAAATTTCAGAGTCAGGACCGCAAGGACCGCTACCAATTTCCCAGAAGTTATCTTCTAATTTAACGATATGTTCTGGATTGATGTCAGTTTCTGTTGTCCAAATTTTATATGCTTCTTCATCATCAGGATAGATTGTAGCCCAAAGTTTATCTTTTGGAAGTTCTAATTCTCCAGTTAAAAATTCCCAAGCCCATTTAATAGCATCATATTTGAAATAATCACCAAAGGAGAAGTTGCCAAGCATTTCAAAATAAGTATGATGGCGAGCTGTGCGACCTACGTTTTCAATATCACCAGTACGAACACAACGTTGACTTGTAGTGATACGAGTGCAAGGTGGTGTCATTTTACCTGTGAAATAAGCTTTGAAAGGAGCCATACCAGCACCAATCATCAATAAGCTAGGGTCATCTTTTGGAATTAAAGATGCACTAGGAAGTTCTAAATGTCCATTTTTGACAAAAAAGTCAAGGTATCTTCTACGGAGTTCTTTTCCGCTCATATACTTCAAACTAATCTACCTCCAATATTTTAAGTTGAAATTTTTGATTATTTACTAATAAAAAACTTCTATAATTATATATAATAAATTATTTCAAGTCAATTTATCAAGGTTTTTAAAGCTTTTGTAGATTAAATCGCTTAGCAAAAGTTTGGGGAATTTTTTTATATCTATTTTTTGATTAGGTAAAGATAATAATTTAATTTTTATCTTGATTTATCGTTAAAATGTTAATTTCACTTAAAAATAATCAGGCATTGTTTTATACTGTAATCAGATAAATTTTAGATTGTAAATTTGTTTTAAT